>Ga0209208_10000718_pt1 | contig 44604 bp, 25 predicted proteins | sample S1TSphfallax_3_FD_187694 | JGI IMG/M metagenome (GOLD analysis project Ga0209208, IMG submission 187694) | Host-associated microbial communities from peat moss isolated from Minnesota, USA - S1T2_Fd - Sphagnum fallax MG (SPAdes) (version 2) | ecosystem: Host-associated > Plants > Peat moss >...
AACAGTTGTTCCAACATCAGCCAAATCCTCATTTTGGCATATAGAGAATGCTTCCAAAGTAGGCTTTTAGAACATTGAGATTTGGATGCCATGCATGTATTCTCCAGTTCTCCTGACTATTAACTCTGTCCCATCAATTGTCAATGCTGAACCTGGACTTCAAAGCAGTAGAAATCTGAAATGATGCGTATCATAGTTTCTTAGTAAAGTCCAACCACAGCACAATGGGCTCATCTGCATATGACATCATGTGAACACCAAGTTTATCAAAATGAGGCATGTTTCAGCAATACTAGAGGGCTTTGGTTCACTGCAACAATTTAGTAAGTGTTGTGCCACAGATGTGTCATGGAGATGACTAGGAACAAGAGCACCTCCTTTCTCACTGCTGACCAGTATTGACCACATCTGCTGCCAGTTTCTGCATCTTAGAAGTAGAGATACCTTTCAGGATGCTTTTTATACTTATCATGCAGCACACAAACTTTGCAGGTGGAATGATAACTTGGCCATTACTAGGATGAGCCTTTAAAAGTAGTGTATGCAATTAATAATCACTTGGGTCGGGCCCCATAAGAGAGTGTCACAAATTGCTTGACTTGCATTATTTCAATATGCACAAAGCAGACACAAATGATTGAATTGAATTTCAAACAAAAGAAATTTCTTACTTGCTACCTTCATGAATATTCTTGCATCTTTGCAAACCCTTGAGCTTCCAAGCTGATCATAACCTGACCCTGCCTGCAGCAGTCGGAAGCTGCTTGACTCCATAGCTCACTGTTGTGTCACAAACGACGTTCATGTCCATCTTGCCATTTTCATTGCCAAAATCTCTCTCAGCAATTGCTCAATCTCTCCGTAATCAATCAATCTTGCTGCATTAATCTCACGAAGTTCAATGCATGCAAATGTGTATCTTGAGATGTTCAGCTTGACAAGAACAATACATATGCAAGAAATGTTGACATGCTTTTTCTGCACACCATTTTGTCTTTGTTTGATGTCAGCTGCAAGTGATTATGAATACAGAGACATAGCCATGGAAAGTGTAGATGCTGCTGGTGAGTCTGGCAGGGGGAGGAGAAGAAGGATACTGGTGGACCCAGATTTTAGAGCTCGGTTTGAGATTCCACCCCTGAGACAGCAGTACACCTTGCCTGTGCAACTTTTTCCCATGGCTTTCGTAGGAGGAAGCCAAGCAGTTGCAGAGCGTTTTGACTGTCATGTCCAAGGCTATTAAATGCTCATTGAAGAAGAGAGGGTTGGATTTGCCACCATTGAGGAAAGCTGAGTATGTATGAACCAAGTGGTTCTCTTCACACAGGCACACCACGAATCTGGTTTCTCAACAACACAACAAGAAAACTGATCAATGTCCTGCTGCTGCTGAAAGAGCTGCAGTTCAAGATTTTCCTTGCATAACCCTACAAGAGACAAGAAGGGACAGGACTTGAAATTCACAAATGAGATGGAGATACTGCTATTCCAGTCTGAGACTGATCATCATTCAATGTCAGAAATGATGATGATGATGATGAGAGGGATCACGAAGAATGAAATCACATCATCACAAAGACCAACCACCACCAAGCATTGTTATGTAAAGAAACAAGATCAAGAAGCTTCAGAGCCTACTGATGAGGGAGTGTTTGCCAGAGGTGCAAACTTGTTGCACAATCTATTGGCTGTTTGTGATCAAGCAAAGACCGATCATGATTATAACATCAGTGTTGAGGAGATTGATAACAGGGCTTGACAACCCGGAAGTGATGCCCAGAGCCTCAGACAGGCATAGTCCTCCACTTGCAGGTTTAACTGCAATCCTGAAAGAGCCAATCCGAGCACATTGAGTAACACAATTCTGAGCAAGATTCGAATTTTCTTTTGCATCAAGCAGGTTGTATGAATGAAAAGAATGCGACTCAGTACTGGGAGAGAGACTGGGAATGAATCCCAGGGACCACTAGGAAACTGTGAAAAGCAATTCCATGTCTTCAAGTTGATACCGGTTTGTTAAATAACAAATATGTTATTATTGATAACATTCTGGTATCAAAAAATTAAAATTTTAATAAATTACGGGGTAAAAAAAAAAAAACCTAATACCAGGAACCGCCAGATATCTTCAAAACCTGATACCAGACCAACACTGGACAGAATCACACAGTTTATTATCGGGAAAAGGGTTCATTCAAGACGGTGAATGTACTAACGTAGGTGCAGGTTCAGCCTGGCCATTAATTACAGGTTGCCCCAATTCCTTCACAAACACAAGACTTGGTTGTGGGCACCATAACACAAACCAAAAATGAGCAAAAAGTTACTGGCTTTGAGTAGGCTAAGGCCTCAGATCTCAGATCCAACATGTTTGCACCAGATGTCGATCGTGCTGATTGTGGTTTTCCACATAAGGAGTCGAAAGGGTCTTGCAGTAAAACATCATTAGTTTCACAACATGTTTTTCCATACTTTATTTAGAGTGCACACATATATATACCTCTGTACCCGTGTTTTTTTTCTCCAATTTTGTGGTTTGTAAATTATGTCGATTTTTTAATCTTTTTTTCTCGAATTCACACCATTTTTACAAAAAAATCCCAATTTCTTCCAAAAAATTTGTAGTCACAGTGCGAAAATTCACCAAGATAAAAACCACTGCTCTGTACAGAATTTCTTTTGTTTTTCCAATCCTGATTTATTTGCTATGACCGTCCATGTAACTTTTCCTTCTCCCCCCAGGCTGCTCCAATCATAGCCACTGGCCAGGGTGAACGGTCACCTACACTAGCACACTCACCTTCTTGAGCAAGCCCTCGTAGAGGCTGTCTTTGTCCATTCAAAGACCCTGATTTTGTCTAAGAGCATCTCCACCCCAACTCCTTTATGTTAAAATAAAATAGTGTTTAATTATCACGGTCCCCACTCACAAACGTCATCAAAGTCCCTTTATACACTCAAAGACCATTCATGTCTTACACATGGACCATTAATAATCACTGTCCAAATCCATAGTGGAAAAAAGGTTTTAAAGGGATTATAATGACCACTGCAAAATCGACGTCAATACAGGAGCAGAGCAGGAGGCACGCCATCGTGCTACAAGATATAATGAAAAGGGGTGTTCGCAGGTGTGGGGGTGGAGATGCTCTAAGGATGCCACATGCATCTACAATGTTTTGAAGCTGCCCCCAAAAACTTTGGGATTTTCACTGTGGTTCTAGTGTAGGCCAGGTTCACCCAACCAAGGCAAATTGATCCCCACATTGGGATCATGGTAGAAACCGAAAAGCCCATTTAAAATGCTTATAAATATTCTAAATATTAAAAATATCATTTCTGTAGACAAAATCAGGGACCCTAAGTCCAAACCTATAAATTTTGAGGCCTAATATGGCCATTTGAATGGGTTTTGGGGGTTTTCACGATGATCCCAATGTCGGGGTCAATTGACCCTGGCCGGTTCGACCAAGGCCCAATTAATCATGCATTGCCTGCAACACGAGCTCTGGCAGAACGCTTCAATAATGCACTGGGTGAAATCTGGAAACAGCAGGAAACGTGTGGATCAATAATTTTTTGGGCCAGTTTTTAGATATAGCCCAAGTGGCTATCATCAGTAGGAAGATTTAGTCAGATTTGGCTAAGAGCCAAATATGGCATTAGAAAAATTTTAACATATTTCTCTTGTTTTTGGCTACCTACTTGAAAACCATGTATGGAAATCTGAAGATTTTTCTTTGAATTTTCTTGAATTTTGGCTATGAGAATCTCAAAAAGCATTTCATTTTAGCACTTTTTAAATTTATGACTTAGCTTTTTGGCTATAGTTTTTTGGTAAAAGAAAGGTCGGTGTGTGGATGTGAACAAAAGTCATGATGATAATAATGGAGGAGGCCAGAGGGAAAAAGTAAAGCGTGTTTGACAAGTCTCAAGGTGACATTGCATATTACATCCTCAATTATGAGTCGAAAATACAGACATGTGTTCCAAAAGGAAAATAATGAATTGTTGAGTGGCCAAGATATCGGTAAAGCGCGTATGCTACAGTCTCAAGAGTGACGGCAAAACCCTTCTCGAAGTTTCTGGGGGAGGAGAAAATGAAGAAGACACATCTGTGAGAAAAGTCGAAAAAGGAGTAAGAGAACAGAGTGGGAATTCCAGGGAGATCGTGAAGAGGAAAGGGGTTGATGTTTTTTGGAGAGATCTAGTGGAAAGATCAGCTTAGCTTGCGGGAATCTGTGATGTGCCGGACACCCATCATACCCTGTGTATGCTATTGGGGTGGCAGAGGATTTCTAGGAGGTTTTATGACAGCTTCTTCTTCTGTGAGAGAAGTCAGAAAGGAGTAAGAAGAGAAGAGTGTGAGAATTCCAGGGAGATCGTGAAGAGGAAAGGGGTTGATTTTTTGAGGGAGATCTAGTGGAAAGATCAGCTTAGCTTGCGGGAATTTGTGATGTGAGGGACACCCATCAATACCTTTTGTATGCTATTGGGATGGCAAAGGATTTGTAGCAGGTTTTATGAGAGCAAAAGGTTGAGACAAAAATATTTATGAGAGCAGTGAGCAAAAGGAATTTCGGTAGTGCCAAAAATGGGAAATTCATATGGCCTCAAGGGAAAAGGGGTTGATCTTTCACAAGGGCCACCAAAAAGAAAGAGAGACGTTGTGCAGATCCCTGCTGCGATTGAGACGCCTTTGGTCCCCGCTGAAAATGCTCCTTCAAGCTCTGGATGGCACAGCAATGTGGCGCTTCTTCTTAATTTTATGATGAGCTTTCTTTGCACAATTTTTTCTTGGGCTTTCCCATCTAAAGATATTGTGCGAATACCTGCTACGATTGAGACACCTTTGGTCCCTGCTGAAAATGCTCCTTCAAGCCATGGATGGCACAGCAATGTGGTGCCTCTTCTTAATCTTATGATGAGCTTTCTTTGCACAGTTTTTTCTTGGGCTTTCCCAAGTTACATGTCGAAGTTTGATTTTTCTTTGCTTTTTTTTATTTTGTTTGGGTGTGTGTTGACAATTTTCCTTGACCCTTACAATCATGATAGCTTATTGTCCTCACAAAGCATCAGGAGAAGGAGGTCTAGTTCAGATTTGAACGCCCAACTAGCAGCTTCACAACCATACCCTTTAGCCACTAGGGTACCTGAATGTCCTCAATCATTTACAAGCTTCTTTGTCATACATTTTCACTTTGCCTACTTTCCAGTTTGTTTGTTTGTTTAGATAAAAACAATATGAAATGATGTTTAAAACAATAGGAAATGGAGTCATCATTATAGCCTCTTACATTAGGCCTGTGACTCACTTGCTATAAGAAGTAGAATTGGTGAAATGGAAATTTGTCAATTGGCATTGAATAAGAATATATTGAACTTGTAAGGATTGGAACTTTCATTATAGATTATGAGTTGAGTTCAATGTGTAGTGTTGATCCAACAACCTAAAGCAAATTATTAAAATGTTCTTAGACATTCTTATTAGGTTTGTGTCCCAATTCCTTATGAGTTGGAGGCCTTAGTGACCCAAATGTTGGGGAAAATGCCATGAAATACGAATGAACCAAACTAGATGGCTTAGTTAATCAACCCAAACTTGAAAGAATCCAATTCTTAGTAGTAACCTTTATTGATTGCCATTAGTTCCACCTACTATGTAACAATATATACTTATTGAACTATGTTTTGAAACTTTGAAGTCTATGACACATGTGAATGATCTTCATTTATTAGTCATGCAAGATAGATTTGGTATTCTCCAATTCATCTATTATTGTCTTTTTGTTAAACTTAATCTTTTTAATTAATATTGCCTTTATCTAATTACTATAATTTTTTATATTGCATTTCTCTAATTAAATGTATAGTCAAATAATTTTCAAGAGATGTTTGAAAAATTGTGTTGACTCTTCTTCATTTTCTTTGCAGAAATATCTAGTGCATGATTTAAATCCCACTTGCAATTCCAATGATCCAGACTTGACCATTATTTTTTTTCATGGGATTACTTTTGGCACAAATGATGAATGGAAAGAAACATGGACAACACGCCCCACCAACAATAGAAAAGAGTGCATATGTTGGCCAGAAAAGTGGCTACACGAAGACTTGAACAACAATGTTCGAATTTTATCATTGTCCTATGATTCTAACATTGTGGCAAGTGTTCACAATGATGTGACTGAAATTGGCAAAAACCTCATTCAAAGTTTGGTTACAAATTCAAGGTGTGACAATCTCCTCTATTTATGGACAAATTAATTACTTCTCCTTGTGTACATTAAAAATATTTTTTTACATCTTTAGAATTATTTAAATGTTTTGCATGAGTTAATTGTTCATGTGTGCTAGTATTGTGATACACATCAACAAGTTTCAATTTACTTGAATTGTTAAATTCATGTAGGAGAACATAAAATGAAGCTTAAATGCAAATGTTCTTGTTTGAAAATAATAGCAAAGTCTATGTTCATATTATAAGTTCTTGGTACAACTAGTTTGGTTTTTAAGGCAATTTTTAGTTTGCGTTTTTTGTATTTTTATCTTTGGTAATGTAATTGAATTGGATTGAATTGAATTAATACATGTGTTGAAAATTTGCATCCATTTCATTGTAAAAATTTTATTTTAAATAAAATTGTATTTTTATATTTTTTATATTTTTTATATTTTAAGTATATTTCCAACATAACACATAGAAGATTAGTTGAACATTAACACAAGAATGTAAACACCTACATACTTATGCATAATAATTGTTTTACCAAAACATGGTTGTCACATTTTTTAAGTAGATTAATGGAGTCAATAAACAAAAAATTACATATTACAGCAAATCAATTATGAACATATGGCTTAAGTCATGTATGAATTGGAAAATTGCCCCAAGTAAAATTTTAAAAATTTGTACACGTTAATACAATATTGATAATGGAATTTTGGTGCATTGTTGAATATTTTGTAGTTATCAATCCCTTTGGGATGGACCGGTGGCATTAGTTGCTTATAGTTTTGGAGGTCTTGTACTCAAAAGCTTGGTGGTTGAAGCTCACAAATGTGTATATCAAAGTTCAAAATATCGTTTGGATGATGAAGTACACAAATGTTGTAAAACATTTCTGAACAATGTCAAAGGTGTAGTATTTTATGGTGTGCCACATTCTGGTGGTACCCAATATTTATCAAAATATTTCACTTGGCAATGTCAACAAATCAACACATTCAACAAATATGCAACCCAACCTAGTTTTTCAAAAAATTTAAAACCTTTTAACCTACAAATGGAATACCTTTCAAAGGATTTTAAAAATGTCATTCATGAAGACCTCAACATTTATGAATTTGGCGAAGGATTACCAATCGACAATAATTGGGTAAGATTTTCATTTCACCACATTGAAAGTTATCCAACTAAGTTCATTAGTTGAACACTTTTTATATTGTCAAAACTTGTGTCAAATCATGTACTCAATACTTGTGAATATATTAATGTGGTGAATGGGTCATGTGTTTTATGAACTTTGTTTCATGAATTACTATTGATGGAAATGAAATTTAATTGACTTCAAACATTAGGAAATATGTTTAAATTTTGCCTTCATCAAATCAATTCCATATAAATATTTGTAATGAAAATCATAACATCATTAAAACATGTAAGATTCATGAGATTAAAACCCAATAACTTTATGATGTATTTAGATAAGCTACTTGCCAAAGGGTTGAAGGGAATTACTTGTACACAATATTTCATTATTATTCGAACATCAATAGTTATTAAGCTATAGTTTTCACCACCATTTGGTTTATAAGTTAAAGCATAAGTGAACAAACAAATCAATGAGTTCCATTAATTTAATCTTTTGCACATGCAGGGAATTTTAGTGCCATATGCTTCAACTATTCAATTGTCAAACAACAACCAATACAAAGTAGAGGATGCTAATCACTTGACAATTTGCAAGCCACCAAACAAAGATCATCCAAGCTATTATTTATTGTTAAAATGTTTGAAAATATGTATGGAGGTAAAAACATCAAATCTAAGTCTTTTGATTTCATATATTTTCATGTAATTTGAAACACATTAGGTCATAACACATTTTATGTGTATCGCATATGCAATGTCATATATAATGGTAATCAAATAAGAAAGATAACATACAAATGATCTATACTTTGTGAATTTTGACAGAAAAATATATCACTTCCACCTTTGCCATGTCATGAGGTGGCATTGATTGACAAAGCACAAGACATAAACATTTTGTTACAAAAGGAATCTATTGTTGGTTTGGTTGGAATGGGTGGGATTGGGAAGACCACTTTGAGCAACAAATTTTATCATTTGTTCCACAACCAATATGACAAGTCTAGCTTTTTGGAGGATGTGAAATCAAAGGACAATATCAATGATGTCATTAAACAACTCCTACATGATTTGTGTGGCAAAAGGTTATGCAAGGATGAAAATGTGAATAAAGAAGACCTTGACAAAATTAGGCAATGTATGATATCGAAGAAAGTGTTAGTGGTGGTGGATAATGTTGGTAAGGAGGAAAACCTTACATCTTTGCCAATATTCATTGATAAGGTTGCAAAGAATCCAACTTCTAAAAGTAGAGTACTTGTGAATTGTCGAAATTGGCAAAATTTGAAATCTCATGTAAGTGAGAATGGAAAAGTGGTCATGAAACCTTTGGAGGAAAAGCAAGCAAGGGAACTATTTATGTTCAATGCATTGGGTAATGAAAATCATGTTCCAACAGACGATTTCAACGATATATGTATGAAGATTATAAAAGCTTGTGGGGGGCTCCCTTTAAGTCTTAAAGTATTGGGTTCATTTTTGTACAATACTAAAGAATTAGAAATGTGGGAAGGTGCATTGAGCAAATTGAAAAATGGGCAAAGTTTCACAGGGGGCAATGATAATGAAAAGCTTTGGAGTGTATTAAAGATTTGTTATAACCACTTGGATAAGCAACTTCAAAACATGTTTTTGGATATTGCTTGTTTTTTTGGTGGTTTGAAAATAAGTACAATTTGTCGAGCATGGAGTGGAAATTATGAACACCCAAAGTTTGAATTACAAAATTTACAACATAGATCTTTAATCCAATGGATAGAAGGTGGAATCTTGTACATACATGAACAATTACAAGACATGGGTCAAAATATTGCAATGGAACCACCAATTATGAATCGATTCATATGGAAATCAAATCAATCAAATCATTTTTTACAAAAGGATGAGGTTGGCATTATACTATTTCAATCCTATATTTTTTTTTCAATTTCCTATGATTTTTTTTTAATGTTCAGAACCGAATGTTTTAGCTTTGAATCTTGATATTTTATAAATAAACGTTTTTATAATAAAATTTGGCATTAAGATGAAATGTTATTTTATATTGATAATCCTTTTGTTTTCATTTCATGTGATAGGTGGTGGAAAATTTAGAGGGAATTTCATTGAAAAAATGTGTCATTTTGCCTTTGTTGTCCCAAATTGACTCAAAGGGATTTCGCAACCTTAGGTTGGTTGACCTAACAGAAGCTTCACCAACTATTGTGGAAAATTTCATCCAAGGGAGAAATTTGAATAATATTAAGTGGTTGTGCTTAAAAAAATGTATGATTCAAAAGTTGCCAAATAGTTTGTTTTCTTGTTTACAATTACAAGTACTTGATTTAGCACAATGCCAATATTTAGAAGAAATACCTTCATCTATTGGCCAATTGAATGCACTCCAAGAGCTTGATTTGTCAAAGTGTTCCAACTTGAAAGAACTACCTTCATCTATTGACCAATTAAATGCACTCCAAGAGCTTGATTTGCGAGGGTGTTCCAACTTGAAAGAACTACCTTTATCTATTGGCAAATTGAATGCACTCCAACAACTTGATTTGAATGGGTGTTCCAAATTGAAAGAATTACCTTCATCTATTGGCAATTTGAATGCACTCCAAAAGCTTGATTTGAATGGGTGTTTCAAGTTGAAAGGACTACCTTCGTCTATTTGCCAATTGAATGCACTCCAAAAGCTTGATTTGAATGGGTGTTCCGAGTTGAATGAACTACCTTTATCTATTGGCCAATTGAATGCACTCCAAGAATTTGATTTGTCAAGGTGTTCCAACTTGAAAGAATTACCATCATCTATTGATAAATTGAATGCACTCCAAAAGCTTCATTTGTCAAAATGTTCCAACTTGAAAAAACTACCTTCATCTATTGGCCAATTGAATGCACTCACAAAGCTTGATTTGCGAGAGTGTTCCAACTTGAAAGAACTACCTTCATCTATTGGCCAATTGAATGCACTCACAAAGCTTGATTTGCAAGAGTGTTCCAACTTGAAAGAACTACCTTCATCTATTGGCCATTTGAATGCACTCCAAGAGCTTCATATGCAAGGGTGTTTCCAGGTGCAAAAATTACCTTCATCTATTGGCCAATTGAATGCACTCCAAGAGCTTGATTTGTCAAGGTGTTCCAATTTGAAAGAACTACCTTCATCTATTGGCCAATTGAATGCACTCCAACAACTTGATTTGAAATGGTGTTCCGAGTTGGAAGAATTACCTTCATCTATTGGCCAATTGAATGCACTCCAAAAGCTTTATTTGTTCGATTGTTATAACTTAAAAGAACTACCTTCATCTATTAACCAATTGAATGCACTACAAAAGTTTGATTTGAATGGGTGTTCCAAGTTGAAAGAACTACCTTCATCTATTGGCCAATTGATTGCACTCCAAAAGCTTGATTTGCGAGGGTGTTCCAACTTGAAAGAATTACCTTCATCTATTGGCCAATTGAATGAACTCCAAGAACTTGATTTGCAATGGTGTTCCCAGTTGAAAGAATTACCTTCATCTATTGGCCAATTGAATGCACTCCAAAAGCTTAATTTGTCATATTGTTACAATTTGAAAAAACTACCTTCATTTATTGGTCAATTGAACGCACTCCAAAAGCTTGATTTGAACGAGTGTTCCAAGTTCAAAGAATTACCTTCATCTATTGGTCAATTGAATGCATTCCAAAAGTTTGATTTGCGAGGGTGTTCCAACTTGAAAGAATTACCTTCATCTATTGGCCAATTGAATGCACTCCAAGAGCTTGATTTACAAAGGTGTTTCCAGGTGGAGAAATTACCTTCATCTATTGGCCAATTGAATGCACTCACAAAGCTTGATTTGCGAGAGTGTTCCAACTTGAAAGAACTACCTTCATCTATTGGCCAATTGAATGCACTTCAAAAGCTTAATTTGTCATGGTGTTACAATTTGAAAGAACTACCTTCATCTATTGGCCGATTGAATGCACTCCAAAAGCTTGATTTGTCAAGGTGTTCCAACTTGAAAAAACTACCTTCATCTATTGACCAATTAAATGCACTCTAAGAGCTTGATTTGCGAGAGTGCTCCAACTTGAAATAATTACCTTCATATATTGGCAAATTGAATGCACTCCAACAACTTGGTTTGAATGGGTGTTTCGAATTGAAAGAATTACCTTCATTCATTGGCCAATTGAATGCACTTCAAAAGCTTGATTTGAATGGGTGTTTCAAGTTAAAAGAACTACCTTCATCTATTTGCCAATTGAATGCACTCCAAAAGCTTGATTTGAATGGGTGTTCCAAGTTGAAAGAACTACCTTCATCTATTGGCCAATTGATTGCACTCCAAAAGCTTGATTTGCGAGGGTGTTCCAACTTGAAAGAATTACCTTCATCTATTGGCCAATTGAATGAACTCCAAGAACTTGATTTGCAATGGTGTTCCCAGTTGAAAGAATTACCTTCATCTATTGGCCAATTGAATGCACTCCAAAAGCTTAATTTGTCATATTGTTACAATTTGAAAAAACTACCTTCATTTATTGGTCAATTGAACGCACTCCAAAAGCTTGATTTGAACGAGTGTTCCAAGTTCAAAGAATTACCTTCATCTATTGGTCAATTGAATGCATTCCAAAAGTTTGATTTGCGAGGGTGTTCCAACTTGAAAGAATTACCTTCATCTATTGGCCAATTGAATGCACTCCAAGAGCTTGATTTACAAAGGTGTTTCCAGGTGGAGAAATTACCTTCATCTATTGGCCAATTGAATGCACTCACAAAGCTTGATTTGCGAGAGTGTTCCAACTTGAAAGAACTACCTTCATCTATTGGCCAATTGAATGCACTTCAAAAGCTTAATTTGTCATGGTGTTACAATTTGAAAGAACTACCTTCATCTATTGGCCGATTGAATGCACTCCAAAAGCTTGATTTGTCAAGGTGTTCCAACTTGAAAAAACTACCTTCATCTATTGACCAATTAAATGCACTCTAAGAGCTTGATTTGCGAGAGTGCTCCAACTTGAAATAATTACCTTCATATATTGGCAAATTGAATGCACTCCAACAACTTGGTTTGAATGGGTGTTTCGAATTGAAAGAATTACCTTCATTCATTGGCCAATTGAATGCACTTCAAAAGCTTGATTTGAATGGGTGTTTCAAGTTAAAAGAACTACCTTCATCTATTTGTCAATTGAATGCACTCCAAAAGCTTGATTTGAATGGGTGTTCTAAGTTGAAAGAATTACCTTCATCTGTTGGCCAATTGAATGCACTCCAGAAGCTTGATTTGCGAGAGTGTTCCAACTTGAAAGAACTACCTTCATCTATTGGCCAATTGAATGCACTTCAAGATCTTAATTTGCGAGGGTGTTTCCAAGTGGAAAAATTACCTTCATCTATTGGCCAATTGAATGCACTCACAAAGCTTGATTTGCAAGAATGTTCCAACTTGAAAGAACTACCTTCATCTATTGGCCAACTAAATGCACTCCAAGATCTTAATTTGCGAGGGTGTTTCCATGTGGAAAAATTACCTTCATCTATTGGCCAATTGAATGCACTCACAAAGCTTGATTTGCGAGAATGTTCCAACTTGAAAGAATTACCTTCATCTATTGGCCAATTGAATGCACTCCAAAAGCTTAATTTGAGTGGGTGTTTCAAGTTGGAAAAACTACCTTCATCTATTGGCCAATTGAATGCACTCCAACATCTCGATTTGCGACATTTTTCCAACTTGAAAAAACTACCTTCATTTATTGGGCAATTGAATGCACTCCAAAAGCTTGATTTGCAAGGGTGTTCCAAATTGAAAGAATTACCTTCATCTATTGGCCAATTGAATGAACTCCAAGAACTTGATTTGCGAAGGTGTTTCAACTTGAAAGAATTACCTTCATCCATTGGCCAATTGAATGCACTCGAAAAGCTTGATTTGCGAGGGTGTTCCAAATTGAAAGAATTACCTTCATCTATTGGCCAATTGAATGCACTCCAAGAACTTGATTTGCGAACGCGTTCTGAATTGAAAAAATTACCTTCATCTATTGGTCAATTAAATGCACTTCAAAAGCTTGATTTGAATGGGTGTTTCGAATTGGAAGAATTACCTTCATTTATTGATTGGTGAAGGTGGTCCAAATTGAAATAATTACCTTCATCTATTGGCCAATTGAATGCATTCCAAGAACTTCATTTGAATGGGTGTTCCAAATTGAAATAATTACCTTCATCTATTGGCCAATTGAATGCATTCCAAGAGCTTCATTTGAATGGGTGTTCCAAATTGAAATAATTACCTTCATCTATTGGCAAATTAAATGCACTCCAACATCTTGATTTATCATGGTGTTGCAAGTTGGAAAAACTACTTTCATCTATTGGCGAATTGAATGCACTCCAAAAGCTTGATTTGTTAGGGTGTTACAAGTTGAGAGAACTACCTTCATTTATTGACCAATTAAATGCACTCCAAGACCTTGATTTGTCATGGTGTTCCAAATTGAAATAACTACCTTTATCTATTGGCAAATTGAATGCACTCCAACATATTGATTTGAATGGGTGTTTCGAATTGAAAAAACTACCTTCATCTATTGGCCAATTGAATGCATTCCAATTTTTTATTTATAAAACTTCTACAACTTGAAAGCATCGTGAAAAAAATACATTCATCTATGTGCGAATTGAATGCACTCAAAGTGTTTCATTTGTCAGGGTGTTCCAATTTGAAATAATTACTTTCATCTATTGGTCATTAAATACTTGAAAATTTTGATTTGTGTGAATGCTTCAACTTGCAAGAATTATTTACATGTACATTGACCAATTAAATGCACTCCAAAAGTTTTAGTTTGGGAGCTTAATTTGGATGAGCATACAAGAATTACTTACGTTTATTGGCCAATTTAATGCATTCAAGGAACTTAATTTGTTAAGGTGTTTCAATTTGAGATAATTACTTTCATCCACTGCCAACTATATCATTAATAGAAAACCCCTTTTTTTCAACCAACCCACTTTCAACTTGAGTCATCTTTGACTACATTTCAATTGTATTTTTAGAATTTTTAGAAAATTATTCACAATTTCCAAGTAAATTGAGCCACCTACTATTTTGGTGGACAAATGAAGGTATATCCCAAATATTTTGAAGCTCATGGAATATTCTTTGCGCCCCCATGGTCTACAATTGAATTCTAATTAAAATGTTGCCTTGGAAATTTACATAGTCTATAGTCAAGATTTTATGGGTGATGTGTCCCATATTCAACTACTTTGGTCAATTACAAAACATAGTGATAGTCTATAGTCAAGACTTTATGGGTGATGTGTCCCATATTCAACTACTTTGGTCAATTACAAAACATAGTGATAGTCTATAGTCAAGACTTTATGGGTGATGTGTCCCATATTCAACTACTTTGGTCAATTACAAACATAATGATGGATGATAGATCACACATGGATGGATGACATTGAGATTGGGACTAATGTCTTTGTTGCAAGTGCACATCAAGACTATCTCTCGACTATGACTACAAGTTGAAGGCAAAAAACAAATGTTGAGTAGTCTTACATATTATGTCCACACCTCAATTGCACATGTTATTTGGTAAACATGACAACAACCATTGTGCCATGCTCTACAAACATTGGTATATGCATGGTTTTGGTTTTAAGAAACAAATATTTATTGAGGTTGTCAAAGCCAACAAAATCATAATGATGAAAATATGTTCTTTCTCTTTGAAAGACAACAACTAGATTTGAAAACTATCAAGTTATTTGATGATTTGTCAAAAACATTCAAACCCTAGGTTTTGCGATAAATGGAGGGCAAAAATGATTTGGCTTCCGAGAAAACATTATTCACATTAGGATGTGACCTTTCACCCAACTCCCTATAAAAAGACATTTGGCATTGAGAAAAAATTAAGATAATAAAACTAGTTTTCTCGATACTTCAATGCATGAGAAAATATATATGGACAAGGAGAACTTGATGCCCAAGAAAAGAAATGATCTTAAGTTCCAAGTTCCAAGTCCTAAAATGTCCCAAGTTCAAAAGCTCCCAATCACGAGTGTTGGGTTCCAAGTCCTAGGTTCCAAGCTCCAAATTCCATTTCCCAAGTTCGAAAGGTTCCAAGTTCCAAGTGCCAAATTTATGTTAATATGATGGGATCTGGTTTTTGGGGAGCAATTGAGACCTCCATGGTGAGGCCAAAAAGGAGGTGCGAGCTTATAATATAGTAGTTGATGGAAGGGGAAGAAAATTCGGATGAAAAATACTAGGATTAGATAACAAAAAGCTTTCAGAACAAAACTCTTTCAGATTATCACCCTGGACTAGACACGGTACTAGAGAGTCCAAGGCTGAGTTTTGGCTGGTGTGTGGCAAGTATATACTTGATATTGAGACCAATATAGCCTAGTAGAAAACTGGTATTACCTCAACTCCCTACCAGGCTATTGATACGAGGTTGGTACTGCCTGAGATCATACCAGTCTCACCAGTTCTTTGATACAAAGACCAATTCTGGTGTATATCCTAGGGTTTCAGCCTCGTACCCCACCCAGCACTGGTACAAACTCCAAACCCATTATTACACCATTTCAAGCATGTACTTCATCCAAAGTAGAGTGGGTTGAATTTTCGTTGTTCTTGTCAGGCTTTGTGGAGAGCTTACTATTGCTAGGATAGAACTGCCTATCACTGATCGCTACCCTATCATCAATCACTTCTTTAGATTTTCATCATCTGTGCTTCATTTTGAGTGATTTAACATGTTATGGGAGTGCTACCTCAAGCTCTAGAAATCATCTTTGAAGTGCAAATGAAAAGGAGTAATGAAAAAATAGCAAGGAGAAAAATAAGCTTTTCAACTCACAAAACATGATTTTTTCTCTTTTCTTCTCTTTGGACCCCTCCTACTTTCGAAGCTTCTCATTACTTTCTCATTACTTGTTCCTTTTAAATGATTTAAAGTGCTATAGGAGTGTCACCTTCAGTTTTACAAATCATTTTAGAACTCTGAAAGCAACAGAGAAACATACATAGAAATTTTTGAGTGTTCGAGAATCAACTTTGTAGTGTTTGGTGGGTTTTTTTTTGAGTTCTTGACCCCTCTACTTTGGAGGGCCGTAACTTTCTCAGTTGTAATCCATTTTTTACAATTTTTAGTGCACCAGATGCACCAATAGGAGGGGTTCAAGTTTTGCTTGGACACCAGAAACAACAGAGCCCTCCCCTTGGATCCAGCCTGCCCTGAGCACTCAAGTGATCACTCATGGGCTGTCTTACCCTACTGTGATTTTCATCAAGGTTTTTTTTATTTCCAAATTCCTCAATTCCGTCCACTGTTGAGTATTCCAAGCATTAAATGGCGACTGCCCTAGGTGAGCAGTGGCATTTTTACAAAAATGCTACTGAGTGGCGACCTAGGAAATGCCTAGTTCTACATATGGCTAACTTCATTTTTTTAATTTCAAAAACTGGCATAACCCCAAGAATCACAAATTTTTCTTGTTTTTTTTTCATTTTCTGAAAAAAAAATCACCAAGTTGCGAAAATTCACCACCAACTTTCATGGGTTTATTGAAAGATTTTTCAACTCAACCAGGCCTCTTCATTTGTGTGTCTGACATTGTTCTTCCAAAATCAATCAATTGTAAGGCACCATGAAACACTAATTACTCATACTATCAAATAAAATGCCTGCAGGATCATATGCCCTGCAGAGAATATCATGCACATGAAGAGGAGGAAGAAAAGCAGACAAGATTTTTCAATCTCCCCCATGAACTTAATGTCTGAATGAAACAAAAATTCCAGGGATTCTTGTTTGTGTGCAAAACCCAGAAAGTGACAATTATGCTTGAAAGCAGACAGCAGGCAACAATGGCCATGCATTGGTAGGGGCAGATGGTTAAAAGCACTTGAAGTAAAACTGCAATGAATAGTGCAGAACACATACCCCTGGTTAGCAAAGCCTTTGATCCTGAAACATGAATCCATTGTGGTGGCCCCCTTGTAGTGACAGCACACAGTTCTCAAAGTGTTTTTTTCAGAAACAAAGCAGAAGAATGATTTTGTGAAATTGCCATGGTATACACACCAATCCCGGTGAAGTTCTCCAGAAACCTTTGCAAATTAACTGTTGGGGAGTAGCAAGATTTTGTTCTACCTACCAGTGTCTGAAACTTGTAGTGCATTCACAATTGGCTATAATACATGCCGCACCAGGGTTGAATGCCAAACATTAACCTACAAGCGCACACAGAACAGCAATAATCACACAAACAAATCATTTTTCAAAACCATTGTCCCAACCAACTGCTCCTTTGATACTATTCTACATGATCAGGCAAGTAACCCATTCTTCTTACAACAGGTGTGGTGCTTGTTAGTAGTTCTGCCATCATAGCCAGCATATTTATTGAGCACCAGAATTCAGATTTGCGGACTTTTACAGAGGAACAATTAGAGATGACAATCTCCTCTACAAACATTCACCTGTGAGAGAAATATGAACTTCTCAACAACAATGTCAACTGCAGTATTTGATCAGGTGCTCCACAATTTTATCCAGCCTTCCTAGAATGATACAGATAAGTGCCTAAGAAGCTTGTCAAGAACAGTATACCCATTATTGCCACACTAGAAATTTGTGAAGAATTCCCCTTGACACACTAGAGGTTGGTTGCACATTTGCCATCATTAGTTGAAGGTGCCTAGTCCCAGCCCTGCCACCCATAGGGAAATGGCAATAGGGTCATTTGAGGAGTGCAGGTACTGCACTCATAAATCTACCCATCACTAGATGCTCCATGGCCTCTCCTTCTGTCAAAACCAAATGACTTACAATCTCTTCTAGAGAAAAGATCAAGACTCAGAACTGACAAGAAAACTAGAGACTTCAGTACAGTGATCAACCCCATTGGGACTTCAGAAGTCATTTAATGAATCAAGAGAGGAGACACTTCATCCAAGTTGTCAAGTTTTCCCATGACTTGAAAACTGTGCTGAAAATGGACCAGACATCAGAATGGTATCTCACACTTTGCCTTGAAAGAAAGTTTGAAAACACAGGCTGCCAGAACAAAGTGCTGCTAGATAGAGGCAACTAAGCAGGTGTACACTGTGCTACAAGAACCTCATGAGCTTACATGTGATGCAGTCACAGAACACCCATGGTAATTAGCTGATAAAACATTGCACAAGCTAATGTACACCCCACAGCCCATAAGCTATCTATATACACCCATTATACAGTTCTGCTCACCTGTACCAGTGGTAAAAATTTTAACTTTCCAAAGCACATCCTCTGTTACACATACTTTGGAGGTGTAAAATTACACTTGAAAAACTCAGAAGTTCACAAATAAAACATTGCTGCAGTATCATTGAAAGTGGTACTTGAAAGTCACTGTGTAGAAGAGGGGTGTCAGGACCTCTGAACTACTTCAAAGACCAGTTAATGTATATTGATATTGAGGGAAGGTCACAAAACAACATCAAGACCCTGTTTGAGTCACACTTTTGGGTCTTTTCAAACAGGGTACCCTCCCTCCCCACAAAATGAATCTTCTGTTTTGCCACAAAGAACTAACTCATCAAATTTGCAGATCTCGCAGAAAAACTAGACTCACAAAAGAACTAGCCCTAACTGATCAAAATCACAAAGAGAAGCCCTGGAATGATGAAGTCAACTGATATCCAAGTAGAACCAGAAAGCAAAAATACACATGTCAAAACTGCAATGAAGAACTACTCAGGAATCATCATCTCCAAAGTATTTGAACATCACTTAATGCCAATTACTACCACGAACAGAAGAACAAGAATCATAGCAATATGCAAGTTTACACATGAAGCCAAGAACCTTCTAGAGTTCACATCTAACATCCCTTGGCTGAAGTTCACTGAAAATGTCACAAGACATAATGTTGATATGATGATAGCCATAAGGTGGTGGCCAACTGGCATCCCAGATATAAGCACAAACCTGCCTCTACTTTGATTTACAAACTTATTTGACCAAAGATTCCTGAATAAAGAAAAGATTGAGTTCTCCCTATGAATGCAGGCAAGCACAAATGCCACTTGCCTGTACAAATTCTTGCAATTATGACATAGCCCTATCACATGTCCTTAACACTTACCACAAGAAAATGTGGGGAGGAAGGATAGGTGGCAGCATCCTTTAGTAAAAAAAGGTCTGATGACTCAAACCTAGGTGGAAGGTGGCCCGAGGTTGAGCTCCATATCATCAATACATATGCACTAGGGGAAATTAACTGTCACCAAATATAGTTGAGAGCACCAGTTGTTGCATAAATTTAGCACGGAGTGCTGCATCTTTTGACTTCTGTTCCCGCTCCTCTGCTGTTAATGAGGCATCCACACTGTCCCAGAAAGGCCAGACAATAAAAATCATGAGAATCATCAACTCCAGGACACATCCACACAGAATGTGTTGTGTGTCTGCTCTAGCACTACGTGTTATTTAATACAACTTCCTCAAAATAATTGCTACTTCAGTTAGTTTGAGAGGGTGCAAAGGTTATAGCACTGTTGCAGAACTTTGGTTGGTGGGCCATATCTGAAATGTTGCAGAGAAATCTCCACAAACTTTGAAGGTAACACAACAATTAGTGCAGTCATAACCTTATGGCAGTTGCTGACAAAGTATCAGACCATCACCTTCATCACAAATAGCAGTGACAAGCTGCCAGGATACCCACTGACTTTGTCAGTGTGCAACAGTGGGTGTAGATAACTACATAATAATGGTTTGTAGGCCATATGCAAACTCAAGCACTGTGGCCAGCTTTCATGGAAAAAGAGAGGGTGAAGGAGAGAGAACAGGATAACACACTTCCAGATGTGAAGCTTTCCTCATTGACTTAAAACGATTCCCACCTGGATGTAATTGTGCCTTAACCCCAGTATCAGGCCCCTGAAAAATCACACTGCTGAGTGATCTACTACCTTGAGAACATTTGAGAAACTGGCTCCTGTTACATGTTCACATCCATTCTCAACCAACAAAGGCTAATATCAGAGCAAGAGCACACCCAAAACCCACAGCAGAGAGCAGCACACTGGTGGTTTTCAAGGAGAATCACAGACATAACGTCAGAGAAGTGAGGTATACAATTTCCAGATTTCTGGGGTCTAATGCCATTTGAAGTGGCCTTCCCAAATATTCAAAGCCAGATTATAGAAGAGTCTTAAAACAAGAAATGCACAATCTCTTTGTGACTATACTTGCAAGGCTTTTTCCAGCATAAGACCCCACATCAAGTTTTAATAGAGGAGGGAGAGCCTCAACCTGGGATTTTGCTGATGGATGGAAGTCAACGGTTTGGAAGGAATATCAACAGTTACACTTGGTTTTGGGGGGTCTTCTGCCTCAGAAATAGGGAGGCTATAACCAAGGTTGGAGAGGAGGGGATCTGCAGCATTGGTGCTGAGAGAGCCCATATAAGATGTGCTACCCCCTAAGAGGGCCTGGAGATGTGCATCCCGAAGTTCTTTTCCCAAAAGTGACAGGGTAGCACTTGATGGTGTGCCTCCCCTTTGAAATCTTCTCCGATGCTGCATGTAAGTAGCTGTCAAGGCCACACATCATATATTGATGAAAATCAACACTTCATCTTCCTCTCTTTCTGTCAGATTCTCATAGCTGGGCATCTCAAGCTGGGCTTGAATTGAAAATGAAATCTAATTGCAATCAAAAAGGATATCTTTAAAAGATTGGCATGCTGGAGTGTGACATGGCCCACCATGTCCTTTCCTATCTTTGCTGCACAAACTGGGCATATCTGTAAAAAGATCCAAACAAATAATAACCGATTAGCTCCATCATGCAGTGCACTGGGTGACCATCACTATATGATTCTTCAGGAGAGCATATAGAGCGCATGAAGTAAACTGCACCCTAGTAGCTTAAGGCTTTTGTCCCAAAGTAAAGGACACCACAGCAAAGACTACCGTATGCATGCAGCTTTTTGAACCTCTGATTCTACTTGGCACTCCCTACCAATTTGACAATCATGTTGCAATCTCAAGTCCTCTAGGTAAATAATGATTGCCCACAGTCAGGTACCAGCCTTGTTTGAGACAGCATCTTGCCTCTACAAATGCTGCAAAGAATCTTGGCAACAAATGAGCAAGATCCTTCAGAAGAATTCTCCTCCAGAATGATTGGAAAAGAGGATGTTTGTGTAGTCTTCAGCTACAACTTTATCATGTTAAAGAAATCAACATACTTGCAAGCATTTATCTGCTTTTAATTCACTAAAGGACTTCATAATGCAGGGTTCCAGACCAGGAAAAACCAGGGATGTAAAGAGCAATCCATAAAGAGATAAAAAACACAATTGATGAATGGGAATAACTTACAGCAGGTTTAAACTCAAAGCAGTGCTCATCCTCAAGGTGAGAGCACAGTGACGTGAGGTCAAAGTCTTCATAGCAGTATGGGCATGAGAAGTCAGACCGCACATCCTCATCACCATCCACATCATCAAGGTTAATGTGTTGATCTGCAAATCAACACCAGTTTTAAGGTAAAAAACATGTTAACTTGAAACACAGTATCAACACTAATTCCCCAAACATAATGAATTGGACACATTCATCTGTGGCATCGCCATATCACTATGTTGTTCCGACAAATTTGTGCATGACAGAGATTTATAAGAGAAAAATTGCACTCAGAAACATCACTAGCTGTTTAGCATGACCATAACACTTGGAATCCTGATAACACTGAATTCCAAACAATTCAAGCTGCTTAGAACTTATTCTGTAAAACATACTGAGGATCCAAGCAGACTGGCTTGTCATGCAGAGAGGGCTTGAGATGAGGTAGTGTAGGCTACAAGAAACAACCCCAACTTTCACATGGAATTTTCATCACCAAGAAAGCAAAAGAACTCAATTATGCAAATCTTGCATTGGACATACAGAAGCATATATATGGTGCCAACCAAATCGACTGCAATCCTGAACTTTTGAATTCTTCCTTCAACACAGAATTTTACTCTGTGCAAGTGCTCAAAGAACTGTGGCTTGGGGGTAAATTCAAGTGTCCTGAGTCCTGATGGGTCCTGAGTCCATGGTACAGACAAGAGCCTAAACTCCACAGTTCCATTTCATGGCATTCTTGTCATGCCTAGAATGTGGTTGAGAATGACCCTAGCAACCTGTGAACAACAGCTCACAAATTACAAAATGGATCAAATCAACAGCTGCTATATCAAAAAGATAAGTACTTGCCACCGCATCACATGTCCACACAGCTAAATTGTTGTATCCACAGAGGTTAGGGTTTTGTCAGGAACACTTGCATAATAATAAATCACCATTATTGCAGTGGCCATAACTCCTCTCAAAACAATACAATTCCCTGTCCATAACCACACACACACCTCCAGATGCCAAGAGAGTACTGGGAACTAGAAAAAATGAAAATAGAAAAGAAAAAAAGGGGGCCAAGAGCAACCCTGGATTCGCAGTGTTCAAGTAAGTAGAATGGAAGAGGTAGTTGTGAGATGAAATGGCGCTGCTAGTTGACGACGGTGCCCATCATCATCATCATCATCATCCACCAATACAAGGTTCTGTCTCGGCCCGGGAAGGGGGGGCTAATAAAAATTTCTCGTCCTCGCCTTTGAAACCCTAGCGCACATCATCATCTTTTTCTTTGTCTGCGCCATGATCATTCTACTAGTTGCTCAAAAAGAAAGTAAACCAGGTCATGCAATCCCACAATAATAATTCAAGGAAAGAAAAACACTTCCAGAATCCATGTTGCCCGCTCGCTCGCCACTTACTTCCATAGTCATCACTCCTAGATATATATCCGCAAGGACTCATTCATTTTCTCTCTCCGCCATCCATATTATACAACAAAAAGAAGAAAAAATCACACTAAGAAACAGACATCAGACATCATCTCTCTCTCTCTCTCTCTCTCTCTCTCTCTCTCTCTCTCTCTCTCTCTCTCTCTCTCTCTCTCTCTCTCTCTCTCTCTCTCTCTCTCTCTCTCTCTCTCTGTCTCTGTGCATAATAAGACCAGCATAATACCTTCCATAATTCCACAAAAACACCGCCTATCTTTTCTTTCAACCTAACTTATAAGCATATCTTCTTCTTCTTCATCAGCCAGAACCAAAACTTACATAACAAAAAACACACCGAATCACACACCTAAATGCGCGGAGTGTGAAGAAGGCTGATGATGAAGATTGTGATGAGGCTTAGAATTGGACATATGCGCCGCCCAAATCTCTCCTCCATCCATGATGATGCACCCGACTTCTTCCTACTCCTCCTCACTTGCCGCCTCCTCCTCCAGCAAGCTCCCTTTGCTTTCTTGTCGCAGCAGATTCTCCCAGCGTTCTTCCTCATCGTCGTCATCTGCTACGTCTACGTCTTCGTCGTCTAGGTGTTCGTCGTCTACTTCATTGTCTTCGTTTTCCTCGTCTACGTTTTCGTCCTCTTCCTATACGTCTTCGTCTTCATCATCTGCGTCTACGTCTTCTTCTTCGTTGTCCACGTCTTCGGCTCCGTCGGCTTCTTCTTCGTCTTCAAATGTGCATTCCCAGGAACGAGCAGCTTTCCAGGCAACAGATAATAAAATGGATGAATGAATTTTATCCCATTTTTGCCGTCGTGTGTCGGAGGTAGGTAAGTGTCGACCAGGGGCCCTATCGTTTGGGAACATGGATGAAATCTGTCCAGTGTGTGTACGGTCCAGCTGTTTTTCTTGTTTTTTTTCTACGGGCGAGTTTTCGCCGAAATGCAGGCAAAATGAATTTTGAAATTTTGAAATTTTTTATGCCAGAGTTCTCAATTTTTCAGACGTGTGAAAACAATGTAAGAAAATTTGCCAGATTGCTATATTCGATTCCAGCAAGTAGCCATAAATATAGAAAGATGAATAAAATCCTGTGCTTCATATGTGGTTTATAGCCAGATTTGGCTAAATCTCCGTATGGATGATTCACCACTTCTTTTGAAACATATTTTCTTATGGATGATTGCCACTCAGGGATACACATAATATGATGGATGAAAAATTTTATTTTATTTTGGCTTGTGTCATAATTCTCTGGGCTCTAATAGTGAACATGTACCAGAACCAACTGTCATGGATTACGTGTTCTTCCACTAGGCAGATTATGAAGCAGAATGATCTTTGTTGGTGGATTATTTTCAGGTAATGGTCTTAGCTGGGCAGATTATTAACTTGGAACTGGTCCACTTCTATGGTTCTGGGCCTATGTGTGTTCTTCCTAGGGTGGACCAGTAGGGCCCTTTTCCATAATACACTTTTCTTTTACCAATGATTATGGGCACATTTTTGCAGAAATCGTTTTAAACATGAAAAGGAAACTAGTGTGGCGGCCTGTGTCGTTGGCCCAAGTGTGAACAAGACTATGTAACTACTTCAAGTGTGAACATGATTTTGAAGATAAAAGCCCAATAATGGAATGCTAAAAAAAAACCAAAAAAAACAAAAAAACTAATTTTCAGCCACATAATTTACTCAAAATTCAATATCTCCCACAACTTTGAGCATCCCCACCTGTGCTCAGGATGTGAACCTGCCAAAATATTTCTCACATCCAAGTTTAGTTATTTACTTTTTTGCAACCCTGCCCATAAATCTGAAACGAGGGCTGCAAATAGGATGGGAGCTAGGTACTAACAGCAAACCACCTGGACCATTCATTATGATCGGCCAATCAAAATCCAGGGATCAACAGTCAATTATATTTGTTACACTCTTCTCTTGCAGGTGCACAGCTTTGCTGCGGTTTTTACCAGCCTCAGCAAACGGAGCAAATCCGTCAGAGAAAAACCATTTTCCTGAGCCAAAGATATGTTGACTCGTCTTCAGCCAATTTTAATGTGCAGGGTCACATACTGAGCACCGGTGGGGACGCTCTTAGGTCCAAAAAGTATGCCTCTATTAAACCTTACTTAATGAAGAAGCATTCCAATAGTACCAAGAGTGGGCACCAATTTTTCAAAAATGTTTTGATTTTGATTTTGTTGAATTTTCTTTGACAAAAGCTTTCAATTTTCTATAACACCTATGCACCATAGGTTTAAACACCACCAAACCACCTCGGTGCACCTCATGAAAATTGTTAACATGAAGGTAGAAATGCCTCTAGCATATTTCATTAGACTTAACTATACCAACTAAACATAACCAAAATAGTTACATGATTACAAAATGATGCCCATGTTCAACACAAATTTTTTAATTAATTGAATGTTGAAAAAAGTGGTACAAACTCATGGTTTTTTCTTTGGTGAATTTTTGCCACTTTGTGGGGAAAAAAATTCCAATGTGATTCATACATAGGATTTTTGTGAAAAAAATGCAACAAAGTGGTCCACATTTCAAGGACTTTTTTTGTGTGAAATCAGCATATTCAAGCAATAGGTTAGAGCATGTCACCAAAATATAGCATCACTCTTAAATATTCTACTTTTTTTCTTTGACCTATAGCCAAATTTGGCTAATTCCTCTTGGGAATGATCACCAATGTAGCTACGTCACAAAATTGAATTGTAAAAAATAAAAAAATTGCATCCAACAACCTCAAATTGAATATTTAAAATTTCAAAATATGTGTTGTAAACTTAGTAAATTCAAGAGCTTTATGTCTAGGGTTGATGGAAATGGGATTTTTTTCTCCCAAAATATTTGAATTTGAAAATTTGTCAATTTTTTGGTGATAGACAACATTTTCATTTTAATAACATTTTTTCAAAAAAAATTTCAAAAAATTAAGAATTATTACACACCAAACCTTGGTGGTAAAGCATATTATGTATTTGCCATGATGTATATTGTCCCACCCATTCCAAAACAACTTGTGAAAAGGCTCACACACATGAAGCTTTGTGTGACCATTGTGCAAGAATTTTATGTATGCATTCAAATTGATTGATTGATGCAAGAGTTTCAATTCATGTTGACATGACAAAATCTAATAATAAAACACATTTTATGTAACAAAAAAATAAAAGAAACCAAGTAGAACAAGATTTGTTCCCCTTGAACAAGTTGTTCCCACTGCCTTATCTCACATTATTCAATTGATGTGCCCTTAAAAAAAGGCTTTGCACCCATGCACTTGTGTTCTACAGGAATTACAATAAAAATAACTTAAATTAATTCTAAATTTAGATGAAAATAATTCTTAAAAATTTAATGAGAATTTTAATCATATACAAATTGATAATCGTATAGATGAATATTCTAACAGTTTCAAATTGGAGTAATGAAAATGTGAAAATTGGTCCATGTTTATTCACAAGCTATGGCATTATTGCAAGTGGATTTGCTCTAAGAACATATCCACCCATGCCTCCTATTTGGGCCTAATGGATTTGTTGTATGACCATGTCCACCCACGCCACATGTTTAGGTCTCTACATGGGTTTACCACATCCAACATGAAATGTTGATTATTTTCTCATCCCCATCCATAATTCTAAAAATCAAATTAGATAAAGTGCCTCGACATTGAATGTTCCCAAGGTACAAAATGTAATCTACCAATCTAAATGTTGTCAAAATCTTGAAAATAATTCCATGTCATGTGTTACTTCTTCTTTAGGGTAATTTATTGTGAACCTCTTGTCTAGCTTCAACTACTAGAAACTACCCTACCCACCAAGGTTTCCTTGTTAACAAATAAGGGTAAGCTTTAGTTATGTAATGATTCTAATTCCAAGTAATACACTTCTCGCCTTGTTAACAAATAACATGGGCATTCAAATGCCATGCCATGGTGGGCATGCCACACCTGATATGCCATATGGAGTGCATCATAAACAAATTTAATGGGGACTTCCATTTGCAAGGAGTTGCAATTATATCATAATTATGAAGCCCAAAGATCATACTGAAACTCAAGTTCACCTTAGAAATCATTTAGATTTTTATGTTAATCTTATAATACACAAAGGACTATTAGTCTTGTTAGTTAGTCAAGTTGTTATCGTTCTTGAATTATGGGTGACATGGACCAAGATTATGATGAGATGTACATGGATGAGTTTCATGTTTATTGTTGCAAGAGTCACTTGTAAGACCATTTGCTCAAAAACATTGATTGTGGTGCATAAAGACATGGGTGCCTTGAAAAATGATAGCAAACCAATGAAGATGGTTGTGGCATATATATGGTGAGAGATTACACGATGTTTTGCATGGAGAGTGCAACCAACAAAATGTGGAGTTGTGCAAAAAAGACATTTAACAAGATGTGAAATGCAGTTTCAATTGCATAGATGTTGTTTGTCAACAAGCTTGGGATGTTGAAAATGCTTTGGTGGAACAACTACTTTGAAAACTATAAGTAAATTGGACAACTTTTTTAAAAATTACCAATATTGTGTATTAACTATGAGATTTAAAGGACTTGAAGTTTTGCAATCATGAACAATCATGTTTTCCATTGTTGTTTACAAGTATCACAATGAATATGGGCCTAGAGACAACACAAGGTCAATGCTACCATTCATTACATAAGTTGTGCAACACAACGTATCTTGGATGCAAAGGGGAAGACTATTCATAAAAACATGGGCAATAGTGGTCTTAGGACTACATCCAAAAAGAAAGGCAATTTGCGAAAATGAAGAGGTCAATGTAATTCCACTTTGAAACAATTACATAACTAGATTTTAATTTATAACAAAAGTGTTGTTTTGTGAAAGGCAACATGTTAACAAGAATGGCTTAATTGTTCCTTATAGGTTGTCAAAGTTAAAACAACATTGTGCATTCTATACTCATATAACCATGGAAACAAAAGATGTTGTGTTGAAATTTAGTTGATATTAGGGTTGTTTGTGTCCCATGTTACAAGTAAGCACATATGTAGCATGAAAGAAATCATGGAATCTAGCATCAATAACAAAACTTTTTCTAATATCTTTCGTATGTGCACTAGTTTATGAATTTGCAAAGGTTTGTTAACTTTACATCACCTTACTCCATACTATAATTAAGGAATATTGGTGATCTTTCCTACTTGCCATGCACTTGTTGTTGCTTGGTCTGTGTGTGTTGCTATTTATGGATGGTTATGGAAGTTTTTTTAATTTGGAGCTTTGAAGAAGCCTCAAGAAATAATGGCTAGTTTTTGGATAGTTTAGTGCAAGCATGCTAAAATGATGAAGGACACTCTCTATATGTATTGAATCTTTTTATTATCATCAAAAGAAGAACTCTTGTCTCTTTCACTACCCAAATTCATCAGGTTTTTAATGAAATATGACAAAATTGACTAATATGCAACTTGTATGGTTTTGATAAAAAAAAAAGATTAATTGATTATGACATTTTTAATGAAATGTTTTTTAGTCGTTTTGGATGGTTGCATGTTGCACTAGATAATTTTTAATTAAAAATTTATGGCATGGATATATGAGGTCCCAAGTTAATGTGACATGGAATAACACACCACATCATGATATAACTTCTTTTTTCTTTTTTTTTTCTTTTTTTTTTCTTAGATTGTGGAATCACGGATTACATTTTTGTCATGACATGCCATGAACAAAATTTAAAAGGTTTTAATTGGAATTTTGTCAACAAAAATGTTTTGACACCATTTGAACATGATGTACATGTTTGTGTATTATAAGTTACACTAAATTTTTATTATTATAACATTAATTTAATTATAAGTTACATTAAATTCATATATTATTTATAGTTAATAATTACCAAGAAAAAAATATTATTTTACCTATAAAAGTTTTTGCAACAATAAATCTAACTATATAATAATTAATGTAGTTAATTTAATACTAATATTTTAAATTTTTCATGTAAGAATTTACTTTCTAATAACAATTGTTAGTTCATTAGTTATGATTTGAAAATAAATATTTAAAATAGCTAGTTTTTAAACTATAGTAATTAAATTACTTTAAAATCAATTATATTATCTATAATTTGACCAAATTTTAACAATTAATAAAATATTTTTAAATATTTTACTTATTTATGAGTTATGTATTAACAACTTGTGAATAACTAGCTAACTAGTTTGTTAAATATTAAAAAGCTAATACTTGTTTAAATAAATGATAATGAATACTTAGTATTTGTAATTTATAATTTATAATTTATAATTTAAATATATAAAAATTTAATCATTATTAATGAAATGATTATCTAATTATCTAGTGAACCATGTATTTGAATTGTTAAAAAATTTTAAAACTAAGAAAATTAGGCATGTAACTTTTTTTTGAAATTACAACTTAGTTTATGAAAGAGTTGCAACTTCAAAACCTACCCCATATTGTTTATTCTTCATTCCTATTTTGGACATTATATAAACAAAAAGTGTGGTCGTCCAATTTCACATTAAAAAATTTGTGCACATGGGATGAGGAAATCAAAAGGCTTAACCCAAAACAGTAAAACAAATTATGCATAATATTTACCTCCCCAACCTACTTATCTACCTAGTTAGGTAGGCACCTAGTTTGACGTACTCACCTAGGTTGACCTATGTACCTACTTATTTAAGTACTTATATATATGAATAGGTATTTAACTCAAGAAGGTAAAAACTACCTACTTACCTTTTTACCTAAGTAGGTAATAGGTATGTAACCTAGGTTTCTATGCACCTATTTATGTACCTACCTAGGTACTTACAACTTAATGTTAAATTTTTATTCAATTCATTTTTAAAAGTGCCACATGGCATATTTATATTGGGCCATGTGTCATAATATAATATCATCCAAACATTTGTATTAAACGTCTTAGATTAATACAATTATTATTACATTTTAAATAATCAAATATTGGGACACGTGGCAACACATCATTTGCCTTCAATTATGACCAAAATAGTTGCATTTTAGTCACATGTAATAATATGTATACAATGGAATCAAAGGACAAATTTGTACTTGTTGACTTTTTTTTTCATCAAATACCCTTTGTCATTTGTGACTAATTTATCGCATGTGACTTGTTTTAGGCAACTAACAAAATTTTAGTTGCAAATGTCGCTTGCAACTAAAATTTAGTCACAAAGACTATTCAAAAAACATGTTTTTCTTATGGTGTAATGCATTGTGGTGCAATTGGAGCAAGAAACTCAACACGATCTTAATGTTGTTGTAGCAAAAAGATGACATAGCAATATGGAAAATTCAATAAATATGGAACATAAATCTCATTTTGAAGGTAAAGAAAATTTTAAATCTAACCAAATATTCTTACTTGAAACTTACCTTGGGAATAAGAAAACAAGAAAATCAACAAAATTGTCTTCATGAACTCCATTGAAATCATATCTAAGCTCCCACTATTAATAAGTTATAGTTTCAAATGATTCTATCAAATTCACTTCCAATATTATGTTTTAGATTAGAGTCAAATCCTCAAGGTTCAAAAAGATTTTAGGTTCCAATTATGATATGTTGTTGTAGGTCAAATTCAAATCTTAAAGGTTTAGAATGATTTTCAATTCCAATGTTATGTTGCTACAAGTCATATTCAAATCTTAAAGGTTCAAAATGATTTTTAATTCCAATGTTATGTTAATGTGGGTCATATTCAAATCCTAAATGTTCAAAAAGATTTTAAGTTCCAATTATGATATGTTGTTGTAGGCCATATTCAAATCTTAAATGTTCATAATGATTTTCAATTCCAATGTTATGTTGTTATAGGTCATATTCAAATCCCAAAGGTTCAAAATGATTTTTAATTCCAATGTTATGTTAATGTGGGTCATATTCAAATCCTAAAGGTTCAAAAAGATTTAAGTTCCAATTATAATATGTTGTTGTAGGCTAGATTCAAATCTTAAATGTTCATAATGATTTTCAATTCCGATGTTATGTTGCTATAAGTCATATTCAAATCCTAAAGGTTCAAAATGATTTCTAATTCCAATGTCATGTTATTGTGGGTCATATTCAAATCCTAAAGGTTCAAAATGATTTCTAATTCCAATGTCATGTTATTGTGGGTCATATTCAAATCCTAAAGGTTCAAGATGATTTTCAATTCCAATGTTATGTTGTTGTGAGTTATATTCAAATCCTAAAGGTTCATATTTTTAGTTCCAATGTTATGTTGATGTAAATCATATCCAAATCGTAAAGGTTTTGAATAATTTTTAGTTCCACTACAATGTTGTTGCAAGTAAGATTCAAATTCAAATAGTTTAAAATGATTATTAATTCCAATGTAATGTTACCACATATTAGATTTGAAATCCTAAAGTTTCAAAATGATTTTCACTTCCAATGCAATGTTGTTGCAAGTTAGATTTCAATCAATGTTATGTTATGCTTTATGTCAAAAAAGATTCAAAAAGATAATCATCAATTTGATTTGATGTTGTCCTTCGAGTTAAAAACAATTCGAAACATTTATCATCAATTTTAGTTGCATGTTATCCTTTAGGTCAAAATTAACTGGTAATGTATCTCATCGACATCAATTATTATCTTTCAAATCAAAATCAATTATATTTCATCAATTTCATTTACATGTTGTCCTTTAGATCATAATGTTTACTCTTTAGCTCATATGTCTTGGTTGTTCATCTTCATCAAATTCCAGTAGTTGTATTGGCAGTGGTACAAGATTTTTGTCTTTCATGAAAACATGGCGCATTGTCGTGTTAAGGTTGGATAGAACATTAACCATGTTCTTATGCATTTTGTGAGTTTTTTTTATCTCACTTCTTCAAATATTACAAATGTTGCTTAAAAGCTTTCTCCTAAGACTTTGTCTTGTTTGTCAAAGCTTAATTACATAAAATTAATCCGATCCATGGCTTTCATAACGATTTGTTGTTTTGGTCTACGGCCTTAATGACATATGTAAAAATTCATGATCTTTTCCTTTTAATTCCTATGCTTTAGGGAGTTGTTCCTTGGCAACACTTGTTGGTTGTCTATTTCCTTTGATTGGTGTCTTGTGAATCAGAAATTTTGAAAGGTTGATCATTACATGATATTGAGGCTGAGTTGGTTAAACTGACTATGACTATTTATAAATTGATCATGTTGTTTGGATTAAGTCTTGCATTAGGACCTTGATTGAATTCTTGAAGATCATGACTTTCCTTTCGAACAAAGTCATCTCCACAAAATTCTTCCATGAACAAACTTGATGGACATGCAAGTAATTTTTTTCCAATTCTTCTCCCATTAATTAGCCATGAAAAACTCCATCTCCTAGTGCATTTAGATCTTTCACGTGTAATGAAACATTGATGTTCTTCTCACCTTGAAAAGTTTTAGTGACGCGCTCCAAAAATCTTTGATAAACTCAAATGTGAGTTTGAGGTGAAAACAATGGAAAAATAAGGAGTTGGGGCACGCTCCCTGACTCGCAGCACTTTGAAGGTAAAGGGGCGTGTTGGAACTTCAAGATGGGACTAGGAAAAATAACAAGCAATCACTCACTCACACGGACCTGCACAAAATCAAACAAGTTGGTTAGTGCATAGCTAGAGCATTTTTAGTGCTAGGATAAGCCACGGGCAAACTTGGAATCACAAGACTCACCACGGCTTGGACTTGGGGGGAAGCCACCACATTCCCCCTTATAGTATAATATGTGCTTGCCCACATGACCAGCACCCAAATGTCATTTTGTCCCAGGACTCCCAAATGGGAGTCCCGAAATTCCCAGAACTAAGACTCTCGCAACTTTGAGGGCCCATAACTTTGCGTGCAAATCTTCAATTGAGATGAGGTTTAAAGCAAAGTTGTAGCCCTTGTCGAAAGCTTTCCAATGGTATGTTGCACGCCACCTGCACCTAAGGAAATCGAGGTGATTCTTGACTTTTAATGGTCGGGAGTCAAATTGCCAATTTGACTCCCGACCCTTCTTTTAGCTATAACTTGTGTGTTAAGTGTCCAAATGGGTCATGCGAGCTCATTTTTGACATCTACGTTCTAAAAAAAATTCAATGATATAAAGAACTCCTCCATCCAATGGGTTTTGACCCCTACAATCGCTCTTATGAAAATTCGAGAGTTTACTAGGACTCCAACTCCCAAAGTGGGAGCTCACTTGGGAGTGTGAAGGTTCATTCCCTCACACTCTCTTGCACTCTCAGGAGCATGAAATGTGACTCTGGGGCTTCATACTTGGCCCGCACCTTCGCAAGCCCTTGCCTTGGTCATGAGCCCAAGGCTTGGGTTGTAACATTTAGGGTGCAATTACAATCCAATGAACAAAAAAAGGTGTTGAAATACAAAAAAAAATTCAAAATTGGATAAATATTTATGTTTTTCCATTTAAAGCCATGGGAATCATGGTAAATTATTGTTTTTTCATTCATATGAATGTCAAGGAATTCAAACCAAAAATCTATTTGATGGAATTTTTAATTTAAATTTAAATTTAGGAACTTTAAAAGTGAATAAGAACATGTCGAACAAGAATCAATTTTGCAAAGGACTATCAAAAGGACTCATATAATAAATCACATTTGATGGGAAAATAATTAAAAAGATTTAAAAAAATATTAACTACATTAAAAAAACACTCATGCCCTAAGATATGTGAAATTATAAAACTTTAAAAATTGAAAGAACCTTCCAAAATTGATCAAAATTTTTAAAACTTCAAAAAAAATTTACCACACATAAATGGGGTAAAATGTACATGATGTGTTAAAAACAGTTGTAGTGTATCATACAAGAAAACATAAAAATTTCTATAAAAAAAATTGGTTATGATTTGAAATTATTATCATTTTTAAAAACAAAACAATGAATTTACAAAAAATAAAAACACTTAAAAAATTCATATTTATTCAAAAATGATGAAGAAAAAAACATGTCATGTATTTGGACATCTATAAACATTTAATACAACAAATTGCAAAAACGATTGTCCCAAAATTCATTCATATGAAAAAAAATGTTTTGGCAAAAAAAACATGTAGTCTTTTTTTACAATAATCCCGTTGGCTCATTGTCTCCCATTTGCACCTTTCAATGGCATCGTAATAATCTTCATTGAATTATCTCAATAAGTGAAATTTATCTTGATCTTCTAGTGATAGATCTAGTAGGAGGTGTTGTGGCCCATACCTTTGTGGTAATCAAAAATCTTTTTGTAATCATTGTTGATGGAATTCCATTTATCCCTACACATCTTGCCATTTCTTGTTGTTTTGGATTTTGTTCTTCCTTACATGTACTTCACAATCTTGTTCCACTTTGAGGCTATAGGAACCATGTTTCCTCAAGGATCCACAATTTTCTTTTAATCGATATGTTATTTTTGCTTACAATCAATCAATACAAAAATCTTATCTAAATTCCAGTTGCCATGGTAGTGATGTGAACTACCTTTGCATGTTTTCCCTTTCACTCTTCATGTGATGGTGAAGCATGCATGTGTCCGCGCGAGAGAAGGTCATCATGTCAATAGGCTATTATACAAGATTTTGTGGTGTTAGTTTAATGATGTCATAATCATTGAAATCTATGATTTATCAAGATTTTTAATACAACATCATTACCTAATTTTGGTGTTAACATAAAAAGTTAAAGTGAATGTTAGTTTGCCATGTAGACTACCATGTCACCTAGTTATTGACATTTTTTTTGCATGTTTGAACATTGATAACTATTAACATTTTTAATGACCCCACTATCACCAAGTTTAAAATGGACCTTAATTGGCATTATAATTTCTTCCATCACCTTGTAACCATGTGATCCAAATCACCAAGATATAGAATTAAGTGAATGTTCCATTAAATTAGGGACTAATTGTGTTTTGAAAATATGAAATTCAAGTGTTAAGGACAAAAGAGTTCAAGTTTTGGTAGAAAAGAATAAAAAAATTAGCTACACAAGTCACATGTCTATTTTTTTGAAAAAAAATCAAAAATTGAATTGTAAACCAAAGTTATAATAAATAAATAAATTAGCTTCCAAGAAATTCTAATGCATCCTATTCCCAACTTTTCTACTATTTGTTGCAACAAATAGGGTTGCCAAAGTATAGGAAAATATTGTTTGATTTTTCTTGAAAGTTTATAGTTCATAGTTTTGGCTATGAGTCATTGAATTAAACTCTAACCTTGTCCAATTACACGTATCTTTTCATCTTCTTATGCAACCCTTCCATTAAAAAAAAATCTTTTCTACCATCCATGTTCTTTCATCAAAATTTTCAAGTATGGAACATAACAAAGTTCATGTGAGTTACCTCCACAAAAATTAAAATCTTAATACTCAAAATTCATTATTCCAATTTTCAACTTTCTTTTATAGTAATAATAGTTGTTTCAATGGCATGTAGTAATAACAAGGCATCATTTGCAGCCATAACACTAGCATATAAGTTGTGAAGCTCATAAAAATCCCTAGACAAAAAGGAGACAATAATGGACATGTCCTTGATTGATACCCAAAAAAAAAGAAAAAAAAAATTGGTCAACAAGGGCTTAAAAGGTTATCCCATTTCTTGTTTTTATGCCCAAGGATTGGTTTGTTTATTGGTAAGTTGTAGGGGAAACCAATGTAGCATCTAGTCAAATGTTTCACAAGTATTGTCTATAGATTATTTTTAGTAATCACATGTCACGTTTTGACTTGTTTCTTTGAACCTAAACAAGACCAAGGTTTTTCTTTTAAATTCTTCAAGTATGTTCATTGGTGAGGATTCCCAACGTTAATTGGGTAGAAACATGGTGAAATATACAAAAACAAAAGAGAGTGTTTATAGATTTACCATTTATCATGCATATAAAATCAAACAAGTAACATAAAAATGGCTAAAAATATAATTGTAAACCATCCCACACCTCTATTATTACTATAAGAATTCATTTCCAAAAAAATTAGGACCAAACGAATTTTTAAAGTAGATAAAAAATATCCCCATTTGCTAGGTGGTAAATTTGTAAATGGGGTTACTTTTTGTTTACTTTTAAAATTTAGTTGTTCTATTACTTTTGGGGATATAAATATCGTTATAATTTTGAGGTGTGACCATAATAAAAAGTAAAAAATCTATCTATTAAAACCTCTTTACCACATATTTTACAAAAGTCCTTCATTGCATAAAATAGAGTTTGAACCTACTTGCATTTGAAAAAAATAGACCAAAATCTAATTGAAACAATTTGAAAGTTGAAAATCAATGCACAAAAATGAATAACTATGTTTATATTTTATTTTTAATAGAAGAATTCATTGTAAACTAAATTCTTCATGGGTTTCATTGCTATTTTATGTCTACTTTCATCCAACTTTGAGAAGGTAAAAAGTATGTACAATTTACCATGCTTACACCCAATTAACATTAAATGGTGATTGTTCTAGGTAGGTTGTGTTATTTTATAATTATGTTGCTACAAGCGTCGACCTAAGAGGTGGTTAGGTCTAGATGTAATTTATTTAATCATTTTATTTAAAAGAATAACGAAAAAGTCCATTAAAATCACAATTTCTATGTTTTCATTTTTTGAAAGAAAAGTTTGCCAAGTTGTGAAATTTTTCCACCAAGAAAACATTGAACAATACCCCTCAAAATATGATCAATACACAATTTGCTACATGACAAAATCAAACACAAGCAAAAAATATTGACAATTTGTTACAATAGCAAACTGAAAAAAAATAAAATTGGAAAGGTTACCAATATAGAATAGAGAAAAATGCATTTTATTGAAAGAAAAGAAAAGAAAAATTAACTTATCAAATTTTGATAGGATGTGATTTCCACATTCGAGCCCTCTTCAAAGAATTTCCTTTAAAACATCATCAAATAATCATAAATACCAAACAATCTTCAAGGTGTGCTTTGAGTTTTTTGATGGTGGAGGGGTGCAAAATCCTTCACATTTTATGAACAACTTGACTCATTAGAATTGATGCCACAATCACCCTATGAAAGGAGAATAGTTTCTATCAATGATTGTGTTGGAAATTGAAAATGGATCGATGAGAGAATAGAGATGATAAAAACATTGATTTTTATCATGAGCTCTTCACCCAACCTTAAGATCACATAGATGTTGTTACAAACCTATGATCCACCCTAAGCTCTATCTTAATCTAAATAGAAGATGAACACTTTCATGTAGATCTTACCTACCTTAGAAGTGCATGCACATGCACAAGGCTATTGATTTAACTTAACATATTTCATAGTCTCAAAAGTTTGTGCATGTAATACAAATATTTCAAGTAACTTGGTAGGAAGTTGATATCTAACAGGTTCTTGGTGCATTATAGACAAAGTTATTACCTTCATGCTTGGTGTTCTTGTTACTACAGTTGTGTTTTTGTTAATGGAGGCCACACCAATACTGATGGTAATGGGGTCAAAGGTCGGAAGTGATGAAGTCTCTTGCTTTCATCAAATCTCACAAGGAGATAGGGTACATGATAAAAATATTGTGTGTATCTATGTATGTTGTTCATACCTACCTCTTCCAAAGCCTACCTCACTCACTACTTTCTCCTACGTGGATATGAAAAGGCGAATGAACATGTCCCCTTTTGAGTCCAGGTTATGTATTTAAAAATAGTTGAACAACCTACCTTTACCAAGCCTGTCTACTTAACCTCTTTCCCTTAGAGATTTACATGGACATGAAAAGACTAAAATATAAATAATGATGAACTATTGGCAACCATGTGGGAACATACAAGGAAAAACAGAGGGTGAGAGACTTAAACCAGATTTATGCAGCAGAGCAAAAATAATTGCCAATGCTTATATACATACCAGAATGCTACATGAGTACTAAAGATATGGGTAACTCTTAGGCAAGATCTGTTTGAAACTGAAAACACAGACAACCCACAGCAGAGAAAACTCTGGTGGAAAACTGTTTGTTATCCCTGGTAGTGTTCTCCTGATGAGGGGAGGGGGGAAAAAAACAGACCAATTTCAGGAATTGGTCTCTATGATACCAAAATAAAGCTGCTATGAAAGTTTGGCTAACCACAATCTTGTGAAAAACAACAATTACAAGGAAAAAAACATCAGTGTATACAGCTTCAGCTTCACCAGCAGGTCCTATGATGAAGGAAAAAATGTGCCAAAACAATATTGCAGTTTTGGTACTCCAAAGATGATAAGCTCTTCTTGCATGAAGGCTCACCCATACATCACTGAAGGCAGATGTCTTGCGGTTCAATCCTCCTGCCTCCAAGAAAACATCAGTTGAGGGAAATAAAAAATCAGGACAAAGCTGATTTTTAGGCTTTCACATTTGATGATACTTCATTTGGAAAGCCACCCATCTCAACCATTTGCAATAGCCAACACTGCAAAACGCACTTCTGTGACAGATTTGGATTCTGTCCATTTGCAGGAAAATTTTATGTGTTTAGGGAAAATTCAAAGTAAAAGAATAAAGAATTTGAAAATCATTGGTCGTTTGTTGTTGTTGTAGTAGCTTTTTGGTTGTAAAAAGTTGCCCCTGGAGATGACCTGGAACCAAGCCTCAAGTTTTCAGCTCAAATAGGTGCTGACAATTGGACCAAATTCTCTTACAGGTCATAATTTCTTTGTTTCTGGTGCTGGAAACAAAGACTTTAGATTTGGGTACGGCGAGGTATCAAAATCAGCCTTGCACTTGGGGAGTATTGCAGTACGCAGTTTTCCAGTTTAGGTGTCAAATCTTTGGGACTTCCTGGAGCCAGCTTCAGCTGCACAAAATAAAAACCTGTCAAAACTTGAATTGATTGTCACATCCATATGGGTCTGCAACATACACCTTTTGAACATACCCAAATTCACAACAAGCATTTCTGCCTATGTAAATTTATGATGTAAATTGTTCACTACAACTTGTACAGGGTTTGCTCAGCTATTCTACAGAAGATAATATCACTGAGATGTGGCAACTGCCATAATACCTCATAGCCTTGGACAAGAGCTGCAACAAGTGACAAAATTTCTGTCAGTGCAAAGTTTGCGCCTATACATGAGCGTGCACCAGTGCCAAAAAGAAGGAACCCTGAATCCAGTGGTGGAGCCTGAAACACACGCTTCTCTGACATGTTGGTGTCTTTCTGAGTTTGGTTGAGTTCATTGTGGATATGTGAAGAATTTGATTTCACATTCAGACAAAATTCTGATTTTGGTTTGAGAAACCGTTCTGGGTTGAAATCAGCAGAATCGTTGCCCCAGCAGACAGGATTCAAGTGTAGTAAGTGAACTGGTACTGCCATTATTGCCCCTGCTGGCACAATCAGTCCTGGTGCCAGCTGGAAATCTGCACAGAATCTGGTTTGCATAAGCTACAGAAATACCAAAGTGCCAACAAACCCACTACACTTCATTTCCTTTGATTCATCCATAGTCACCTGCATGTCTCCCCACATTCCAATCTGCTACGACTTCTACACGAAATATCAAAGGTTTAGGGTAATGTGAAACTTTTTGAGGGACATCTGTATGGTTTTACCAGATTGAAGGCTACAGCGTTGCAAAAACGGGGCGGTTGGTAAGAGGCGAGCAGACTCATGTAAGCTTGCCATCAGATAATGCAGCTGCTTCACATCACTTTGACTCGGTGCCAGATTTGAGCCACACACTTCTTTAATTTCAGCATACACCTGCAATACATATACAAAAAAAAACACATGTATGATTGCTGATCTGAGACTGTGATTTAAAATATATATATATATATATGAGCACACAAAACATCCACTGTCTGGGAAACAATCCAGGTGTAATGCCAAGATACTCTTAATCTTAAATTATGCACACCTTTGCTTGGATGTCTGGATGATGGGCAAGCCGTGTAAGAATGCCACTTAAAATTCCAGCAGTTGTACATCCACCATGATACATCATCCCACTGACTCGCCCATCTCCCAGAACTTTTCCAGTCACCAAATTTGATTTCAAAGTCTCAACAATCTCAAAGACTTTCACTTTGTAATTGTCTTTGCCATTTAGAGTGGCTCCTTCACTTTGGGTTTCAGGGGTGGCATCATCACTATGGACCATGTTGTCCTTTGTGTTGTCAATTGGACACACTGTAGTTTGCAAATTTTTGTGAGCCTCAGCCACCAAATTCCAGGTCAAATGCTTCAGCTGATTGCATTTCCTCCAAAAATGAATGAATGAAGGCCTCCAAACTGGGGGCACAGTATAGCGGACCCACCCGGAAATTTCATCAGCAATCGATATGAGAAGCTTTTCAAACTCTCGTGCAGCTGCCCACTCAACATAACCTTCCCCAAAAATTGATATGCCTAAAACCGCAAAAGCAATGCTCTGAGAGAATGACTTGGAATCAGTATGCCAGTTTCCATCCTGGTCGAGTGTTGCCCACAAGCCCAGTTTCTGGATTACCTTGAGAGCGATTGCATGCACCTGTCCTAAATTTTTTCCATTAAACTCTCTATCGCATATGGTGCGTCGCCCTTCTACCTGCAGAGAACCTAGTAGTTAATATATGTCACAAACAGGAACTGACTGGCACTGTTGTGCTGGTTCCCAGTTTTTTTAATAAACAAATATTTCGGAATCAGAGAACTGCCAATTTTGGAGGAAAATAAAGTGGTCTAGACTTCCTTCAGCTAACTGTGAAAATCTCCAGTGAACAGGAGGAGACTCCTTTGAAACCTTCCAACTGCATGTCTTCCAAAAAGATAATAACACTCTGACTATGCCCTTGGGGGTGTGTGCCAGTTAATAGAAGGGTATAAGCAGACCTTGGAAAATGGGGCGAAAAAAAGACTCCCTTTCCCAAAGGCGAGTTGCAGTGCCATTCGGGGAGCTGGGACACGGTCATGTGCTTTCTCCAAGAGCTCATTCACAATTCTCACATCAAATATTGAGACCAGCAACTGTGTGGGTCCCATCCATATTTTCAGCACTGACCCATGCTGTTTATGAAGAGAAGAGAAGAGCTCTGGATCATTGACAACCAAAAAAACTATTGTTAGTGGTGTGTTCCCAATTGGTGGTACCAGAGGAGAAATCAACAAATAACAACAATTGGAACTGCCACAAAAAAATAAGAATCATTATTGGCAATGGGTACTACAGCTCAGATGCTCATTCAAGCACTGGATTTAGAGATCAAAATTTCTTGGGCACCCATGAATTCCTTGCAACCAAAAAAGAAAAACAGTAGTGTGGGGAGAGAAACAGGAAAGTATATATACCCAAAAGCTTAAGTGGTCCATCAGCTTTTGCACGAATGACAGACCTGGCCACTAAGGCCTGCAAGCCAGGGCCTGGGAGACAGGAACCCATAACCCACAGGCGAAGCAGCTGCCCCACTTTCTTCAGCAACACAGATGTCACAACTATGAGAATGGCCCATATTAGGGTGTTGAACTCGTAGCTCCAAGTCTGACAACTTGGCTTACCAGCTGGGTCTTCTCCTCCTCCTCCCCCAGTCTGCACCTCTGGCATGCTTGACCACCATACACTTGCATTCAGCAGCAGCAACATCATCTCTCATCACCCACTATTGCAGTTCTGTTCTGAGCAAAAGAAGATGAAGAGCAAAGAATTGCTCATAAAAAGCTTCACCCTGCTTGTGCTTCCTTCAATTGCCTTCCTCCCTCCCTCAGTGCTCTTTAGGGTTCACTGCTGCAAGATGCAGACATTCAAGTCAACAGAATATAGTGTCTACAGCCTCACCATACCAAAATTCTGAGCAAAACAATAATACAAAAATCTGTGTCCTTGGTTTTCTGTAGCAATTCTGGAAGGCAACCACAAGACTCAATCATGATGTTAGCTAGCTAGCTAGCACACACTCTGCAAGGAGACAGATTTACAAAAATAAGCAACTGAAGATGATTCCAGTACAAACCATTCCTGTTGCTCCTGATCCACTTTCCTGCTGTTCTTCAACCCAACAAGAATAATCTCTTCTCCACACCTGCACAAAAGATTGCAAACCCTCAGGTATTGCATGGCTCCTTGATCATGATGGCAAAGCTGGAAGAAGCTCAAGAGACACCATCCCACATGAAGTGGGCCTTCCTTTGTGTGGCTATCCTTTGATGGTCTGTCTGTATTGTCTCTCTGAAAGTGTAAGAAAATCTCTCACCCATCAGCAGCCAACCTATAATGCCTTCTTGCTAACTCGCCCTTCTCCTTCTTCTTCTTCTTCTTCTTCTTCTTCTCTCTGTCTCTCTCATGTGACCGACACCTATATTGCCTCCCATACCTCACAAAACCCGAATCCTCTCTATCCTCACAAAGCCTAGTTTCTTCTTCTTGTCCTTCTCCACCACCCCCGCCCCTCTCTCTTCTGTCCTCTATACCTTACTACTTGTTCTAGCTCTATTCAGCAGCAGACAAGAAGTACCAAAATTAGGGTTCCTGGAAGTGTGAGTGACTCTCCAAAGTCCCTCTAGTTCACAACTACAAATCACCATCATGAATCAATCAATCAAGAAAACTCCCCTGTCCTCTTCTTCTTCGTCTTCTTAACATCACACAACTTAGGATCATCCCAGACACAAATGTCAAACTCCAGCAACACATGATGATCATGATGATCAGCAGCAGCAACAGCGGTTTGAGAAAACAAAACACAAATAGAACACTAATGAATCACAAACACACACACACACACCCTTCTTCCTACCTGTTGTTGATCAGCTGTTGTTTAGCAGTACAAGTAGTTGTTTGTGCAGATCCCGCTGCTGCTGCGGTTGCTTCCTGTTCTCACTTACCATTCATCATCGCAACCCATCTCTCTCGCTCGCGCTTCCCATCTCTCCCTCTCTCTCTCTCTCTCTATCGCTCGCTCGCTCGCTCTCTCTATCTCTATCGAGGTGCGTCTTCCTTGCGTTCTTCAACTGTTTCCAAAAGCAGCAGCAGTTTGAGGACGCTTTTTATGCGTGGACAAAAACATAAGGCATACACCTAAGTGGCCTTTTATCATGAGGCCCTGCAAATGGACAACTGCTGTTTCTAAAGAGGAGACACATCTAAGTGGCCTATTATTTTGAGAGGTGAAAAGAACTGCTTTTGTTTGTAAAAAGCCACAATTTTGGACCCTTGTTATGCTGCACAAAAAACATAAGACATACACCTAAGTGGCCTGTTACGAACGACAGGTGCACCGTGCAAAATGATGCTATTTTTAGTAGCTGAGCCACTGTTTTAGGACCACATAAGACATACAACTAAGTGGCCTATTATATGAGAGGTGCAAATGGACTGCTGTTTCTAAAAGCCACCCTTTTTATGGGCTAGTAGACCTTATGATCAAAATATGGCAATTTTAAAAAATAAAAATAAAAATCCTCTGAGTAATGGTCACCAAATGGCAAAATTTGGGGGTGAGAGAGGGATTATTATTACTCTATGGGGGGGGGGTCTTATATACTCAAGCATTTTATTGGGAAAATGTAATATCGTAGTACCTAAATGATTTTGGCATAACTTAAATTATTTTTTGTTCTGTCATTTTTTTGATAATTTATTTAAAATTTGTGCCAAAATTCAAGAATCCTAAAACTGAGATAGTCTAGACACATTATTAGACTGCCACACAAACTTAGAAAAGAATATGTTTATTATTTTTTATAATCATTATCTGCTGAAAATTTGAGAATTAAAAAACCAAGTGCCCAAAATTAAGATTTAAAATTTAATTAATTATTCAACAGGTGAAGAAGGGTTTAGGGTAAACCAATTGCCAATTAACATTTAGCAAGGTGATATTGTACAATCAGGTTGATGTTTTGGTTTGCCCAAAGAAAAAAAAAGGGGGCAACTCATTTGATTGCAAAGTTATCCAATCCAAATCAAATGAAACTTGCTGAAGCTGACTCTATATGAGAAGGAAGAGTATTTAAACAGTAGTCAGGATAAGGGGGGATGGGGAGGAGGAGGAGGAGGAGCAGAGTCAGCCATTTTTTTCCACAAAGAAAGAGAGAGAGAGAGAGAGAGATGCTGAAGCTGACTTTACAAAAGATGGGTAGGTATGAGAGAAGCAGCTCTGAAAAAGAGCATAGCAAGATCTGACAAAACCCACTCCACCAATGTGGTAATGAAACTTGGAGCTCAATGCATTGCACATAAGGGTGGTGGCATGGGGCCTTGTAAGTTAGTCTTGGGTAGGAGAAGAAGAAGAAGAAGAAGAAACCCAAGTTTTGTGGCTGAGAGCAAATGGAGGCCTTTGACAAGTAAAGATAAAGACAAACCCCACCCCCCCTCCCCCACCCCCC
>Ga0209208_10000719_pt1 | contig 44421 bp, 33 predicted proteins | sample S1TSphfallax_3_FD_187694 | JGI IMG/M metagenome (GOLD analysis project Ga0209208, IMG submission 187694) | Host-associated microbial communities from peat moss isolated from Minnesota, USA - S1T2_Fd - Sphagnum fallax MG (SPAdes) (version 2) | ecosystem: Host-associated > Plants > Peat moss >...
CCTAGAAAGAAGTCAGTTTGCAAGGAGACAGTGATATGAAAGTGATGGTGATACAGAAGGCTCAACACAAGGTGCTGTTCAATATAGCACAAGTAAGAACAAGAACAAGAAGAAAAAGAAGAAGAATAAGAATTTTACTACAAACTTCCAGTTTTGAAAATTTCACCACATTTTTATCTGCCCTAAATTTCCATATGCTACTGATCCCATGTCTCTAGAGGTTACTTTAAAAATTAACCATCATACTTTCCATTTTTCAATTTGTAAAACAAATTTCTTCCTTTGGGGAACTATTTCAAAATCTCCCAGGTGATCCAGGTGAAAGAGATGGTGACCAATTTCTGTTTTCCAAGGCCTCTGAGGATGGCTTACAGTATGGATTAGGGCGTGGCCCGAGAATTACTATGCCCAGATTCGAAATGCCAAGCAATGTCTCATCGGGTGTGAAATATGAGGGTTTAAGTCCCGCTGTCAGAGAGAAGGATGGAGAAGCCAGTCATGGGATGGCTGATATCCCTCATGAATTATATGCCACCTTGGCTGAAGCACCACAAGCTTCTATCAGACATGTAGTCGGTTTGTATCACCAAGTACTCTTGGAACATGGACTTGTACAAGAAGCTGAAAGAATCATGAGTAAGCTTGGTGAGTTCCAATGTGCTATTGACTCAGTTGAGGCAGAGAGGGAGCTACAAGGCATGGATTTGCTATTGAAGAATGGGTTATTGAAGTGGTTGTTGGCAGTTTCTCCACTATTACCTGCAATACCTACCCAGGTGGGTTTGTGTCTATATATTGTTCTCCACACACCACATAAATTGGCCTTGGAATTTTATCACTTGCTTGAATCTTTGAAAATCTTGTTAAATTCGGTTTTTTTCCATCTGTCTGCACCAACATTTGAATCTCAAGTTTGAACAATTATTTCTAAAGATCACCTGGCATGATCTGTGTGTCCCCCTTCCATTGTTGTTTCCTTGGATCATGAAATTTCAAATTTGGTTCGGGTTGTATTCTATCTTGTTGCTGCTGCACATTTGCTTGTCAAGTTTGAATCATTTTCTCAAGATTTCACCTGTCATGATCTGTGTTATGTTTATTTTGCCTCAGATTGTGAAATTCAAGGGATTGACACAGACCAAAAAAATGAAGGTTGAAGCAGGTTATGACACCATGTTTACAAAGGTAAAATTGACTCTCAAACCAAGTGCATAATTCCAGGTTTTTCTGTGACCTATTTAAGTCAAAATTCTTGATACCCATGTATACAAAGGTAATCTACTCTTAAAGTGCACAATCCCAGGTTTTTCAGTGACCCATTTCAGTCCAAATTCTGGATATACCATGTTATATGAAGTAACCTAAACTCTCAATCAAGCATATAATTCCAGGTTTGCCTACTCTTATTAAGCAGATAAGTCCAGCATTTTCAGTGACCCATTTAAGTCCAAATTCTCAATACCATGTATACAAAGGTAAATCTACTCTTAATTAAGCACATACCTAAGCCAGGATTTTCAGTGGCCCATTTAAGTCAAAATTCTCAATATACCATGTATACAAAGATAAACCTACCTTTAAATTATGTGCATTAATTCCAGGTTTTTCAGTGATCCATTTAGGTCAAAATTCTTGATATACCACGTTATTCAAAGGTAGCCTACTCATAATCAAGTGCCTAATTCTAGGTTTTTCAGTGACCCATTGAAGTCAAAATTCATGGACATTTAACTTGAACTGATTTGCTAAATTATTCATCTGTTCTCCTCTCTCTTGCTCTCTTTAGTTTTCTCTCCCTTCCTTCATTTATTTGTTTTTGTCTAACTTTTTAATGGAGTTTCTTTTTTAGGCTTTTTTCTTTTCTTCCCCATTGCTTGCTTGTTTTGGGGGCTGGATTTGTGACCAGGTGCAAGAGTTGGTTAAGTCTCCTCTCTCTAAGTCCCCATGTTGAGGAGATAGCTCTGTTGAAAGATGTAGCTGGCTATAGCATGCCTGGTACCCTTACACTTATCATGGGTAAGTAAGTTTCTCGGGTTTTTCATCATGTTGGGTTTGTTGGGTTTAGGGTTTAGATTCGCCACCCAAATTTCATTTAGTCTTTGCTTTCATAGTTGATTTTAAATTTAAATTTTCTTTTCACTCATGGGTGTTGTGGAACTTTTGATTTCAGGGCCTCCAGGTTGTGGTAAAAGCAATCTAACCAAATTGCTAGCAGGAGGGACAATGAGTCCAGGTACTGCACTGGAGGGCAGTGTTACATACAATGGGAGGAATGTGTGAGACATACAATGCCAGCATCTGGCAGCTGTGGTGAGTGCACAGGACATCCAGCTGCCTGCTCTTACAGTTTGTGAGACACTTGAATTTGCTAGGGAATGTACACAAGCCCATCGTGCAGAGCATTATAGCTGTGAGTTGAAACAACTCATGGGGGAAGCTCTCAAGCATGGGCAAGACCCAAAATTGGAAATGAATCTAAGTATGGTGGGTCTTAAGCGAGTTGCTGGACAACCTGTTGGCAGTCCAATGAGACCATCACTCACCACCGATGACCAGCATCACTTGAACATAGCTGAAATGATTGCTGGCACTTATGCTGTTTACTTTGTTGATCAGCTTAATCAAGGTGACACAATTTTTCCAACTCTCTCAACCCAATTTCTTGCAATTTGCAACACTACCACATTTAAGACTTGCTATGAGAAAATTTCTTCTCTAAAAATTTGAGTACCTTGGAGGGATTTCAGCTGAAATTATTTCTTGTCTAAAAACTAATTAATTACCTTGGATATCAGCTAAAAAATTTCTTCTCAAAAACTTAATTTCCCTTGGATTTCATTCAGTACTTGAACAAAAAATGGGATATGCCCAAATCCCGGTTTTGTCTTTCTTCTTTTGCCTTCTTTCCTGTGCTGTGCCTGACAGGCTTGGATTATCGTGATTTTTCAACGAGTGTTGGTGATTGTTGTGTTATGGAAAATCTTACCAGGGACAGATGAGGCAATGATGTTCGATTTGGTCACAAGTCTGCGCATTACATGTTGGATTCGTGAGACATCAGTTGTTGGATCAATTTTGCAACCTTCTTCTGAGGTGTTTCAGCTGTTTGATTGCATCATCGTTTTGGACAAATCATGTTTCAAGGACCCCATCAGGATGCACTCCCCTATTTTGAGAGTCTTCGGTACATGGAAAAAAAAAAACAAGAAAAAAGAAGAAGAAAATGGCACATGTGTACATACATACATACATACATACATACATAGAGAAAATCTCTATGTACTATTCTCTGGTGGTGTAGTTACCTGCTATTGTTTCTCTGAATAAATTTTGCAATGCAAAAACTATGAAATGTGGTATTATTACCTAGTGGGTTGTCGGTACATGGTTGGTAGGTAGGTTGTTGATACTTGGTGGGTTGTTGTTGTTGGCAACTATTGTCCAGGTATGTGAAGCCCAAGAATCTGAACATTAGTAAATTTTTATTGGAGGTGACGACACCCAAGGGTGCCCATTACCTATGACCAGGCTACCCCAAACTGATGGTTGAGGAATTTGCTGCAAACTTCCTATTGACTCCAACGTTCCAAGATATTCACAGAGTTGTGAACAGTAGTAGTGATGATGATCCTCTTCTTCTTCAGCAGTTTTGGGTGGAGGGCAAGCAGCAATTGGGTCTTGGGTTTACAGAAAGTTGAGCTAACAATAATGGAAGTGGAATTGTAGCTGAACTTGGTGGTGCTGTTCCATCTGTGCTGGTTGCAGGAGTGATAGAGAAAGGGGGCAGTCTTGCTGAGCCTTCTATGGATCATACTTCTCTCATAGCTCCTGGGGATGAAGTTGTTGTGGTTGGGGGCAATGGTGATGTGCTCAAGTATTTCAAGACTAATGACCACCACTGTGCCTTGGACAATTCTCTCACAGCAGCTGGCCTTGCACCTGCCATTGACCACGTTGTTGAGTAAATATGGCAAGTTCAGAATATTAGCTACATATGGCTAGTGGGTTGTTCATAGGTGAGTTGTGAAGACAGCAACTGAGCTTTAGAACCACTGTGGTTAGATTGGGAACTGGAACCCAATGGAAAAGTGTGTATCTGGGTTATAGTAGGTAGGGTAGGTGAAGTGGGTTGTTAGTAGGTAAGTAGCACAACCAGCAACCGAGCTTTTAGATAGGGAACTGGAACCAAAGGGAAAAGTTTGTTTCCTGGTTAGTAGGTAGTTGATGGCTAGTAGTGGGTTGTTAGTAGGGAAGTAATAAAAACAGCAAATGAGCTAACCACCATGTGAACTGGAACCCAATGGAAAAGTATGTAGGATATCTGTTTGTTGGGGCCGAAAAAAGAAGAAGAAAAAGTTTGGAAAATTGTGGGGTAGCAGGAAACAAAGGGGCTTCATGTCCAGTTTGACAATGAGTGTATTCTAGATCTCAAACCAGAGATGATGCTTCTTCTCAAAAGGGAGCTCAAAGTTGCATGGCGCAACAAGCTTGGCTTTTATCTCCGCTTGATGCAGGTATTTATACTGATGCCTACTACTTATTGCTACTACCTAGCTACTCAGCTTCTCTGGTGGAAGAATGGGAAATCAACAACCACCCCAAAAAAATAAATCTGTACAAGAAGAAAAGGATTGAAGTTGGATATGTGAAATTTGTAAAAGAAAATTAATGGATTGAAGTTGGGTATTAGTGTACCCAATGTGGAAAGGATCCTTAAACCCTAAACCCTAACTCGTAAACTCCATTCCACAATTGTTTTTCGTGTAGATGTTTTCAGAGTATCATTGCTTTTGTTGGTTCTTTCTCACATTTGTGATTGGGGTAGCGCACAAGCAAGCAAGCACAAGCTAGTAGCTGGTGCTAGTGAATATATGTACTAAGTGTCTTTCTGTTTTTGATTGATGGGGCTCTGTCCTGGTTACAGATCTTGATCATGAGTCTATACACTGGAATAGTCTTCTTTTGTGTGCACAACAACCCGAACTAGCTGGATTTGAATTTGCTCAAAACTGTTTTCTTCATTGTCGGGGGTTTCCCATTTACACTTTTGGAGGTGAATTTGTTGCTCTTTTCTCTAAACCCTAAACCCTAAACTGAGCCTTTTGTTTGTGGGTCAAATATCTCCTTCCCCATGTTCAAATTTCTCTTTTTCATCCAAGTTCTTTACATGCACCCAATGTTTAATCCAATCTTCATCCACAATATTTAAACCCTATAGTCATAATATATAAGGTGGCATGAAGATTATTGTGGATGTGATTACATTTTTGCAGGAAATTCATCTGAGAAGAAGGGATTGATTGTTGGTGGGATTTTTGTTTGTTTTGTTTGTTTTTTTGTGCAAACAACAATATGGACGGTCATTGTGTATTTTATGGCAGGATTGTCTCTTGAAGATGGGGTTGGCACTTTTGGGAGTATTACCTCGTTGTCACTTTGATTGCCTTGAATGGCGCATCCTTAGTGCATTTTATGGCTTACTTTGCCCCTGACCGTGATGCTGCAAATTCAATGATCGGTATGTGTGTTTCTCACCTAGCAGACTCATGTGACATTTACTCTTATGCTTATCAACAAGGAATTGTGGGAATGCAAAAGACAAATTCCGAGCTCATATATAATCTGTTGATCTTGTTCATCTATGTTCACACTTAGCATTGACTCAACCAACATCCATTTGGGGAAAAAACTATGTCAAGGAAGGATTTTACTCTTTGTTTTTGTCATGTTCCTCTTGCATTCATTTAGAGGGTATTATTTTGCTACCTAATTTTAAATGGCTAATCTCAATATCTATCTTTATATATAGATCACTACGAAACTGTTTGGCAAATTTTTAATTTAAAATTCATATTTTTTTCAAGACTTTTAATGAGCCTAATTTTTTTAAACATGTTTATCAAATAAGCCTTGAAAGTAATAAACAAATATCTTTCTTTTTTTGAACTAATGTCATTTTGTTAAAAGAAAATGCAACACTCCCCCACTCTTGTGAGCAAGGATAAATGAAGAAGAGTACCTATTATGGCCAATTGACTTCAAGATGCTTTGATTTCTTAATTTTCCAACATAAATTTTACAAATCATTAAGTAGTTTTGGCATTTTGCAATTATATGTATGGTGGTGTAGGAGTTTTTAGTGTGTTTGCCAGGTTTTTGGTGCCACACTTCCTAGTACGCCATTATTGGATTTGGGCATACTACCTAGACCCATTGCAATGGGGTATAATTGCATTCATGCTCAATGTATTCAATTTCAAAACTTATAGCCTTTGATGTAATGAGGTGCCAAATGTGGTCACAAATCTTCTTCAATGTGTTGGTCGCCAAACAAATATAATCAACCATGCCTACTTGGCATGAGGTCAATTCTATACCAACAATAGTTGGATAGCTATTAGTATTGTTGTCGTGGTTGGTTGGATTGTGTTGTTCAATGTTGGAGCATATTTTTGTCTAGCAAAATTGCGACACATTCCCAAGTGGAACCCCTTTTTAGAGGTACTGAAACAATCCCTCCTCCCACCTTCCTTTCCCACCCGCCCTAAACCCTAAATCCTTCAATTCTTTCATTGACATCAAATGATCAACAAAAGTTGACAATGTTGTTATAGGTTTTTTAATGCAAAATGACAACCAATTCAATGTTTGAAGTGTCATGAAATTTGAGTAAATCTTTTTTGTTACAAATGTGGGTGGTTCAATTTTTCTTTCTTTCTTTTTTGGTTTTGTAGATGAAGCTTGCTACAATGGAACACCATTAGGTTACAAAGAGTGGGCATTAGAAAAGCAAAAGTTATCCCATTCGGCAATTCCCATCATTCTCTCCTGGCATGAATTGAACTACAACATCCTCATCCCTACCATTAGGCAAACCCAAGCAATTTTCAATCATGTGTTTAGGTGGGGAAAACTTGAGGACATGGTTGCCTTGCTTGGAAACTACGAGTCGATCTAAACAACATTGTTGAATTGCTTTGTAGATAACTCCCATATGATTATTTCACAACAATTGGAAGTAGGAATAATTTCAACTAATTGTAATTAATGTCTAGATCCATTGTTGAATTTCTTTCATTCATTTCAAATCTAGATTGTTTGAGTAGATTTTAAAGAGACAACATTAATCTTCTTTTTCTATTTGTCTACATCTTTTTGTTGTGGTGGCTATCCAAAAGTGGACTCACAGACTTGCAGTCTTGTAGATTTTTGGGACTTTGTGGACTTTTGTGAACTTGGCTAATGATTTGGTGTTGTTGTAAGGCGAAAAATATCTCTAGGTCAAATTGGTGGTCAAACATTGGTAAATGGGTATCCCAAGGTGCAAAAGACATTTTACACATGTGTAGAGGATCTTAGTTCATATGCACCCTACATGACAATATGAGAAAGCATTGAGTTTAGTGTTGTTTTGTGATTAGAGAAGAAGTTTGTCTTTGAGAAATGCAAGGATTTTGTGGAGGAGGTAAGTAATAAAAAAATATACTTGTTTTAATATATGAAAAAACATCAATTTCAATGCTACCTTGCGACTAGGGAATAAATTTGTCTTTGAGAAACACAAGGATTTTGTGGAGGTAAGTAAGAAAAAACTAAACTTGTTTTACATGAACTTTTTCTCATGACCTTTCTTTTAAAACCCATTTGTTTCATAAGAACACAACAAGAATGTAACTTAGTTGTCATTTTAGCTTTGGTTAGAGGCAAATGGATACACCATTGCCTAATATACCTAGCCCATCTTTAGTTGAAATGTTTTGGATTTTGTTTGGAAATGTTTCAGATTTTGGAGCTTATGCAAATCAATCATGTATTAGATATGTTGATCAATGCAGTGGGTAATGAAGATAATTCACAATATCAAGTTGTATGACTTGTAATTGCCACTTAGCTTGCTAGCAATCCAAGCATTTTGTTTTTGGAGTTACCAACCAAAGGACTTTATAATCAAAAGAGCTCATCATCTACCTAAAAAATTACCCTAAATTTTTTGGTTATTTTTAAGGTTTTCACCATTGTTTTTATGGATCTACTACATCCAAAAATAAATAAATTCTCTTGTTGAAAGTTTGAAACACCCACTAGTACAAAGATTAAATTTGAGCTTAGATTTGAACTAAATTATGTGCTAAACTTTGGGTTTGTCTTATTGATATTGGGCAAAGGTAGAGAATGTCAACTTGTTTAAATATGATTTTTTGGTTTTATGGTTTAAATTCCAAAAAGTCAAGTGTTGTCAAAACATGTGCAAACCATAAAATTGTTGATGTTGACATGTATAGTGTTATAGTCATTGTTACATGTACAACCAGTACCAAATACATGAAGAATGGTGATTTTCAACTTTTTAGTCACCAAGTATTCATTAAATTGTAACTTTCACTAGTGCTTAGATCTTCAAAAAAAAGGAAAAACTATCTATTTCAATATTATCAAAATAGATTGCAAGTTAATTCAAGTATGTGTATATATAAATATATTTCAATCTTTTTCTTTTTCATATGTTCTTCTTTCCCTTATAAGCAACCAACATGTGTGTAACCTTTTGTACTCCTTGATCAAAACCATATGGTAGAATGGTTACAAATGTAAGCTCTTGTGGTTTAGGGTTTAGGGTATGTGAATTTTTTCACCTTCTTTTTCTTCTTCTTCAACAACTACTGTAGAAAAAAATATTTGTCGAACTACTTTCGATGTTGAGGGTAGTTCAATGGGTTCTTTTTAACACCCATTCTTAATCCTCCTTCTATTTTTTCTTTTTTCTTTTGTTCTCTTTGAACTCTTTATGTGGAAAAGTAACTTGCTGAATTATTTTTGGTGTCGAAAGTATCTAGATAGGTGTTTATTGTCTCATTTTTTTCTTCTTCTTCTTATTGAGTTGCAATTGCAAAAAACAAAGCCACCCAACTACTCTTGGTGCCATGAGTAGCTTAGAAAATTCTTTTGTCCCACATTTTTCATCATCTTCTTCTTCCTTTTTTTCTTTATCAATTGTTGTTGCATCAAAAAAACCCATTGAGTTATTCTCGACATCGAGAGTAGTTCAACAAAATTCATGTGCCCAACTTCTTCCTCATCATCTTCTTCTTCACCCTCTACATCTACTTCATTATCATCCTTTGTAGAAAAAAAATCATGGGTATATTTGCCCTCCTTTTTCTTCCACGTCTTCTTCTTCTTCTCCTTATGCTACTTCATTTGCCATCATCAAGCTACTCTTGGCACCAAGAGTAGCTTGGCAAAATTGTTTTAGATTTATTTCTACTAAAGATCAAAATATCAATTTATAAGGTTTTTACTTATTCCCAATGAACTAGAAGGGGGAGGAGGAAGAGGAGGTTGTTTTACACCATGATGCATGGGATGAACACTAAATCCTTGAAAATGAACAGTTTGAAAAGTTGGTGTAGGATGACCCAAATCTCATGCGCTTCTCCAACAAAATGTTTTTTATATGGGATGAAAATCACCACATCCAAACATGGATGCCTTACATCAGCAGGTTGCACATCGATGAACCGTTTTGGCACATCTCTATTGATTCAATTTTACTTGACATATATCACGGGCTTGAGGAGTTGCTCACTGCCATGATTGATTTAAATAAGTACATTTTCTTCCCTTGTGTTTATTTTACTATAGTTCAAAAATCGAATATGTTATTTTTCTTCTTATTTCCAATGTTTCATTTTTATTGTTACTATGTATGGGTGTTAAGTTTGATCATGTGAAACCAAGTCTTGTCCACAAATTCTTTTGCATTCAAGGGATTGAAATCATTCCCTTGAAGCAATTCAAGGATGTGTTGCCAATAGATGCATGTAAGAAATGTGAGAGCAGATCAAGGAAGACTTGACATTCTTTCACATCAAAGGCCTTATTTTATTATATGTACATGGTGATTGTTAGTTGTTTTTTTATTGAATTTCATTTCGTTCAAATTTTGCTTCTTCACATCTTTATTAAGATTACTAAAATTTTTGTGCTTTTTGCAAAGGGAGCTTGCATTTGCTGTAGATATGACTATTAGGTCAAATGATGCTATTAGGAGCCACACGTGCCCATTTAAACCACTACTTTATTTTTATAAAATTTTAAATACATCTTTCAAAAAAAGTTTAATTTTTAAAAAATTAATATTATTATGTTAAGGTGTATATTTTTTTAAATCCTAAAATATGTCATGTTAAAAAAATATTTTCAAATCGTGCTTTCAATGTCAAAACTATTTTTTAAATGTTTTTATGCAACTTTTAAACAATGGTTACAAGGAGTTAAAAGTCTTTATATGTATTTTTCACTCATTATATTGATTCCAAGTTTTTATTATATGTACATAATGTATTCACAATAACATTTTATAAATAAGAATATATATTATTATTATTAACTTGTTTTACAATCCAAAGTTCAAAATATTAAGTAGTGGTTACAATTATTTTTGGTACATGTCAGTATGATTGCACCCAATCGAACTATATTGTGAAAAGGTCCTTGAGGAAGGGGGCAAATCTTGCAAAGCTACAATAATTGATTTGGAAAAGGCCATGGAGCAAGTGAGAAAGGAACATTACTTAACCTTCTACAAACACCTCCTTGATTGTGATATAGCTTTTGGGCTTGAGTTTTTATGGGAAATTCAAACCCATTATGACAACAACCCAAAGCTTGAAATGCTCACTAAAAAACTTCAAATGTTCACATATTTTTCTATGAGCAAGGAGCAAAAAGTTATTTGGTTGAGGCAACAAAATGAGTTGGCATGTTAAATGAATCCAAGAAGTTCCCAAAGCAAGGTTTCTCAAACACCCAATTTGACAAATGGTTGCATAAGGCAACATTTTGGCACTAGGTAATACTCTAACTTTTCTTGCATGATTTTCCATTTTCTATTTTTTGACAATCTAATATGACTAATTATGATTTTTTATAGCATGAAGTTAAGGCACTCAAGCTTTACAATGCCATAATCTTTGACTTCAACCTCATTGTAAGAGACATCCATGGTTTAATAACCTTGGAGGAATACATTTGCCACTAAAGACTTGAAATATGGGAGATATGTTTTTTTTGAAAGTTCAAACCCAAAGATGGCATAAATTGTCATAACAAATTTTGGGAGCAACAATTAGGAGGAAAGGAGGCCCGCAAAAGGGTTCTTTACAAGTGCAATTTCAAGTTCTTATCACTATATATATATATATTTTGTTTTGTTTTTACCACAATGTAGTTTCCTCTAATTGGATCATTAAGCCAAACAAAAAAATTGGTATCTTCATTTCTTGTTCATGTTATTTTACCACATTTTCTTCCTCGGTGGTGTGATCAATGAACTCCCCAACTTGTTATGGATTTGGTAAAATCCCAAAGCAGACATCACCATGTTTTGCAAGATCTCCTCAAGGATTGGTCACCAAATCATCTTGAGGACTATGGCTAGTACCTTGAATGCCCTAGAGATTATACCTCACCATTTGAAGTTATCTTCAAAGAAATCTATGAACCCGACTTCCAAGAGAAGCTTGTTAATTTTGGGGGTTTAGATATTCAGGCAAGCAAAAAAAAGTTTGTTATGAAAGGGAAGGGGAAAAAAACAACTCCTTAAGATATTGTTGAGGTTGTGGAGGATGTGACCATGGTGGATTATGAGGTCACAACCTCAATTGTTTTTGACGTCCATGAGAGTTTTGAAAGGAGGCATTCTAGCCATTGGCTTGAATTGTCCCCATAAAAGCAATGACCATCATCATTTCTAGGTTTTATCTAAAGGTCTATTGGGGAAAACATCAAGATTCCATGAGAAGGTGATGCTTCTTTCATGGCCTTCTTTGGTGTCTTCACATATCCGAACATGAAAGTGGCCTCTAGAGCATGCCATTATCATAGATTACCATCATCAGGTGAACACACCAATATTTTCATATCTCAATCAGTTTTGTTTTCAATAATAGTTTCATTTCATTTTTTTTTCCAATTTGTAAAAGTTAAATGGAATTGCATTTGTCAAGACAATCCATTAAGGTTTGTTGACCTTGTCATCGGAAACATTCCAGAAGATGTTGGTGTTCCCACGATCTCACCTTAAAGTTGAGATTTTAAAGTGGAATGCGAAGGTCCCTAATTATGTGGAATTTGTTTTCATCTTCATTGACAAGACCTTGTCACAAAATGGTGCCATCTTGCTTTTCCATTCAAATGATCTATGAGTTCAAACATATTAGAGAATTCCTAGAAAGTTACTCTATCTCCATTTGAATGAAGTGGGTAGTAGTGAACAACCTTCCTTTGATTACCACTAAAGATCCTAGGTTGAAGGTACTTCTTTGTTCCATATCTTGTCCATCCCGCTCTCTTATTAGTTATCTATTACAATTCTCATTACCTTGAATCTTCTTACAAACTCTATTGAGCAAGGCCACACTTTTGGTCAAGACCCCCTAAACTTTTAAGCTTCAACCATCTACAATTGACATACTAGAGTGCAAGGGATCAAAGTTGTGGAGGAAAACATTTTATACAACTAGACTAATAACAAAATTATGAAACTCTCGAACCCTAGGAAACCATTCCGTGATGCCAAGGAAATGCATGCTTTCACACTTTAGGTGTTGATTGGAGCTTGCTCAAAGCCTAGCTCCTTTGTTGTTGACTTTGTAGCATCAATTGGTAACTACTCTTTCAACCTTGCTATTATTGCATTCCAATTTCATTTTACATTGTTTTTTAACATTTGTTTCTTTGTAGGTAATAGTGTGTTAACATGATGCAATCTTGGCCAACGTCTATTGGCATTAAATGGAGATCAAGCAATCTTCAACAAGGTTCTTCATCCCCTATTTCGAAATGAATGATCCTAGAATGAAGAGTCACACAAGTGTATCCTAAATTTTGATTATCCTATCCATAAACACTCCAAACACTACTACAAAACATGTCCCCAATCCACCAAACATTCCATTCAAATTCCATTCAAATTGCACCAACTCCACCAAAGTGGATTATTGGAGTTTTTGGTGGAAGTGTTAGTGAAGTAGAATGTCTGGGAATTTAGACCCCATTGGGATTCCACCATACATTAACTTGTTCCATTGAACTCCATTCTTGTCCACTTGGGGCACCAAATATTCATTATTTATATACCAAAATTAATTTGATCAAATTATGTGTGGTGGAGTTTAATGGAGTTTGGTGGAATGGGACTTGTCCCATTCCACCATATATTGACTATAATGAAACCTAGTGGATTAGTTTAATTGATTGGATTGGTGAAATTATTGGCCTAATGGAATTGTTGGTATAATGGATTGGCATAGTGGTATTGTTAGTTTAATGGATTGGCTTGGTGGAATTGTTGGCATAGTAGAATTATTGATTTAATGGATTAACTTGGTGGAATTGTTGGCCTTATATTATAATTGTTGGTCTAGTGGAACTTTTAGTCTAATGCATTGGTCCATTGTGTTGAACTTCAATAGTTCATGAAGGTTAAATGATGCATTAGTGATGTCCAATGTCCCGGATGATTAAGTGTGCTCTTTCAATTTAGGGATTGGGAAAACATGTTCATTTTGCGACATATCCTAATTGTCACAATTTCCATGTACATCTTGAACCAAATTACTTTCAACAAATATAATGAATTTTATTTATTATCAATGGTTTGTTCATGAGTGTACTTGCCTTGACTTTCAAATGTGCATATGTGCTAGAACACATGCATTCAACACTTGCCTCCATAACAACAACAATGTGGGTTATGTACATTTGTGTTTTGTGAAAAATAATACCTAAAAATCACATCAAAATTGAAACATGACCAAAATCAAACCTAAAAAAAATGGAAACAATGTTGTATTTGTTCATTTTAACAAAACTTTTTGAATCACAAACAAAAGTAATCATTTCATGCCATATTTTCTTACTGCCACCTTTAACATACACATGTCAAACAAGCTACATTCAATAAAAACATTGGCAAATCCCATCCATTTTCAAAGTTTTAGAAATATGTTCATAAGCATACATGCCTATTGACTGACCTTCAACTACCGTACCGCCGTGCTCGTTTCACACCAATATTAATTATTTTAGGGGTACTGTGAAAAAAAAAAATTATGAGGGGGGAAGTGCGAAATGTGAAATAAACAAAATTAATTAATCCTACGGTGTAAATGCGAAAAGGCAAAACGCTCAAATATATATTATAATTATATATATATTAATTCCAGGGTGCGAGCAGCCCCTTGGGGCGTGAAAAAAAACGAAAAATGATGGTAAATTAAATAGGTAAGCGACAAATGAATCAGAAACAAACAAAATACAAAGAAAACTCTGATTGCTCCTGGAATCGAACCAGGGTTGGCCAAGTCTGACCAATTGCACCAACAACAAGCAATCTGTGTGATTTACTTTTTAATTTTGGTTGTTTTTCTTTATTGTTTCTCCTTTCTAGTATTCTTCTTTCAAGTTTCCTACTTTTTCCTCTACCTTCTGTTGCCTACGACTCGGACTCATCTGTTGCATTGTTGATTCAAGTCTGATATGGTCTGCTCGCTGCATCATAATTTGAGGGCCTGCAAAACAATCGAACACTGTGAGATCAGGTAGGAAACGAACTTGAATCATCCCAATTGTTTTCAAGCAAGTGGAGACGAATCAACCGTTCGAGCTTTGCCCAAAAGTTTTTGATTAATGACAAGCAATCAGTGAATTACAAAATCTAGGAAACAAGCATGTTGACTTTCCAAATTGAACCCACTAACATACCTAGATTCGATAGCTTGAAGTAATTCTGGGAAGAGAAACGGGTCAAGAGAGTTGTCAAACAATCAGAACCACTCACGATCAACCACCACATTGATCGATAGTTAGAATGATTCAGAGCAAAGATGATGAAAAATTCACAGAATGCAGAACAGAGACATTGTTTTTTTAATCTTGCCCACCTGAAATTTAGCAAATTTTTCACATAAACTCGTCAGCCTCCCAATCGGCCAAATCAGCCTCATCATCCAGCTCCATCTCCTCCAAGCTGGGGTCAGTTTCCATGTAGCCTTGCATCATTTCTTCAAACAGCAAACCTACAAGCAGGTTGATTAACTTATAATGTTCAGAAGATAACCACATAACCACCAGATAACCTGATACGTAACCAATTTCTCCCCAGCATCTTGTCATCTCCATTGTCTAACGGCAAACTAGCAAGCCTAGGCTTGGATAGATAGATTGCCACTTTCAGAAATGAGCTGAAATTGCAACTGAGCTGGACAAACAAATTCGTTGGTGCTGAAATCATATCATTCCAGCTCCGCTTGACGCAAGTTGACAAGCTACTGTTCAAACTGAGCTAGGATAGTAACTTTGCAATGCACACAATTGTTTAGAACAAATGCCCAAGGCTTGAAACTCTCTATAGCTGCAAGGAAATAATCTTACCAGACAGAGCCAAGTCGGTTGGATCCCTGTCACCATCAGGCCCTGCCACCACATCCTTGTCCCAGGATACATGATCTGGGGCCTCCATGTCCTTGAGGAGCTTCTGTTTGAAGCACTCTAGCATTGCCTCCCACTGGAATGCAGCATCCTGGATGCGTCCCAGTTTGCACATGACAAACCCCTTCCTGATTAGAACATCTTGCGCCCGCACTTGCAGCCAGGCGCCCCTAAGGAAGCCCATGACCTCACCCCTGAGCCGAGCTGCCGTTGTTTGAAGCTTGACTTTGCTTGGATCAACCCCTGCTTTGATCTGCTTGGCTATCTCTGCTTGCTTGGAACTGATTGTAGAGTTGGTGGATTGCATGCTTAAATGGCCGCTGGAAAACTACGTCCATCACTTACAACTTAGAGCTATAGTTGGTTGGCACAAAGAGGAGGAGAATGTGGGGGAAATTCTCTTTCATGAACCCTCTAAACTCGGCTAAGATGTGCACTGACCAACAGTCGATCAGCTAGATCATTCGCTGCGTCAGAGGATTCAACCCAAGATCAAAGCACTTCCCCTCGAAGTATGGGTGTAACACCTTTTGAACAAAGCTTCTCATGGTCTCTTGGGTAGACCAATGATTGGCACTGTGGGTGAGGTGCCACCCCTCTAAAGCAGCTATCACTGCAGCTGAATTATTTGGTAAGACCTGCCCCGTCTTTCCCTTGAACACAACTTGAAGAGGAAGCAAGACCCCATCTGTTGCAGCGCTCCCAAGCACCGTGAACTGACGCTTATCCTCCTTCCCCAAACTAAGCACCTGCTTTGCCCCCTTGACTTCATACGTCCGTTCTGAGAAAGGCTTCAGGCGCACTCCCGTCTAGTCAAAGTTGACCACAAGGCAGTCTTGGACTGAATGCATCGAATAGAGCGCTGCAACCCGGAATGCCATCTCCTCCCCCTGAACAACCTAGTCCTCAGGAAGCTTCTTGGCTGCCCCCGTCATCCGTCGCCAAGTCCAGCCAAGGTGCCTCTGAGCAAAAGCTTTGGCGAACGTTTTGGAGAAGCTAAACTTGACAGTTGACCATCCTTGTCCTTGCCAACCACCCTATCAAACAGCTCAGGAGCCCCCACAACGATCACACCCTAGATCGTGGTTCTGATGATTGAGCTGTCAATCTACTGGCTAGCCAGGCGCATGCCTTTGAGACAATCAACAATCTGGTTGGTTGTCTCGGGGTGATCCTTGAGAATGCCTCTAGGCTTCTCCGTGTTGCGGCGCACCTGTGCAGCTTTCTTTGCTGCCATTAGGTTGATCTTCTCCCGCATATCATCTTTGAGAAGCCAATGCCCCGTCCCTTGATCCTTTGCATACCAACCCTTCATGGTGTTGATCGTTAGCGCGTCAAATGGGCTCCCAATTTTGCCAGGCTTCCTGATGTGTTGCAAGTGGTTGAGAGCATCTGTGAGGGATCGTGGATGCAACGCAACAGCTTGGGCAATGAGAGGCCACAGATTAGGGTTGCCCCACCTCGAATAGCTACCTCCACATCTACTCTTCTTAGTTGGGGGTTGGGTAGCTACCGGCTCTTCTACTTTTACCTCCTCAACAAGAGAGATGAGCACCACGTCAGGTTGACGCTTCATCTTGGGTCTTCCTACAGGCCTCTTTGCCTTTTGAACTGCCATTTGCCGCTCCTCATCCCTAGCAAGCTTCTTAGCCTCCTCCTCCTTCCTTTTCGCCCAATACACCACATCTCGCTTCTTTTGCTCCTCAATATCAGCAGGTGTGGCTTTCTTGAAGAAGTTGGTGATCATGGCGGTAGCCATGACCTACCCTTCAGCTGTTCTTCTTTCAAGTTTCTTGAAATGTGATTCAAGTTGAAGCAAGCCTGAGCTTCTCTGATCTTTAGCCTGAGCAGAACGTGATTCCGAGTTGCTCAGGCTCACCGGAAAGTTGGTTTCAATGAAAAGGCGCGAATTGTAGACCAGCATATGGCCGTCGATCCCGGACTTGCTTTTGCTGAAACCGTACGATTGTGGTTGCTCAACTGTCGGAGTCGCGGTGGTTGAGCCTGTGCGGCCGGGCGGCGGCGGCGCGGGCCGGGGCCGGCCCGCCCCCGCTCGGGCTGTGGTCGCGCACTGGGGCCTAGCGGCCGGTAGGCTGCAGCCCGCCCCAATTTCGGCAGACCCATTGAAGTGTGAAATGACAGACCATTGTAATTAATTATTTGTGGGTCGATGCGAAAATGAAAATCGTCCAAAATTAAATATTTTGCACTGGGTGGTGTGAAACGAACGCGGCGGTATGGTACAATATTTATGTTAATCATGCATTCAACACCCCATGGTAGCAAGCAAGTTGGATTGCATACATTTGCATGTGGTTGAAATCAAACTTGAAAACTTCATCACACCCATGGTAATCATGACATGTGATTCCTTTTTAATACATATGAATGTCAATAAACTCCAATTTAAAATCCATTTGATCCAATTTTAGGTTTTGGTTTAATTAAGGATTTTTGAAAGTGATAAACTTTGTCATTAAATAAAGACATTTTTACAAAGGACTTTTAAAGGACTCATACAATAAAGTAAGTTGATGGTGAAAACATGAAATGATAATAACCTATTAGACACATTAAAAAAACATTCACAGTTACAAAAATGTGGAATTCTAAAACTTTGAAACTTCAAAGAATGTACATTTGAAAATTCAAAAATTCAAAATTTCAAGAAATTTTTACCACATATTTAAATGGTTATAATGTACATGATGTATTGAATTTTTAAAAATATTACATTAAATTAAACTTTAAAAATTGACATTTTTTGGTATGATTTCAAATTATCATTATTTTCAAGATGAAACATAATTTTTTTCACAAATTTGTACATTTTCACAAACTCATATTTATTAAAAAATGATTAAGATTTTAAATTTTTTTATTGGGGCAATTCTAATCATTTTCATAACAAGTAGCAAAAATAATCATTCAAAAAAACTATTTTGGGAAAAATTGACATGGAATCCTAATGTAAATTAGTAATGCTTGTGGCCCTTTTGAGTGTGTTTTGACCCATGTAGTGTTCGACTCAATTGCCAAAAATATCCTTCTTGGTTAACATCATTGTTAATAAATCATACGCACCCTTAAACAATTTCACCAAACATTCAACAAAAAACATTTCATAAGATTAACAACACTTGGGCACATCATGAACACAACAAAAATGGTCTACCAATCATCAATCCGATCACATCACAATGCCAAACAATGGGACATCCTAATGATCAAATCTAGGGATATCCACAACTATATATCCAAATATAACTTAACCATGGTTAAAAAACCTAATCAATATGTTTGGACAAACCAAATGTTAAATAAAACATATTCAATGATATGGATTGGGTGGTTTGCCTTGTTTCATGCTTGGCCATTAATCACACCAATCATGACCATTAGATTCACTATGATGATAAAAACACATGTGGGAAGACACATTACTTTTCACATTGAATAGTAAACACAAGATCATTAAGAGGTCGATTTGAAAACTTGTGCTCATTGCTAGGTCATAGTCAAATGGCACACATTTTGACAACCCTCCTACCCCTTCGTATCATATGACAACCCAACCAACATATTGATAAACAACAAAGACAACCTAATGAACACAAGTGAAGATGCACAAATCATGCAACACAAATTTCCACTTTTGTGGTCCACACATAAAAATCATGACAAGAATTCAAATAGAAGTCCACCTTGTTCGAACTAACGTGCAACACTACATGACTTATAGGTGATGAGAATGGGTGCCTACCAACACAAAAAGTCAATGTTAAAAAAATTGACAAAATTGACCTTGTGCACACCACCTTTCTGCACCCTTGAACAAGTCTCTAAATTTTTTTGTAACCAAATTCTTTTTTATCTGGCATTAACTAAGATCCTATTGAAAAAATGCAAATGGCCTAAAATCTCCCACACCAATAATGCTTTTCCCTAAAAATTCACTAGCAGAAATGACCCAAAAGAGGTGGGGTTTGATCAAATGTCTACAAAACTCCTGCTCCAATTTCACACAACATGAGGCATATGTTCATGCGATCCGATTATCTATATCTTCTGACATCAATTGTGGAGTGGACTATGTTGCAGGTGTCAGAGCTCATGGAAGATCTCCTTTTGAATGTAAAGAAAGAAGACAGAAAACATGGACAGCGCTCAGCTTCCCTCCTGATGGATTGATTCTCCATGAGGACTTGGCTAGTATTATAGAGCTGTTCTGGAGTTTCTGTGGTGACCTTTTTAGGGTAGGTTCTTAAGGTTGTCCATCAGGGTCATCTTGTAGTGAATAAGATTATCGTGCACCATGTTGTAGTGCATAAGATCATGGCTGAGTTTTCCTATTGCTTCTGGAGATGTGACGAAAAACCCATCAAGCTCTTTTGCAAGTAAAACTATATTTGGTATGCTTTTTCTCTTGACTGACTGCACAAACTAGTGTTGCAATTCAAGTAGCCTCACTAAGCAGGACCCTTGCGAATCTGGTTGCTAATACCACATCCTCTCACATTAATCATCTGGACAATTACCAGGCTCATTCTTGACTGCCAGATCAAGCCAGAAGGCTGCCACCCTCTGCAAACTTCTGTCAAAGATTCACAATGGCAAATCTTGATTACCATCTGTGACATCAAGATTGTGGAGTTCCATTTCATCCCTCTTTTGAAGGAAGATTTGGTGCAGAGGTTCACACCCAGCAAGATTGGAGCATTATACAAGCTTGTTCTGGTACAGCTCCCTCAAATCTATAACCTAAAGCATCCATGTGCTATGAACTGTACAGTTGGGGCAAGAAGCTTGGGTGGTCTGGTACTAAACAGTCATCTGTTGAAGTATATGGCCACCAAACTACTGCAAGAGTTGAGTTCTGAAGGAATGCTGCCTGTGAATTTGTTGCTCATGGGACTTGGGCTCATTTGGTTCTGTAGGGAGCCAAATCTCCACCAGGATAAGTCCAGATAGAAAATTCTGAAAAATGTTGAAAATCTTGGTTGTTTTTTGAAGTTGTCCAATACCTGCAGGAATATCGCCTAAGAGCTAATTCTCCACAGGATTCAAAACATTAAGCTCACAAACACATGAACAGAGAGATGAAGAACGGCTGGATCCATTGAGGATGTTGCTAGCTAATGAAAGAATGACAAGATTCTGGCAATTGCTGAAGAAACCAGCCAACATTTCAAATGAAAGGAGATTCTCCAAGAGTTGGAAGAGACTGACTGCCACTAAATACTGCATTTCTGTTCACATTGAACATCCTCACCAACATCAACAGCTGATGCAACTTCTTTGTTGATGCTTCCTGAGAAGTTGCTATATGCCAGGCTCAGTGTTTGAAGCTCCATCAGTTACCCAAGATTATCATCACAACCCAACTTGGCATGCTTGCAGAAACCTCAAAATTTCAGAGCTCTGGACATTGACTTCATCACTCCATGAACTGGCACTTGTAACTTCAATTATCAAATTCTCAAACACATGCAATGCTAGAAATTGTTCTGCAGGCCACCATCCTCAGATAGTTTTCAAAATTTTCTGCTGCGCTTAGTTTGAAAAACATGTATTCTGAAAATGAGACTTATAGGTAGTAAATAGAAATCCTGGTGATAAAAGAAGCTCATTGGGTGGTGAAATGTTCCATCATATTAGGAGAGATTTGAGGTAAGTAGGTGGTTTTTAGGTAAGGGCTGTTTTTTTTCTTTTCTATTCTATCACATGCTTCAGCTCTTTAAACTCGGCATGAAAGAGTTAAAGAAGGCTTTGTATTGACTTTTTGTGAGTGTTTCAAACTCAATGAGAATGCATATTTAGGATGCAAAGTCATCCAAGGAAGTTTGAAATACATTGGTGAAATGTATATTAGTACCTTAGGTTTGTAAGATATAGCTCAAGCAATAGTTGGACAATGTGTAAAAAAACTAACTAAATTTTAATGATTATTTTATGAAAGTAAAAAGCCTTGCAAATGTTTTTGGATCTATTTGAGCCTCTATAAATGACAATTTAATGGATGTGATCTTGAATGTTCCTCAAAAAATATTATAATTACTTTTGGATTTCAACCACAAATTGTGAAAACATTTCTTAACTTTTCAAAATTATGAGAGGTTTTTATCACAAGGATATGGAAATTATGGGTAGTTCAAATATAGGAAGTTTGCATGAAATTTTTCTAAAGTCAAATGTTAGTAGTGGCAAAGGTAAGATGGTCATCATCTAGAGTAGTTATGTTGGATGACATGGAAACGAACTTCAACATTGATTACAAGAAAGTCCAATCCTTGGAGGCCAACATAGTAACCTTAGAAGTGATGGGAGTCATAGAGGCCATGGTAGATGGCAAAGAAGCCGGTGAAAAATGGCCAATGATGATGTAGTAACTAAGAATGTTATTATTGTGAGACATGACCTAAACATGTGGCACATAATTGTTATAAAAATGGAATGGCTTCAAAAGTGGGAAGTTGCATTAGGCAAGTATGCATCATAAGCAACATGGCAAGAAATCATGGATTGTTTGATTAGAAATATTTGTAAAAAGACATTCATTTGTGATAATTATCAATTTAACCAAAGAGCCAACTTAAACAAGTTGATTACAAGATTGGCCCATGAATATTGATGGGTCCTCTTTTATTACTTAGGGTATTGGATTGGTCAACTCAATTTATTGACAATTCAATGAAATCTATTTATTAAGGGCCATAACATAAGATGGTTATACTCACATGTTCAAAACAAATATGCATCTTAAGATTTACAAAAACCTTTTATGTTGCAAAACAACATATTCCAATTTTGGGAGAAGGATTTGGGTGATTTTGAGAAAATATCATTGTGATGTGGTCCCCATATAAGTTACAAAGTATATTATAAGGAGGAAAAACCTCCCAAAGTCATATGGCCTTTGTTGAGATTTGTGACCTGATTTTGATTTCAATTATACTTAACACTTACTTCTTATGATTTGTCTAATTAAGTTATTCAAAAGTTGTTCTTGAAGCATGTCAACTTGCTTAGCCATCTTGAAACTGAATAGAGAAAAAATTCTAATTTTATGAACAAAACATGTATTTATGATTACATTTAAAATATATGTGATTTTCTTAAAAAATATTTTTGTTTTGAAAGTTTGGTGATGAGTGTGGTGACAATTTGTTATATGTGTACATTTGTTCTAGTAGTTTGGCCATGTTCACATAGCATATGTGTCATGGTCAAAGTGACAAATCTAATTTGGCCAAAGGTCATGTAAGTCACAAGTGCTTAATTTAACTTTGTAATCATGTAGGTCAATGCCATACTCAGGGAATTGAAACTTCACCTCTCCATAGTTGTAAACCAAATCTTTAACCATTGGACAACAACTTGAATTTGTGACAAATAATGTAACTGCATAGGTCTTTAAACATCTCTATTTAAAATCTTGTGCACTATGATATAATTATGTAATTATGAAATTTCCTAATGAAATTTATTGCACACCTTTATTTACATATTTACATAATTTTAATCTATGTAATTCAACATTTATTTAGGTTATTGATTACATTTTATGTGACATTTAGATTTAATTGTGTAATGACTTTAATTTGAAATACAAAGAAAAATGATATTGGTTTTAATTATTTTAATTTCATTAAAAAATATATAACACATTTAATTAAAATAATATGCAATTTCACATGATCCTCATTTCATAATTCAATTGAAAATTGAAAATTATTAGTTTCATAGTTTCATTTAATTTCATAATGTCTTAATTTCCATTGATTTTTTTTTAAACATATTTTTTAATGTCATATTGAAATTAATTTCATGTGTTGATTTTCATAATGGCATGTAATGTCTTTATAACTAATTTCATAATGAATTAGATTTTACCTTTTTCTTGGAATTAGTAGTTGATCAAATGGGGTCAAGATTCAATACGATTTGTCTTTCAATTGAAACAACTTCTCAATCTATATTTGAATGCATTCAAAAATTTTAATCATTTTTATTTCAATAAAAAAAGTTGGATTTTTTTATTTAATATATTTTGATCAAACCCTAAGAAGCCCATTGCCCAAAGAATGTAACATTTGATCACAAGAGGACTGTGTGTGTGTGTGTGTTTTGTCCAGGCATTTGGGGATGAATTGAAGAAGAATTGAGAAATTGAAGAAGTTTTGGGGATCAAAACTGTGTTGGCAGAAACGAGTGTTCTTATGCAAAAACATGATCTTGTAGCGTAGGCATGTGAACAATTGAAGAAGAATGGCCACCATTCAACAAATATGCCAAATGAGTGTGAAGATCAGATCTCCTCGTACTACTACTATGGCCAGCAATCACTTCATCTCTCTCATATATATATTTATGTCAGCCATATGATGAATTGACTGGAGAGCTTAAATGGAGGGGGATGATGATGAAAGGAGAGAGGACAAATGTGAGAATCTGCAACTGTATTGTAGAAAAGTGAGACTCTCTCTCTCTCTCTCTCTCTCTCTCAAGAGATAAATTGTCAACTAGTTCATGCTCTACATCCTTTGTTTCCTTTGGTTTTACAAGGACAATGAGACAAGCCTACAAAATTATTTACTAGGCCTTCTGGGTCTGGTTACTCAAAAGAGATCCTATAAGCTGAAGAAGGTACAAATGTACAGCAACCTGGGAGAGTGTTAGCTGAAGTACAAAGCACAATTTATCCATTAGAAGAGCATATCTGTGTCAAAAGTAGCAGAGCCAGAAGCTCCTACACTTTTCTCCCTATTTCAAAGGGACTGACTTCTTGTGAGTGGGCAAGCTGAAGTCCCCCAGTGTCCCCCCCACCCAACCTCTTTTCCTACAATTATTCTTGGGCAGTTAGTTATGTATTTGGGCCCCCTTCCTTGCTTTGTTATCACTTATCAACCCCTTTTACTTTGGAATAAAATCTTCTCTCACCTTTTTGGAAACAAGCTAAAGCTGTGTCAGTTTGGCATTGCTAGGCTATATAGATAGATATTCTATGAGGAAGATTGAGAGAATTTTTGCATGTTTGAGTTGGTTAAAGAAATCAATAATTTGTCATTTTACACTTCATCTGGATGCTGTACTCTCTCTCTCTCTCTCTCTCTCTCTCTCTTCCACAAATCCATCAATGGGAATTATAAGAAGAAACTAGAATGTTTTTTTTCTTTTTTTTGGGTTGCCCAAAACTTTGTTGACTCTGCCCCTAAGTGAGAGAACTACAGAAAGATATTGTGGTTTTCATTTAGCTACTACTAAGTCCCACATTTTCAGCAGGTGTTATTACTATGAACTAGCCTATAAGTGAAAATTTTGGCCATATTTTCCTATTTTAATTGTTGCTGGTTTGAGTGTTGCCTTCAAGGGGCAGAGCCATGAGGCAATGAGCAAATTGTTGTAGATGGATACCCTAATACCTTGGCACTAATTCCCAACAAACCCTTTCCGGGGATAGTGCTGGGCAGGGCAGAAAAAAAAAAACCATGCTTGTTCATGGGTGGTTAATAGGGTTTGGTTAATAGGGTGGGGTTCATTGGGGGCAGTTCAAAGTCAGTTCCATATATGTGGCTTGAAAGGTGTTCATAGTTGCTAATTCAAAGACAACATTGGCCTGCCCTCCTCCCTTTGCATAGTCATCAAAAAACCCTCTCTCCCTCCCACTCCAGCACTATCCAAAAGGGGTTAGGAGTTAGGGCTGAGGGATGGCCAACCCAAAAAAAAAAAAAAAAAAAAACAAAAAAAAAAAAAAAAAAAAAACCCATCAATAATATAATACCTACCATATCTGCAACTGATGTTGAACTTTTAAAATTGTGAAAGGTTTGGCGAATAAAAAGAAAAAAGAAAAAAGTGGGTACCTACATATTTGTCCAAATCTGGAGAAGATCAAACTCCAAAACCTACTGGGAGACCATCAACTAGAATACGGCCATAGATTTGAAATTGTAAGGTGTAGTACTTCAGATAAATTATTCTTGAATGTTAAAATTTGCAATGAAATATTCTGCAAATAAATTAAAATAAATAAAAAAATAAAAATAAAAAATAAAAATCTATATTGGGTCCATCCATCAATCAGACTTCAGTTTTAATATTAAATAAATAAAGATTTGGGCCAAAAAAATTTGCCAATTGTTAGTTGCAGGTAGGGTACCCAACAAAAGGGGTGGTGCATTCCAAAAGAAAGAAGGAAAGAAAAGGGGCTGGCTGCTTGCTGCTGCTGGGTGTGTGTGTGTGTGTCTGGGTGGGGGCTGTTTGTGTTCCAAAAAGAGAGAGAGAGAGAGAGAGAGAGAGAGAGAGAGAGAGAGAGTTGAATGTTTTGGGCTGGGCATTTCCTTTGAAAGGAATGCCCCCCTTTCTTCTTCCCCATACCAAATCAATTCTATGAAACTAAAGTGTCCTAACATTCCCTACAATTTTGTAAGAGAGTCCCTTGTGGAGGGCCGTTGTTATGTGGTTGTGGTTTTCCAATGGAGAATCATCTGGTGCTATAGATATAGATACCACCCCTTCCTTCCCCTATCTATCTATGGTAGCAATGAGGCTTGGGAGGCATCTCAGGGCAGGCAGAAGGTGCCCTACTAGTGCCCCCTCTTCTTCCTTATCTTGAAGGAATTGATAAAGCAGCAAGCAGGTGAGGGATGCCATTGGGCAAAGGACAAGCATTGCTTACACTTCACTGGCTAGCCCTGCTGGCTGTTGGCTGGCTATCTTGAGATAGAACAAGGGCCCCCAATTAAGGCCTTCTCTCTCTCTCTCTCTCTCTCTCTTTCTCTCTGAGCAACAATCAAGCAGGAAATCTTATAGAGATTCTCCTTTGCAGAGTGTGATCGATCGGAATTGACAACCCATTCAGGCTACGTTTGTTTCTTGGGGTTACTGTTTGTGGGTTTCGTGGTTTTGTCGGTGGTGCTGAATGAAGATGGAACAGTTGATCTAATGGGTTCGTAAAGGGAGGGGAGGAGGGAAGAAGAAAGAAAGAAAGATAGTCCAAGTCCTCAATTGCTCCACCGGGTTCGATAAACAATAGTTATTAGAAACGGAGACGTTTGAAGAAAAAAAATTACTAAAAACAACGAACAAACAAACAAACAAACAAACAGAGGTTGAAGAAACCCCCCAAGTTTTTGGGATTGTGGGTGGTTGTTGTTGTTCATTAGTTTGAGAAGCTCCAGGAGATTGATTATAAGGCTTTGCGGTTTAAGAGAAAGTTTTGAAGAAGGAACCGGGACGAGGCTTGTGAAGGAAGCTGAAGGGGCATCAAAGGAAGAAAGAAAGAAAGACGCAGTGAGATTTGGGCGGAGCTTCCAGGGATTGAACCGTTTGGAGACTTTTTTTAGTTTAGTTTCAAAGATCCACTCTTGGTCACGGATCTTCCTTCCTAGCGGCCTTTGTTTTGGTGCTCACAGTTCGGCTTTTTTTTTTTTCTCTCTTCAGTTTACCCCCCTGGATGCTGGAAGTAGACCAGGGGGATCGCCAAGGAAGTGGGTAATGTGACGAGAGAATCAGTTCAAGGCGTGAGTGAGGAGGGAGTTGCGAGCTGGAAAAAAAGACTGACAAACAGTGGGTAGGGATTTCCAGGAGCAGCAGCTATGGCACTTCTTTTACCTGGATCTGCCTTTCCTGAGTTAATACATCGAATGCCATGCACTCCTCGTCGCACTGTTCACTTGGTACTTGTTCTATTTTACCTTCTCTCTTTTGTATATCGTGTGTTATACTTCCCGATTTTGCTGCTTTCAGACATACTTGCAGATCTCTCAGCTTGTCTAGATCCATGATGAACTCACATCACAGTGCCAACTTGGGCAGATCCAGCTCCCCGGATGTTTCACGCTAGTTTAGTGATGTGCTACGTTTTCTATTGTGGACCTGAAGACCAGGCTCGCTCTCTCTTTTGCTTCATTTCTTATATTGTTTTTCCTTCTTCATATCTCCGCCTCCCTCTCTCCTTCCACTCTTCTCTTTTAGGCATTGGGTAACACTTCCATAACTGCAACCATATCTATCTTTTCTTCCGCACAAGGAAAATTAGTAGAGTTCATTTTCTAGTCAGGTTTCTTTTGTCTCATGTTACTGAATCTTCCACAATCTGTTGTTTTTTTCACACTTAGGCTGATGCATGTGTTCATCAATTCAAAGCTCCATTTGTTAGCAACAAAGAGATATACATACATGGTGATGAAGTGTTCCAGTTGTCTGTACCGGGGTTTTGTTTTGTTTTGTTTTTTCAATTTTGTGAGGGAGGTGGTCTGGTGATCATTCACAAGAGCACTTGGGCCAAATTTGGCTACAGGTCAGAGAGGAAGTTGAGAAATTTAGGAATCTTGTGATATCTTGGCAACATGCTGGAACCTATTGTCTAAAATGTGAATGATTTCCAAAACCAATTCCTTGAGATCTGGCAACTTTGGGCCATTTTTTCCCCCCAAAAACATCCTTTGTACGAGTCGCACCGGCTTTTTTTTTTGGGGGTTTCCAGGACATGAAATTTCACCAAAAAAAACTGCTGGTCTGTACACTTGCTCAAAGGGATCTAAATGATCATTGAGTTTTTTGAGTTTGCAGAGAAGACAAGTTGCTATTGACTTCTGAAACCTTGATGCAGCTTGCAAGTTTGTTTCAACTGAATGCATCCGGTGTGTTGGGATATAGTTGAAAAATCTCTGTTTCTTTGGCACACACAAAGACAGCCTTGGGTGTTTTGGGGTTAACCAGCAAAAGTTTGTTCTTGCAAGATCCACAGAGGTGCAGGCCAGTGCAGGCTAGACGGAGGCAGCAGCGATCACATGAATTGGATGTCAGGGAATCACAAGAGGCAGGGATTGACCATGTGAAAATAGCAAATGGGGAGCCATGCTGCACAAACACACCATTAATACTGATGCCCAAAATGGGGCCACGCCGATCTATGAGACTCCGATTGAAGAAAAGTCCTCAAGAGCCAAAGATGGATCCAGTCGACCTGGAGGCTGCTGAGTGGGTTAATAGAGTACTTGCAAATGATCCAATGGTGGAGGTTGACCCAGTCACCATCTTGGAACGAATTAATGCAGAGAAGAAAGTTATGCCAGTGGCCACTATCTCAACCTCCGAAGCTCCAGGCATTTTTCATCACTCCAATGGTGTTCCCAAGATCCCACAAAGTGTGTTGCTTGCAACAGGTGTGGGTTTTTCATCTCCATTTGTTTTGGTTTGTGAGGTCATGAGGGCTATGATGCTACATTTACACTGTCCAGACTTTGCAATGTGTTGGGTCTACCTTCAAATCACAAATCGAATCTTGAAAAGCATGGAGCAAATAAGCTTGGTTCCTATTGCACTGATTGCATGTCAAACTTGTTGAGTCATTGGTATCCATTTGTTATGACTTTGCATGAACTGGATGGGAGCTGAATCACATCATTAGGTCTGGACTTGTCAAGCTTCATTAACTGATGTTTAGTTAGCAAAATGAGAAGTAGCCCTCTTGAAAAACACAGCCTCTCTTGATGCATGAAGTCAGTTGAGGCCTTCTTTTTATGTGTCAGTGATTGCTTTCATCATGTGAAAACAACTCTTGTCAATTGTGCTGCTCTTGCTTGCTAATAGTCCATATTGCAATGGAACAGGTTCAGCAATAGTTTTGGCCTTTATAGCCCTTCTTGTGCGAGCATTGAGACCAGCAAAAGGAATTCAAGGATCTTCCATTTTACAAGAAGATCTTCAGTTGTCACCTCAGTTTGCAAGCCTGGGTGTAAGGAGTGAGATAGTTGAAGAGACCCCAAAGGTAGCACTGGCCCAGACAGTTGCAAATGCTGTGGTCAATGATGAACTGGAAACAGCCAGCATTTCTGAAGGGAGTCTGAAAGGTGGTGAATCAACTGTGGATGTAGAAACTAGTAGTGCAGTTGGTGGAGTTGGAGGTGGATCAGCAATTTTGAGTGCATTTGATGTTCAACCAAGATCTGTCCAGCCCCCTCCCCCCCTTCATGTCTCCATGCCTTTGTCACCTATCCTCTCCCATTCCTCAAGCCAAGCTAGTGCTCTTGAAGAGGTAGTCTCACCTCATCTACCCAACATTTCCCCATCTGATTCCACAGACTTTGTGACAGACACCAAAAGCATTGAGGAGCAGTTTCAAGTCAAGCTTTTGGAGTCTGAAGAACAAGACAGAGCAACCCAAATTCATGACAGAATTGAAGCCAATCTCTCTGAATTTGAGGGGCGAGTGGGTGTGAAGGCTTCCATGTCCAAATTTGAATCACTGCTGTCACACCTAAACCCACACAAATTTCTAAAATTTGACGACAACACTAGAACAAGTGACAACCATTTGCAGTTTGAGGAGCAAAGCAGGATTACAAGTGGGCAAGTCTTTTCCCCCATTCCTGAAGATATTCTAGATGGCAAAATTCTGCCTGAGAGTGAAAAATTGTTAATGGAAACCATAACAAAGGTACAAGATGGATCAGTTAACACTTTGGAGACAGGTCCACACAGGGGACTTGAGACAGTTAGTTCCTTTAGCACTTTGGAAGCCCCTGTGGTCACTGATGATCTAGATGCTGATCATGAGATTTCAAGCTCTTCAAACAATTCTTCTCGAGTGGAGTTGTCACCTGATGACATTCTGCTCGCACTTGAAAGGGAGGTCAGTTCATCCTTTGCATCAACTTGGATACTTATGGATTTGTTTTGCAAAGCTAGTTACTCACACAGTTAGGTCTGTCATTAACAAATCTCATTATTATGATTGAATTTTGCTATGAGAATTTGTTGCTTCTGACTCATGACAGAAGCAATTGCAGGCTGAAGAAAGGAGGAACAGTGCTAAGTATAGAGCACTGCAAGCTGCTTTTCCAGCTGTAGCAATTGGGGCAGGTGCAGTAGGGGCACTTGCAGGAGGTAACTCTCTCATGCATTCAGAAGCTACTTTTCACCAGATTGTTGTGATATTTGGGACCACATTTTGCTTTTTCCTGGGTCATGATATGTTGTTTTTTCCATTTTAAGCCACATGGAATAGACCCAATTGCCACAAGCATAAGACAAACACTTGGCACTTGGACATACAGTGTTGTATGTTCTTGTGAACACTGGAGTATCCCTCCTGCACCAGTAATGGGTGTTCAAACTTTTGACGTTCTTTCTGTCCTTGACACTGTATGTGGCATAATTTGAAATTGGTCTATTTTGTGGTTTGTGTTTACATGCTTGGTGAGGCTATAAAACTGAGGTTCAGGCAAGCAAATACATGTAAATCATCTCATTCATTTGTGTCCTTGAAATCTAGTGGATGGAGCACTGGAAATGGTTGGGGTCACAGCAACAGCAAGCTTTATCTCATATGAATTGTTGTGGGCAAATACAAGGTAAAGTTCCCTTGCACCATACCCATGAAAACAGATGTTGCAGTCTCATTACTGTGAGAGAATTGGTGCTGAAGTCAAAGACCATCTTTTCGGTGACTTCCTCAAGGCTTGCAAGTAGGGCTATATGGTGTTCAAGGTGCGGTCTGAGTCAGTATGACCAGATCATGCACTTGTGACTATTTGTGTTTCAAGCATGGACTGGGGAGGGTGCAGGGATCAGCTGTGGGAGGAGATTAACAAGATAACTGACCACAGAAAGCTTTTCAAATTTCTGAAGAAACGTAAAATTGTTCAAGAATGTTGACTACTGGCATGAGTTGGAAAAAAACCCATCTTCAAAAAGAGGCACCCAGATTTGAGTGCAGACAACATGACTGGCAATCCACTACCAAAATGCCTGAACTACTGTAAATATGCAATATGTGGGGATGAGGCAACTATACAGTAATTTGAGTGATAGTTGGTTAGGTCCAGTCAAAACTATCAATTAAGTCATCAGATGTGTTGTCTTTGAGAGTCAGTGTGCCATGTATTACAGTGGCAATCTAAGTGTGCAATTGCGTTGTAGAGGTCTGAAGCAGAGTATTTTCTTGTATTGTTTAAGGTCTTTAGTGGCTAGTGTTAGTGCATGATATCATAGGTGTGAATCAATGGTTGATAGTTATATGAAATTTTTTTGTCTCGCCAATGTACACTAGTTGTTGAAGAGAATGTTTTTAGTTGTGGAAGAGAATGTTTTATGTTAAGTGCAGATTTTGTGCACCTCTATTGTATACCAATCTAAATGTCCACAGAATATCCTTTTGTACAGAGTCTTGATCTGTCTGAATGGGTGTGCAAATCTTATCTTGAGACTATCTATACGACTATTTCAACCCAATCTGCTCAGTTGTCAAAAAATAGATTCTGACATAGACCAGCTTTTCTAAATACTCTTGCTCTCTCCTTAGCAGAAAACATCCTTCCCACAGGAGAGTTTGAGCTAGAACATTTTTGACCCTGCAATGAAGGCAATGAAGAGCAATCTGTACAAAGTGCCTGTACAAAATTGGGGAGGAAACACCTTGTTGGAAGTACTAACATTGAATAAAGGACCAGTTGTGATGAAAAGACAGATGTCTGAACACTTGGATGATGTGACATCTATGAGAGCAAATTGATTGACAGCAGATTGAATGAATTGCAATGTGTCAAACAAAGACATGATGCGGTTGGGGCAGTTCTGGGGAGTGTATATATCACAATAGGGCAACATGTCATTCATGAGAATCATATGGTGAGTCTTTATCAAGGTCTCCTAGGTCAATTTCGGACTACTAAAGAAGGAAAGTGGGAGAACAATCAATGGGTCTCTCACAAAAAACTGTCCCCTCTGTACATTTCTGTAAAATGGGAATCTCTACCAAATCTTGGACCTCCAGTGTGCAGTACTTGGGTGATGGTCCTTGACTGCAGCAGATATGTTGAAATCTTGGTCTCTATATGGAGTTAAAAGCAGTACCATCCTCTTCTCTCCCAACCTTCATGAGAGCTAGCTCTCTCTCCACCCCCAACTGAAAAGAGCTATCTGCATTTTCACTAGACCCAAAGTCTTCTCAACTCTGAAGGCTCACAGCAGCAATGTTGTCCTCGTGAGTGTCTCAAAGCCAGGCATTGCTTCTATGCCCAATGCTTGCATTCCAGCACAGTCTCCTTGGTCATCCCTCCATTCTCCTGCACATATGGTATTGTCTCCTCTAATCTTGGAGTTTCTTTCTTCTAACAAAATGTCCTCCATTTCTGGCACTTGTAAGTTGTGATCCATAATTTTTTAATTTACTTTGACCTGATATTGGTATGTAACATCTGCTCCATACTTGGTTGCTGCTCAAACTTAACCATTAGATTCTCAACTTGCATGGAGGAAACTTGCCTTGTTTGTCCCCATCTCTGAACATCAACCCCTCATACTCTCCTCCAGAATGGTTACAAGGTCTGCTGATGCTACAGGAGTTGAATGCAATGGGAAAATTGATCTGGAGCAACCATGCTCTTTGCAAAGACATGGAAAAAGACTGTCAAGTGAGATGTTGAGGGAACAAACCATCAACCTCTTTCCCTTTGCTAGGTCTGCAGTAGGTTCACCTGTTGAAGGCAAATATCTATCTCTCTTCTCATGGTGCACTGCACTATCAGAGCTTTCTCATCTGTTCCTCCTCTGTGGATGTCCAGATCACCTTCCTGTGGTGTTCCTGGAAAGAAAGAAACACCCTGCTCTGCTCAGCAGAATCATGAATCTCCACATCTCTCTTTGTATCAGCTTCCACCATTTAAATGTATCTATGAGACCGCAGAGATAACAATTTGAGGCTGACTGTTGTATCAGTTCCATCAAAACCAAAATCATAACAAAAATCATATGGGTCATACTTATGAGCATTATTCACATAACATCAGACCATCACCTTCATCATGAATGGTAATGACAAGCTGCTAACTCCCCACTGACTTCACCAGCTCCCAATTCAAAATCCAATCCAAGACATTATACAAAAATCTGCTGCCTAAGTTTCTGCTGCATTTCTGCCAGATATGAGAAGAAATGGTCATGATATTGGCTAGCACTCAAGAGACATAGCTTTTGATACCATCTATCTGCTGTCTGTATTAATCCTTTTATTTCCCAAATCCTCATGCTTGCTTTGAGGACTTACAGTTTCTCCTACTGAGGTTTTCTTCCCACAACTTTCCCTCCCCCTTAACATTGTCTCCAGAAGAGACTTCTTGAGCTTATCTCAGGGAGGCAATTGCCCATTTCCAAGAGTTTGTCTTGGGCCAAGAGTTCTTCCATTTTGAAGAGTATCAAAGCATGTATATTGTAGCTACAAGCTGCTCTTGTTCCTCAATGTCATCATGCTCCTTCTTTCACATTATCTCCTGCTGCATCAGATGTGTTCCTTTGTACAATAACATCCTGTCATCCTCTGCTTTGAACAATATCATCATTCAGTTGAAAACACAACAACAAAAATGTGGGTCATAGGCCACACCTCTTCTTCAACAGCTCTTACTCTGAGCTCTGTTTTAACTCTTCCATCCTCTCTGATACATTGTTCTTTATCATCAACTGCCTCTTCTTCAGTGCAACTCCTGCCATCACCTCCCTCTTCATCAAGATAATCTGCCATATAATGGTCAGACCCTCTGTTGGCCCTGATGATTCATGGTCTCCTGGAACTGCAAAACTGCTGATGGTTCTTCAAGAATTTCATTCCCTTCCAGTCTGTTTGACACCACTTCCAGACAGCATAAAGATCTCCTCCTCCATCTACTGAACTCCTTGTGTGGGGATTTTACCTATTCACATACTATGGATCAAGAAACTCTTTGTCCAGTTCATCCTGCATCTCCAAAACAGTATAAGTTCCAGTGAGACATTCTAACAATATCTCTCTTTATCAACACTTTTAGCCTCATATAGCCCTAGGCTCTACCAGCTTCAGGTCCTTCTACTCCATCAGTTCAGTGGCCTTCCATAAAACCTCCAGAGAAACATTCCATCTCCTGCTCAATTCTGCCAGATTAATCTTAGGTACAGCATCCTGTTGAAAACCACCTGCTGTTTTTTGACAACTCTTGCCTGTTTCCACTTGCCCCCCCATCTCCTCATGAGCCTTGGAATCAGTCCCTTCCTCTTCAGACCCTACTGTTTAGCTCCAGAACCTCCTCATGCTGCATCATTGAACTCCTATTGCTTAGTGGCTTGCAGTGGTTCAAACACTCAGCCTCTTTTCCTTGGAACAACTGACGGTCTGCCTCTGGTTGACTACCTTAAAATGAAGAGTTCTCCTACTTTGGGAAGAGATCACCTGCTGCTAGGACATCTTCTGTTTGTGGCTGGAAGCCACTGCAAGCAGAAAAGCTTCATCTCAATTGGAATCCACACCCTGTGATTCTGGACTGCTGCATCCTCTTGCAAAGGGTGTTGAACTGTCCTTGTGAGATTACTCATGCAAATGGTCTCAACACTCCTTTGCCAACCGCACATTCATCCACTTCTGCTACTGGACTGCCTGGTTGCATCTCTATGCCATCTTTTATCACCTTCAATGCTTTCCCTTTCATATCCTGTGTCAAGGATGCTAGCAGGAACTGCAGTTGAAAGCTTCATGGTCAGTTAAGGTGATGGAATTGCTCTTCTGACTCATTCAAGGCAACTCCAGCATTGAGAACTGCTTCCTCCTTGCCATTTTCAAACTTTCTTGTGAACAGTTCTTTTTTCTTGGATATGCACAAGTGCTTCAACACTGTTGGCCACTGTTGGCCACTCTTGAATTGTTTCTTCACCACTCTTCAGAAACAACCTCATCACTAACTGCATCGATGTTTCATCACAATCTGCAAAAACACACAATGGTATCAGGGCTTGGAGGGTTTATACACAATTTGGGATTGAGTCAAAGGGCCTTGGTGTTTTGTGGCAGCTGCAATTTGAACACTATGCAGCATCTGGAGAAATGGGGTGGCATTTGCACATGAAGAAAAGGTGCTTCTTCCATTGCCTTTGCAATACTTGAAACACATGGCACACCCACTTTGTTGTGTGCTGTCATCACAACTCAAAACATTTCAACATTTTTAGTGATATATTCTGATTGTCCAAAATAAGATTTACTGTGGATTTGTCCAGTTCATGAGACTCAAGTGTTTGTCAAGTAGCAAGAATCGAATTACTACTCTTTCTCTTGAAGCATGTAGTTTCAATGAGATGATTCTTGGTCACCAATATTGAAAAATCCTCAATACTCTTCCACTGGAAGCACTATATAAGAACTATTCATCAGAAACATGAGAGAACTATGCAGATTGTGCTCAGGTATTGTACTCTGACAATATGAGCCTAATCTAGCATCCTCTTCCCTTCTCATTTACTTCTTGCTTTCAATTTTTAAAGAAAAGAAGAGGCAAAGGTAAAGAGACCATCGTGGCAAGAGGACCCCTGATCGATGCAACCAAAATACACAGAGATCAATCCATATGGCAACTGTAGCTGTATTTGGATAACCCATATTGTCATTGTTCAAGCTTAATAATATGCCATATGGCAAGGGAGAAGAGAAAAGAAGCAAATACTAGAACAAGGACATAGTGGTCACACATTGGGCATCATATTATCTTCACAATACAGGACAAAACAAGGGGTGTGTCACAATGTCGCCTTGCCATTTCCATTAAAAAGTATCTGAAGGCAAAAGCAGAATTAAGGAAACTCAAATATTTCACCATGCTAAAATATAATCTTCAAAAAATCCTCTAGAAGAAACCAAAATCATTCAAGATATTATAACTCTATAACTAATCTCAAGTTTCAGCACAAGCCAAAATATCATTGTTCAAAAACTCCTCATATAAAAATAGAGCTATTATTACCTAGGGGCCAAAATCCCTTAAGCTACTATACTCTATAATGAATCTAAACACAATATCCTTGCCTCGGTAGGCAAGGCCAACAAACAGTATGTGGATAGTCAAACAGACACTAATGGAGGATATCCAACATGTGTTGGTGGACTCCCATTCTGCATCTATACTATGCTCCATGTTAACCTAGAGTCCCTGGATGTGGATTGTTGTGGTTCTATTTCCACTTCAGTTTGCTTGTGCTTAGAACTCCAACACATGATTTATCTTTCGGATGGTGCAACATTGTGGTCCTTATTGGTAAAGCAACCAGATTTTTGGAAGCCAAAAAGTTGCAATGCCACAACATGGACATTCTATGCATCAAATGATACTTTAGAGGTGAAACCATTACAATATGAACAATTCAAGTGTGTGTGGCGCATTTCAAAACACCTCTTGCATAATGTAAGGCAGTGATATTAAAAGTATCCATAAAGTTGGCAAACACAGCACTGGAAGCCTGTGTTTGGCCCATTTACAAGATGTAACTTCAAAGATGGTACCAAAAAATTACACATGGGCACAGCGGGGCTTGAAACTCAGATTTCGTGCAGGACTCGGCTGAACTGAGTTTCATGTTGAGTTTCTTGCCCATGCATTGCCCGGAGAAGCCTGCATCTTGTCACATTCTTACCTCTATGCTTGCACCTTCATTTGTCATTGCATGTTTACGTCTATGCTTGCAATGGTTTTGGCTTGCATAGCTCTGGAAGTTATAATAGTCTCCTGCCCTGCATCGCCCTATAACCTCCCCTATTTCAGCACCATATGTTCGTTGGTTTTAGCTTGCATATTTTTGGAAGTTCTAATAGTCTCTTGCCCTGCATCACCTTGCAACCTCTTGCAACCTCCCGTGTTTCAGTGCCTTACATCTATGCTTATAGGAGCTTGAGGAGGGAGTTCTGAGGAGTAGTGTCTCATCCCAAGTTTAGCAACAACAAGGAGAACTTGCAGCAACATCTTTTAAGGTGAGGTTTAGCCCAACATTACACCAAGATGACTTTGGTAGCTCAAGGTAGAGAAGAAGAGGAAGAATTTTTTGATTGTCTCGCTGAAAACCTTTCTTTTTGGCAAGCATTCCTTGTATTGATATGGTCATTCTTCGCCTGTTGCCGCGAGGGTTGTGATTTTTTCCAGACCTTAATTGGTGGTTGGCTAAAAGAATCATTGAAGCAAACATATTTTGAACCTCCAAGATTAAAAACAAAATACCTTATTTTGTTTCCAAAAACTGAAAACCTTTTATCATCTCCACAAATTCTAGAAACAGTGCCTTGTACTCCAAACCCCAAACCCTAAAAATAGCCCCATAGCCATGAAAAACCCATATAATTCCCAAAACATCTATTGCTCCTTTAACATATGCATTCGTGATTGAACATATCCTCCCAAAATTGCCCTTGGACCCATCTATGATGTGGTGGCTTTGTCGATGCAACCATGTGTGGCATAAAGTTGTGGGTGAGTCCCTTAAATGACATGCCTTAAACATTGTGAAACATCATAATGTGTTTTACTGCCACACTATTTTACCCAAGGACTTCCAAAGTGCTTTTTGAAAGAACATTTGCAATTTGAAGTTCATTGTTTGAAGTTTTGCTTCCTAGATGACACAAAGATTTGAGATTTTGGTTTTAAGGTGGTTTTGAAATTTCATGTGTTTTTGGACCTTTTCACATATGTAATTAACTTTCATGTGTATGGGCATTCAAACCCACCTTTAAACCTTGTTTTTGGTTCTATAGTTCAATAAACTTGAAATTTTTTGGGTGATTTGATGTCCATGGGTATTTACATATTCCTACAACCCTAACATTTGGTATGTAGCCAAAATGATTTCAAGTTTTTTATACCTTGGGATGTGTGTGGTGACGTTGAGTATGGCCCTAAAACCTTACCTTAAGCTTTGTAGTTGTAGATGGGTGGTAATTCAACTTTAGTTTGGAAGACATGGGTCTCTAAATGATGTAGAAACTTGTTTATATGGTCTATAGCTCAATTCAATACCCTAATTTGTTGGACTTGAAAACTTTGGTACATAAAAGACACATGAACTTGTTTTCCTAGTTCTTAAGCTTTCTAATTTACATTGTTTATTGGACTACATGTGTATGGGTAGTAATGCACCTTTGAAACCTGTCTTGTTCACTCCAACCAAAAGGATTTCAAGTCTTTGGACACCTTGGATGTGTGGTGATTTTGAATATGGCCTTGAATCCTTACCTTAAGCTTTACAAACGTATATAGGTGGTAATTCATATTTAGTTTGGAAACTAGGGGTCTCTAAATGAAATATATACTTGTTTGGATGGTCTGTAACTCAATGATATACCTTAATTTGTTGGTCTTGTTGAATATGGTACTAAGAGACACTTCAAACCCGTCTTCCTAGCTTTGAATCTTTCTAGCTTACATTGTCTATTGGAGTGCATGTGTATGGGTTTTTATGTACCTTTGAAACCCATCTTGTTCACTCCAACCAAAAGGTATTCAAGTATTCTTATATCTTGGATGTGTGTGGTCACTTCGAGTATGGCCTTGAATATATCTTTACCTTAAGTTTTGCAAATGTATAAAGGTGGTAATTCAAGTTTAGTTTGGAAATTAACATGGGTTTTTATATGAAATAAACACTTGTTTGGATGGTCTACAACTTAATGATATACCTTATTTGTTGGCCTTGTTGAACATGGTACTCAAAGACACTTGAAACTTACTTTCTTGGTTTTGAATATTTCCAGCTTACATTGTCTACTGGAGTGCATGTGTACATGTACTTATGTAACCCATGTTTAGGTCTTGTTCACTCCAACTAGAAGGATTTCAATTGTTCTTATACTTTGCATGTGTGTGGTGATTTTGAATATGGCCCTAAAACCTTACCCTAAGTTCTGTAGCTGTAGATGAATGGTAATTCTACTGTAGTTTGGAAGACAAGGGTTTGTAAATGGCATAGAAACTTGTGTATGGTTTGTAGCCCAATTCAATACCTTAATTTGTTGGACTTGAAAAGTTTGGTAGATAAAAGACACTTGAACCGATCTTCCTAGCTCTTAAGCTTTGTAGCTTACATCGTTTATTGGATTGTATGTGTATGGGTATGTGTGTGTATGCCATGCTTCATGTAGAAAATGAAATTGTGTAAAGTAATTAAACTTCTACTAACCTAGTACCTTTGCCTTGTTACCTTCAAACTCTAGCCCTATTAAATTCTCACATATTTTAAAACCCTATTCCAAATTTCTTTTTTTTGGGTTGCCAAGTTAATTGAGTTGTACACTTTATCTTGCTTGCACCCCATATTATGAAATTGTGTAAAGATTGTCCAAACTTAGTCATGGAATCATACATGTGGTGTGTCTTTGTGCTTTTTTTGCAACTTTGGTCATGAGACATGTCATGATTATGATTATTATAGTCATTTTTGACATGTTTCACATGACTAAGGTGATTTTTTTTATTAGAAGAATGACAAACCATTTGATTAGTATATTTTTGCCCAAATTAAAATTGTTTATTTTTTGGATTATTTTCATAAATAATATTTTTGTGGTAGGTAAGTAATAAATAGTTTTAAATAGGTCATAAAAAGGCAAGAAAGTAGGTAGGTGGTAGTTTAGTCTACTTAACCTACTTAAGTAGCCTACCTACCTTAGCCTTCCAAACATGTACATAGGTTACAAGTATAAGGAATTGAACCGATCGTTTGCACAATGATAAACCAAGTTCTTGACTAGTGGACCACACTTTCATAAGGTTAAAAAAAATTCAAAATTTTTATTTCACTTGCTTTTCTTATGCATTACTTATGTAAGTAAGGAAGGTGAGGTAATTAATAGATACATTGGAGGTATGTAGGTAGGTAATCATGTAGATTTCTAAGTAACTAGGCTAAGTAATTAAGTAGACTTAAGGTAATTAGGTGAGACTACCTAGGTACATAGGTTGAAAAAATCTTCATAATAATATTATGATGATAAAACGTATTATTTGTTGAGGATGTGGTGTAATCATTAAAGACTTGGTCTTTCAACATGGAGATGGGGAGTTCAAGTCCTCATACTTGCAACTGACATGCATATGTTTATTTAGGTTACCTAGTCTAGGTTAGGTTCAGCTAGGTTAATTAATCTAACTTAAGTTTTTAGCTTGACCTAAGTTTGCTTATGCTATTTAATTTTTTAGGCCTTTCCTTAAGTTGTTTAGCCAAGGCTACTATTTATGTTAGGTTAAAGCTAGGTTAGGCTACCTAGATTGGGCTAAATAATCATGTTAAGCAACCTAGTTTAACCTAGGTTACCAAGGCTAGGTTTTAAAACTAGGTTATGCTAGGTTAAACTTCCTAGGTTACTTTACATCACAAATTTATTGGGCCATAATTTGGCAATAATAGTCATGTTATTTTTTTTTTCATGGGTTCATACTATTTAGACATAAATGTCATGTGTATAAAACACATATGAAACACATAGAAGTGGGACAACAAAAATCATCCATGGTAAAATGTTGCATCATTTTAATATGTGCATCATATTTCATAGATGTTTTGAACATGAAACATCAACATTTAAATAGCATGAAATTATGAAAAAAAATAAATTGCATGACTACTATTGCCATATCATTGCCCAATTAGTTTGTGATGTAGGTCTTTGGGTTAACCTAACCTTTTCAACTTAGCTTATGGTACCTAAACTAGGTTTTTAGCTTAGAAAACCTAACCTAAGAGGTAGCTAGCTAAATTGGTAAGTAGGTAGGTATAAATAAGTGTGATAGATAGTTAACTAGGTATGTCCATGATTGTGTTTGCAATGATTATAATCATGGAAGACATAATCATTAATGACATTTGTGACACTTTAACTACATGAAAATGATTAGTGGTAAAAGGAATGTGTCTTGGTGCAATCATGCAATCATTCATGGCATAAACATGTAATCATAAAAACCATGTTTTGGTGTAATGTTGAAATGAAGAGGATTTTTTTGATTGTGGAATTGCTCATATAAGCTTGCAATGATGTCATCTTGAATTTACTAACCTAGAGGTAGGGAAATAAGTAAAAAAGGACTCATCTTTATGATCTATTTGGTGCATTCACAAAAAATAAGTTGAGGGTGCACCTTGAATAACAATTTAGGTGATTCCTTATTTTGGAATATTCCTAAGATATACTAGGACTATTTCATTTGTAAGTTGCAAAAAAATTTTAAAAGTCTTTTTGACTTAATAATATGTTGCATTATATTATTATGCAAAAATATGTTTTAAGAGTTTCTTCAAAATATATCATTTTCAAGTCATTTAAAATCCATTTGAGAGTTTAGATAAGTAGTAAAAACATTGGTTATAGTGTTTAATGAGTGATTTTGAGTAAGTTTTATCCTCATTAGATACATTACAAAATATTTCACATGTTTTCATAGTATGTTAAAAACATTATCATCTAAGCACATTAAAGAAGTCTAACAATATTAGTACAATTTTGATGTAAAAAAACATGCTTTCTCAGAAGATGCAAAAACATTGTGAAACTCCTTAGTTTTGACACAATGTAGGCAAAAGGCACACCATTTAGGAAAAAATAATACAATCTGATTAGATAAAGGGGTTCACCATAATGTGTTTTCAACTTATCACAAAATATATTTTCAAATTTTCCTAGTATAATAATTGATGATTTCAACATGAATATATTAACTACAACATGTCAATAATAAATGCTCCAAGATTTATGAGAAAAAACCATTGCAATATCATATTTGAAAAAAACTACAATTGTTTCCAACATTCAATTGATCATGTATGGACAAACACACCAACACAAACAATGCCATTCTAGATCAACTAAAGTTTATTAAACAAATCATAAACCTTTTTTTTCACATTAAGATTACCAAACCATGTTCCCAATTTTGTATTGCCCAAATACTTTTTAAATTACACTTTGATTCATAGTAAACAATAAAATCATTATTTAAAATCATATGAAAGTTTAAGTGAAATAAGACAAATTAAACAACACCTTCTTTATATTGATTGTTTGAATCTCACTACATGTATGAAGCTTTTCCACATATATGTATGTTTCCACCTCTTTCGTGTGTAATATTTTGAATTCATTTACAATTGTAATCACTTTGTTCCTTTCATTAAGAAAAAAGAAAAAAATACAATCCAAACTTGGAATTTGAAACATTTACTAATTATATAAAAACAATGTTCTAGCACAATGTCAAAACTTAAGTACCTATTATTTAGTCATCTTCGTAAATGTTTTTTCAACATAGTTAATGCGCTCACACAAACTAAAAAAAAGCAACAAATCTTGATTGGAAATAAGTGTGTTTTAATCATGCAAAATTGATTAGAATTGAAAAATTGTTGTTCAAATTTGAGAAAAAAATGTGCCTTGTGTTTTATCAAGCTCAAACATGCAAAATGATCACTTTGAAGGAAGGATACCCCTTGTGATTATATTTTGTGATGAAAATGTTCTTAAAATTTTTAAACCTTAAAAACTAGAACCTTTATCCTTAAAAATTAACCTTAAACCATAAACTCAAACCCCAAACATTAATCCTAGCAAATTGACCTTAAACTTGGGAGTGTCAAATGCACATCTACCAAAATTGACATTGGCTTTCAAAAGTTTGAAATGTGAAAAAAAAACATCTAACAAAATCTAACACTTGAAACATCAATATGTGTATATCTTTTCAAGCAAATAAATTTGTAAATAAAATAAACTCACAATAAATGTATAACAAACATTATTTTTGCGTAATATAAAATAAGGTAGACCTCATATGTAAATTGACACCTTCTTATATTACCATTTTTGGGCAGTTGTGAAAACAATTTGTTGAAAAATGTGGTGTAGTGTGGGGGACCTTCTCAACCACAATTTCTTGCTCATAGCTATTTCTCATAATTTCCATAGAGGTGGGGGAGATTACATGTAACATTCTTAGGGCGAGGGAGATTAGTTACAATCATTTGAGAGTTTGTTGTAACCTGTTGCATGGCATTGTGATAGTATTGAAACCCAGTCTAGTAAAAACCCAGTCTTATTCCCCCTTGTCAAAGAAAGCACATCTCTCTGGCTCTTCAATTTCGGTGTATTCTTGAAGTGAGCACTTCTTTTTTCATATTGCAGAGATTGCTGGAAATATAGATTGGCAACCTTTGTGTTTGCATCATGGTCCACAAGAGCTAAGTCTTAAGGATATTGAAATTCCCATCACCTACAAGAGATGGTTTCACTTGAAGGAATGAAGCACATCCAGAGTCAGACAAAAAGAATCAGCAGAAATTTATTGGGCCAGAATTGTAGCCAGGCTGAAATTCAGAATGATAATTTCTGGCCCAATAATTTTAACAGATATGGTCCATAGAGCAAAGTCAGTGCAAAATTCTGCACAAATGCACCCACTGCCAGACTTGATCAATCAGTTCTGCAGCCGTCAGTATGAGAGTGACTTTCACACAATAATTTGCTAGAGCCAAATGCTATATCTTCTCTCCATAGCACTTTCTGTACAGAGGTAATATATATAGACCCATTCACTCAGCAGACAAATCTTCACAATCAAGGCATGGCAAATTAGTTCTCACTTTTTATAAACTCATCTAGACTGTAGAAATATCATTAAGCAGGATTGTAGTAGTCATCTCTGTTCTACGATTTTCCACACACCAGGAAACCCTGCTGAAGTGACATAATTGTTCTATCCATTCTCCGTGCATTTGTCTGCACACAAAACCCAATTCATTCTTCTGTTCTTCACAAAACCCAATACTTTGTTGTGTGCACCTACAGTAAGTAACTATGCCCAACTACATCATGTCACATGGAAAGGAATCTCTCTGCTGTGACAGTCCCTACTGTAAAGGAGGTCATTCATAAGAGAATTGGATTCATAAGATAAGTTGTGAGAGGCATTGCATAAATGTGTTTGCACTATTGGTACAGAATTCATTCAGGAATATAATTTGCTTGCACTATACTGCAACTAAGCTCTCTTGGCCAATGGTGGAGATGGCTATTTGTGCAGCCTTTGTGTCTATATCACAAAGCTTGCCTGTCTTTGATACTATGACTGCACACTCAGGTGTAACCTCTGG
>Ga0209208_10000720_pt1 | contig 44404 bp, 25 predicted proteins | sample S1TSphfallax_3_FD_187694 | JGI IMG/M metagenome (GOLD analysis project Ga0209208, IMG submission 187694) | Host-associated microbial communities from peat moss isolated from Minnesota, USA - S1T2_Fd - Sphagnum fallax MG (SPAdes) (version 2) | ecosystem: Host-associated > Plants > Peat moss >...
ATTAAAAAATAATTAACTTTTAATTATGTCTAAAGTAACTCCTAATTAAATCATATTTAATTTTTAGTTAAGTTTTAATTACTTTTTAATCAAATTTTAATTAACTTTTAATTAAATCCTAGTTCATTCTAATCAAATTTTGGTTGATTCTTAATTAAGTTTCAATTAACTCATAGTTAACTTTAAGTTATGAAGGTTCTAAAAAAACTTTTTTACTTTATACACACATAAAAACTTCCCTGAACTAGGTCCACAAAAGGGTATAAATAAGAGTAGGACCCTTCATTTCCTTTAGTATGTTCAACACTAACCTTAGGCATGATCTTACACCATAACTTTGTCATGTTATTTTCATGGTTGCATACGTTAACATAGTAAAAATTTAGTTTCATGTTTGTCTTGCACATTTTGTGTTCTTGTTTTAGTTCTTGTGTTTTTGTTTTTCAAATCATGTAATCTTGTTTTGTTCCTTGTTTAAAAATTATACTTAATCCTTTCCTTTAACTTTTGTTCTTATGTTTTTTCGAGCCTTTGACAGTTTGAATATATTCCATCAGGTTTACATCCTTGCAGAAAGTCACAAAATATACTATAAGGAAGGGAATGGTGCCTCCTCCCAAAGGTTGTGGGCCATGTAAATTTTATGCTTGAGATTATCCTTATCAAGTCCACCACGCCACTTGCATTCAACTTGCATTAACTGCCCCACTTCTTTAGTTGTGTAGGTCGACATTATTTTGAACTTTTACTTGTGAGTTCATCTTAGTCCCATCCCAGAGCTCTAACACACCTTCCTACCCCCGAAGTGTCATGAACTATGGAACATGCCCGAACTATTTTCTTTTTTTATTGTTTCACTCTAAGACCCACATTTGGGTATCTTAAGAAGTTTGGGGGCATGTCACATGTGTTCTTACAAACATGGGTTATGAACTTGATTGATCAAGCGATAGGCCACACATAGGTTATGGATTTTAACTTACATCTAGCTAACCAATTAGAGCATAAGGTGTTTTTCATTACTGACAAACATTAAACATGAACAATGAATTAAATGTAACACCAATCTTAATGAAGTTGAAGGACAATGCTTAATAGGAAAAACATTTTTGATTTTTTTATATTGTATTCGAACTATGATTAACACTTTTTTTTCTATACAATATTTCCAAGGGAAAAAAACAATTTAGTGGTTAGAATCTCCCTTTTCAACCAAAGGGTTGAAGGTTTGATCCACTTTTCAAAAAACAATTCATTCCATGAATGAAATGGATGGAAAGAAAAATAGCATATGGGCAACTTCTTCAAGTTAGAAGCCTTGAGGAGAAAAGGATTTTCCATTGGGAGGAAACAAAACGATAGCTCCAACTATGTTCCCTCAAAGATAAGGTGATTAAATTGCCTCTAGGAGCAACCTATAGAAGGACTAAGTCCTTCTAAGTTGTTTTAGAAAGCAAGTTCCCTTAGTGAACAAGTTCCTTTATGTTTGACTAAAAAGTTCAAAGGCAAACTTTGTCCAAATCAAAATTTCTTTTTACCATTAGAAAACTCTTGAAACATAGATATCTAAAATGATTTTTCATTTTAAATTTGAGGTTATGAACAAAAGTTATGGCAAAAAGAAAAATCAGGGGTCAAATTTTCCAATGCACTTTCTCCTCCAAGACAACTAAATCTTATTTTTCTCAAAGGAGAAAAGGACTTGGAAATTGATAATTAATTTTTTCTTTTTGTTGTAAGTTTTAACTCACAATCTCAAATTGAAAATGCAAGACCATTTTAGTAATTTATGTTTCAAGAGTTTTGCAATCGTATAAAGAACATTTGATTCAGACAATGTGTGACCCTTAAAACTTCCTTGTCAAACATTTAAAAACTTGTTCTTTGAAGCAATTTAATCCCCTCCTCCTTGAGGAAAAGGGGAATTGGAAAATTTAATTCCTTAATTTTTTTTTTTATTATAAATTTTCGCTTCTAACTTTAAATCAAGAATGCAAAGTCATTTTAGATACCTACACATCAACAATTTTCCAATGGTATAAATAACAATTAATTTGGACAAAGTTTTACACCTTGTATTTTCTTATCAAACATTCATGAACTTGAGATTTTATCCATTATATCACTTTTCTTTCCTTAGAAAGATTGTGTAAGAAAGATAATTAAAATGTTAATCATATTTCATGTACAATAAATAAAAAAATTGATTTTATTTATTTTTTGATGGGCATTCTCTTGCAACTAGTGCTTCAAGACTCTAGTGCCACATTTAATTTGTTGCTCTTATTTAGTGTTTGCCTCTAGTTATGTGTGGATGATGGCGATAATGTAAAATCGACTTGCACAATTCTTTAGTACTCGTCCCATAGGAATGCTCATTAATTTTGTAAAGACCTAGCCAAAAATTTGCTTGTGTATTTAAAGGGTCAATTACAAGCCAAAAATAAATAAAAATCTTTCATCTAGCCTAGGGAAGGAACATTTCATTTTGTTAGGAAGGTTTTTCTATTTTGGAAAATTGATGTGTTTTTGTAATACCTTGGCCATTTCAATACACGTCCATTGAATAATTAATTAATTAATTTTGAAAAACGCATTTCAACAAATGGAATATTCCTAAATATTCACTATTATCCTTCACAATTATTTTTTAGGGTTGGAAAAAAAAAAATTTTGAAAATTTGAAAATTTCTGAAAATAAGACGAGTTGGGCCAGTTTTCAGGCCTTAGTGTAAAATAGGCCTGTCGTTTCCTCCTCTCTGGCAATTGCGTTCTCCGATTTGGGCCATGGATTCTGTTTATGGACAGTGAATGGGCCATAGTGTAAAACCAACTGGGCCAATTCTTTAGTACTCGCTCGGCCAATAGGAGCGCTCCGTTTTTGTCAGGTTGGGCCAGTTTTTGGGTCCTCGTGTAAAAAGGCTTACAACTCAAGTAAGTTGCGGTTTCCTCCCCCCCCCCAAACCCTAACCCTACTCGCAGCTCTGCCACTCTCGATTCTTGTTCGCTTGTGCCCCAGCGCTTGCGTTCTGCGATTTGCGCATCGGTTCTGTTTGTGGACGATGGCGCTGCTAGGATTAAAGCTCCTTGTTGTCATGAGTTTGCCGCCTAAGAATTTGGAATTTTTTGGGCTGAATTTTGTGTTGTAGGCTGTGATAAAAGAAGAGGAAGAGGAGGGGTGGAAGGAGAAGAGAAGGAGGAGGAAGAGGAGAACAACAAGAGGAAGGTGTTTCAAGTACGTGTGTGGCCGTGGTGTACATGTTGCTAAGCTTAGGAAGGGTAGTGGTGAGAGTGGAGTCAATGCTGTGGGGAGCAAGTAGCAGCAGCAGGTGGAGGGTTGTTGAAGTCAAGGGCTTGAATTCTCCTCCTCCACTGTTGTTGTTGGAGAATGAGAGGGCAGTGGCCTCCTTGTCTTTTCCAATCCATGCTTCCGATGCCAATTTCTCGAATCTCAGGGCGAGGGGGCGGCGATACACGCATGTGGGATATGTACGTGGAGTATGCAGGTATGATGTAGTAGTTTGTTTGTTTGCTTGTTTCTCTCGCTTTTTTTTGGTAATCTCATCTTCTTCTGGAACGTTTCTTCACAATTGCGTCCCTTTGGTGCCTGTAATCCTCCAAGAATTCATATCCCAGGATCCTTGTAGTTCAAGCACCTCCAACATACTAGAGTCGTCCCCCCCCCCCAAGTTTAACAGAGATTAGTTAAGAAATTAGAACGAATCCGAACAGTGGAAGTCTTAGAAGACATGTCTAAAGTCTTCTTCAACAAACTAAAACTGAAAATTGAAAGTGCAAAAGGTGTCTAAGTTTTACAATTAAGATTCTGCCAACAGGGAGGTTGAAATTGGCATGTGCCACTAGGAATTCAGGCAGTTATATTGTGTCATGTAGCCAGCATAAAAGATAGTTGCCTATCAGGGTCTTCTTGGTATCTATCCTGCCAGATATTTAGCTATGATCCCCCTTTTGCAGTGGGGTCAAACATCACAGGAAAACATAACTCAGTTTTCAAGATGAGCTCCTGGCAGCTGCAGATGTCATCTATATCATACCACTGCCCAAACAGCCTTTGAGCCAGATCAGTGTTTGTTGCTATCAGGGTTTTGGAATTTTCTCATATGTTTGTCCCTTTGATAACTTGCTAGAACTTATTGATTCATCATGAACCTGAAACAAGCCTGTTTCTGTAAGAAATTGCTCACTCTATAAGATGTGTTGAGGATGAAGTTGGGGCCTGTGTTTGGTTGCAGACACTTCTACAGCTGATGAGGCACCCAGTCGGATCAAAGCACGACTTGCTGCTCTTTCTGCTTTTGCTGAATCCCAGGGTCTAACAGGGTATGGGATTTGTCACTGCCAGATGTGTGGAAGTCTCAATCCAATCTTTTGCAACAGTGGAGTTTTGATTTCTGAAGTGAAACTGTGTTGTGCCCTCCTCTCTATTCCTCTGTATGCCTTTAAACTAAATCCACAATTTTGGGCATCAATGTGTGTGTGTGTATATAGGCAGGCCGTGTTTGATGGACTTCGTCGCTTGTGTTCTGATCTCCAGACTGAGGTACCTCCCTCTCTTGTTCCTTGCTACACTTCTATTTTCTTAACTTTCTGGTTTATTACTGCAGCTAGGAACTTTTAAAATTTTCAACCATTTGCAGTATTCTGCCTGAGGAAAGCAGTGAGCACCTAGAAGATTTCTAGCGTTAGATGTTGCATCCCAGATTATAATTCTGGAGTTTTTTCTGGAGCTTTGTCAGCTTTTAGTGTCTAACTCTGAGAAGGATTGGCAGCTTCTGGATACACACCGGTTTACATTATTCTACTGTTTTGTCTTCTTCATGTGCCGGGAGCGAGGCCAGAAAAGCATCTGTAAGTCAACAAACCTGGATCTGCTTTGAATTTTTATTAAGGAGCAGAAGATGTGTTGCAATTATGCCTGACAGGGCTCTTCTACCCTGTTGCTCTCATCTTGATGTCTCGATTTGCTTCTGAATTCTTGTTTTATTGCAGCGGTGAGTACTGCCATAGATGCTTGGAGGTTATCCTTGACTGGGCGTTTCCGACTCCTTGATGAGTGGTGTGCTTTTGTCCAGGTAAATTAATATTGCCTGGTCTTGTATGTTGTAGAGTGACTTCATAAAGTATGTTCTTGGCAGTGCTTGCTGTACTAATGGCTTTTTGGAACAGCAACCTGTGCAAGTCTTGTGTGGGGAACATTTCTAGTTTTGTTGATATGTTTGGAGGCTCCTGGTTTTCTTAATGTGAAGGTCCATCAGCGGCATGCGATTTCAGAGGATACATGGCGCCAAGTGTTGGAGTTCAGCCGCAGTGTTCATGAAGATCTCAGCAATTATGACCCTGAAGGTAGTTTTCTGTCTTGGGAAATTAGTGTGTATCAGGACTAACAATACTCCAGGAGAATCTGCATGGAAGTGGGGTGGTCCTAGTCTGTGATTTTGCACACAGGGTTGCTGCATGTGATCATGGACAAGATTACATGACAGTGCACTATATTTCTTTCAAGTAGAAACTGTGACAAATTTCTCTTTTTCCATTTGTTCTTGACTGCAGGTGCATGGCCAGTTTTGGTGGATGATTTTGTTGACAATATGTACAGGTACAATATGCTGCTGTGTTGCTTTGTCTCTAATCATTTCATTTTGTAAGCTGCATAAGTGGTACATATCAGCCTATTGCCAGTAGTTCTGTTTGTTGTCTGCAATAATGTTTGTACCTCTTCCTTCAGAGTGTTTGAACAGTTGTTTATATAGGTCTTTGTCAGACTGGGTAAAGAAGCTGATCATGTACAACAAGTGTTTCAGGAAATTCGCTTGCTCTCGCTGCAGCACAGGGACAGATAATCTTTGTGATTGTGGTCTGGGTACAATCTTGGATGTCAGCCCCAATGCCCCCTCAGTTGCTGGTAATGCGCCAAGCCGGATTACACCTCTGCCAGGTCAGGACTGATGATGGAATCACTGAGATTGTGAGATTTCAATTGGGATGGGGGACCCTGAGTGTATATGAGGACTTTGTATCTGGTATTAGGTATTGGAAAGTATGGCTATCAAGAGTATTTCTGCAATTACTATGCAGGTGTAGCAGCATCAGCAGGGAGCAAGAGACGACGGAAGGATTTGAAAGATGAAGCTGCTCAAGCAGAATCCATCAACTGCATTGCACAGAGGCTGGCTGAGATGCCTAGCCCGCTAAGTTCCAAACGGATCTGTAGAATGCCAACCGTGGCAGAAATTACTGATCCCATGGAAGAGATTGATGCTGATGTGCCAGAAGTTACAGGCCTATGGGAGCAGTTTGACCAAACAGGTGTCACTGATGAAGTCATGCAGACCTCTGGTTGTACTCAGGTTAGTCTCTTTTTCAGAGTTGGCAAATAACCACTTTTGATGTCAGTTTTTTGTTGTTGTCTCCTTGGCATATTGTTATACTGAGTTGACAGGAAAGCTGGCTGTTGCTGAAATCATTTCATTTGCATAAGGCTATGATTTACAGCACCTTGCAGTAGAGATTGTTGTAAGGAACATCAGACTTGCTGAAGATTTTGTTATGGTAATTAGAGAGTGTGCTGTTTGCTAGATACGTTGATTACTATATACTTATCTACACCCTATTGTCAGGAACTGATGAAGTTGTGTTTGATTTTTTTGGCTGGAACTGACATAGAAGAGTTACCTTCAAAGTGTTATTGTGGAGTTTTCTCTGCAATCTTATAGATATGTTTGGTAGATATGTACAAGGTGGATAAGTTGTACTTGCTGGATGGAAATTCCATGCTATTGGATTGTGGTCTGCCACAAAAGGCGAGGCAGGGTATGGCCTACACAGTTTTCTCCAGTTATGGCAGATAATTTACCTAGAAATTAAATTTGGTTGTTCTGGTCCTTGAGAATTGGTTAGTGCCCTCTCTGTCATCAGTGCTTCATTAAGAAAGAAAGAGGTTGAAGTCAGAACCAGTCTTTCCAAGATGCATTGCTATGGCCATTGCTTAATGTTAGCCTCAGGGTCATTGCTTGATAGGAGGACTTTGCCTTTGAGTGAAACACAGGAAATCCGTTGAGACTGGATCTGTTCCTGGTCATCACAGAAAACCCATGCTGGGACTTCTCACTATACATTACATGCAGTGTGGCTCCTTAATGCTAGCTTGGGTTTCAGTGTCTAATATCAGTTTCTGATGTTTTAATGCTTTGAGTAGTCCAAATCAAACATGCTGCAATTGCAAAGGGTGATAGATCTTGTTTCCATATGAGGATTTCTGAACTGCATTTCTGAATCACAGTTCTCATCAGAATGCATGTACTTACATTTGGAGTAATGGCTGCTTCCAGGGTTTGCGGGAACACACAATCACTGGGGGTTATGATCTCTTGTTATCAACTACTTGGCAACCATGGCCAAGTCTCGGGAGACTGGAAAATTGCCACTTGGGACATGCTAGTCTTATGCCAGGGAACTCTTTCCAAACAGATGCACCCACTGCTTGTGGGAGTTATCCTCTGTTGTTAAGGGCTAAGCAAAATGTGCTGCTTCATCAATGAAGCCACACTGCTGTTCCCAAGATGCTAGTCACTGGTGTCTACTATTTATCCCCATCATTGAAATGCTCCTGGATGACTATGTGTAGTCAATTCATTGGAGACTGAGAGTCTTGAATAGTTGTCCAATGTACACCTGCTGTTGTTCATGATTTGATATTTACTTGTAGATTCTGATGGTTCATGGGAGCCAACTGGGCTGCCATTAATTACCAGAGATTCAATCAATTGTCAATAGGGTTGGCGGCAGTGGAGGAGACAAAGCTGCATCTGCGTTGACCATTTAAATACTGCAAATATTCTCAGTAACTTGTTCTTTTAGTAGACACATGGGAGAAGCCATCTGTATCTTCCAATTTGAGTGTTGTGAATCACAATGTCACCTTAGATAAAGGAGATTGAAAAATCACGTGCAGAGACAGTGTCTCACTCTGACTCTCCTGCTCTTGGCTTATTTGACAAGACATTTGTGAAACTTGGTTTTTTTCTCTGTGAATATTCAGTAATCTTTCTGCAAATCTCTGAGAGACTGAAAAATAGTTTTGTTTGCCTGAGTTTGTCAGCTGCACCCCGAATCATTCAAGTCTTTCATCTTACAGGGGCCTTCATGGAAGCTCAATAAGACATAAGACCCAGTCCCCAGGATCTGGATCCATATGGAGAGATTGCCTGAAAGCAAGTGAAGTGTAAGTTCCAGCCCTTTGGTCATTTTTGGTAGTGTTGTTTTGGTGTTCCTCATGAGTTCCTGGTCATTTTATGGTGATAGGTGCGTCCATAAAGAAGCAGGTGAAATATCTGTGGTGACAATGTTTTCCAACCGCAAATTTTCAATCAAACAGCAGTTCAAACTCTGATGGGAGTCAATTTGCTTGGCTCAATGAAAAATTTGGTAAATAGGCGGGGTATATGCCAAACCAACTGACCTGAAGATGGGGAACTCTGATTGGTGAGGAGCTTGTCAGGAATGGAAATATGTGGATGAAATAATATGTGCTCAATTGTAAGTTTTGGACTCTACAGGTGAGAATCAACTAAATCCACATGCAAGTTGTGATATGATTTATGTTCAGTTCCTCTCAGCATTGTAATTAGATGGATCGATTTGGCAGTGAACAATTCACAGCTTTAGTAACCAAATCCACTAGATGAGAGTTGTGTGCAGTTTCCCTAGTTGCTTTTGTTGTTCTTAACGGGTTCAATTTGATCAATGATTGTGCAGCAAGGGGGTGCTTGGTTAGAGATCCACCCAAAACTGTTTTTGTTGCTGACAAGAGAATCCACATGTATGAAAAGTCTGACCCTAATCCCCAAAATGGAGATGGTTGAAATGGTAGCCAACAAATTTAGAATGTAGTTTGATACCTAGGTAGATGGATCCAAATATTTCAAAATAGAAAGGCTGTGATATGTAACCCTGTTTGAAATACTTGCCCCTAATTCTTGAAATCATTTCAGAATTCAGCTTCGCAAGCTTTTAAGTGTTCTGTGGACTTTAACTTTTGATAGTGTTTGTGGCAATTGAGGATGGTAAGCTCAAGAAGTATAAGTGAATCAGGTGTTCAATACTTGGTTTTGCGATGCAAATTCCATTGTTGCTAATCCTGGGTTGGTTAGTTAAATGCACGAAATATGGGTGAAGAAATCCAGAAGATGAGGGGGAAGAAGCGAAGAATGGGGGTAGCAGGGAGAAGTCTGCAGGGAAAGAAATATAGGCTTACCCTTGTAAGTGCATTCTGAAATTGCTTCGCATTTTCACTTGGTAATCAATGTTGATTCATCATTCAATGTCTCATACACTGTGTGATCCTACTCAAGAACATGCCACAAAGCCTCTTGAGAAGAGGGAAGCTTCTATAGAACAGTTTCTTGATAACAAGTTGCCATTTGGAATTCTACACTAAATTTGGTCTTGGAAAGTGTTGGAATTACAGCAAGTGGGTGGTGATCATGAAAGAGAAAATCATTCATCATCACTCATTATGCAATACCAATAACAAATTGCAATTGGGACCTGAAATATGGTGAGCTCTCAGTGGGAAGATCTTCCTGCACACACTATGGTTTGTAAGCCAAGGAAACAGCAGAAAGACTTTCGTCCTCAAGAAGTGCTTCACCCTCAAGTGAAGCCCTTTGATGCCCATTTGTGTTTTTTCAAAATCTTATCATGCTCAAGTAGGGCATCATACTCAAGTGAAGTTCCTCTGGGCACTCATTGTGAACTATCTACAGGTGGTTGCTTGCTGACTACAAGTTCAATGGCACACTTTTCCTTTCACACTCCTTGTCCCTCCACCTACAAGCTCAATGGTGTAGTTTCCTTTTGCACTCCTTGTAATTACATGGGGCAATCCATCAGGCTCTCTGTGCTCCTGTCTCCACAGTGCAACTCATTAGCCTCTTCTTGCAGTCATGCTTGTTTGCCACCAGATGCTTGTTTGCCACCATCAATGAAGCATTTTTTTTCACAGTCCTTGTACTTTTGGGGCACAAAATTCACCAGCATCTTCTCCATGTACCTTGATAGCACAATCCACTAGACTTGAATCCTTACTTTCTCTCCCTTAAGAGTTGTGTAACATATATAGGAACGGTGGCTTCTACTGGGAAGAAGCAAACTATCTTCCAATTGAAAAAACTGATATAAAAATTTTGTGCTCCAATTGAAAGATGGTTTGCTTCTTTCCAGTAGAAGTCAGATAATCTCTCTATTAAGATAAGTTCGTTTTGTTTGTTCATTTGTCATGATGATATCTCCCAAACCATTGTGGCCCTAGCTGTGTTCTTGGTGCTGTTGGAAAGCCTTTGATGAGTAGGGGTGCATTCAGGTGGTTCTCTAATGTTTAGACTTATGATGGTGCAAGAGTTATTGAATATTGAACAATTTTGTCAAAGAAAGTTCAATGAAGTCAAATTGAAATCTTTTACAAGAATTGGGGCAAGCTCTTTGTAATGTTGGAAAGCCCTTAATGAGTGACATTTCTTGGAGGTGATTTTGCAAATTTTAGACCTGAGGTTGAGATATTGAATTTTTGGCTCTTAAACTTCCTAACCTTCCATCCTTCCTTAGGGACATCTTACCAAGTTACTTATCATCTTCCCTAGCGAAAATAACTTTCCAATGTAGTTTCCCCAAGGGAACAATTGTCGAAGAAAACTTGCCCATTTGAAGAATGCATGTTGTCATCGACACACATATTCTCTTCATGGAACTTTGATTTCCTTAATGGACAACAACCTCCCCTCCTCTAGGAAAGTTTCTCTTCCCTTGGAAACCATGAATTTCTCAGTAAGGACATGTTGTCATTTCCTAGAACCTATGTGTCCCTAGCCTTAGTTTTACACATATTTTCATGCAAGCATTATGACAATTGACATGGTTCCCAAGGTTTAAAGTTTTATCCAAATTTTCATTTTGCATTCTTAGGAGGGTTTTCATCATAATGATCCTTTTCCTCAAATGTTAATGGTTTAATATAACTACCACAAGGAGACATAGGCATCCATCCATTCATTAAGGAAGAATAGAAATCATAATGACAACACAATCATGTCATTATGATTATTCCAAAATTTGACAACAACACCAAATCAATCTTTCCCCATCCATTTACACCTTCCCAAGAAATTGCAATTGTTCTAAATTCACACCTACTTCCATTTGTTTGCACATTGCATTTTGTTCCTTGTCACATTTGTAAGCTTGCATTCTTGCATTCCTTATAATCAAGGGTTGGATTCTTGCATTCAAGGCATTCCTTATGAGTGAATGCAACCATGACCAAATGCAAACTTGATGCCAAATCTATGAAACCACTAGTGTAGCTAATGTGTGAAGAGCTAAGGTGCTAAATCTAACAAGTTGCATGTTTGTACTTTGATTTATAGCACCTTCTTAACAATAGTTTTTGTTGCTGTGAATTGTGATGGGCCAAGAAAGAAATAAGTGGACGCAACTTTTATAGGTCTTGTGCATACATGTGTTCATTCCATGGTTCAAAGTACCTAACTTTCTAGATGGTGAATCTAAATGACTTGGTGAAAAAATGAATTTTTCTTAGTTCACTTAAAACATCTAGAGTCGATATTTGCCTCTTAATATTGACATATTATGGTGCATTTGGATTCAAGGATGAGAAGGTGGATAATCATGTAGTGAATATGGTGCAACCTCATGGATTGGAAAACAAGTTAACCCCTAGGAAAGTGAAGTGAACACACAATGATTTTATCAAGACAAGATGTCAATGTGACTTCAAAGTTGGGCATAATTATGTCACACTCACCTTACATTACTCCATCATTATTATATGGAGCATGTAGATAATTGAGGTGGTCTTTGTCATGAATGTGGTGCCACAATGTTTAAGGGTGCACGCTTGCAATATGCACCACATTTGGGTCAAACTATCAAAGATTGGATCATGAACAACATTATTTGTTGTACAAATTATGGCAAACCAAAACTAACATTGCTTCAAGCAAAACCCCATTCGAGAATCATGAACATGTAATCGTTTTGTATATTCACATGATATTCACAATGTTGTGGACAAGTATGTTATTTTAAAGTGTTTGAATGCCACCGAAGCATGACAATTAACATCAAGTTCTTTGTAGATGCAAATCTTAATGTTTATTATACTTTCAATAGGAATTAGTTGTTGCAACATTGTATGGGCTCAAATTTAATATCAACATTAAGACCTTATATTAACAAAAAAAAAACTCGTGGTGGATATTAAACATCAAAAGGTTATTGCTTGTGATGCAACATTTGAGACAAATGATAAGAAGGTAATGTCACGTTTTCATTATACCTTTCCCTAATCATGGGATTCCCAAATAATTTGTGTTATATTTGTTTGGATTCCCATTATATAGACTAATGGTCTTTGACAATTGGCAAAATGGAATTCCCATGGCTTGAACCCTCTTAGCTTGGAACAAGAGCACAAACCTCCAACCATGATTGACAACATTAAAAAAAAAGTTAACAAATTTTGATTAAATGCAATCTGCATGCATTCATTATTGACAATGCCAATGAAAATATCAATGTCATTAAGCAAGTGTAATTGTTTACCTTTTTTGTTGAATGTCCCCAAACAAATCATGCACATGTGAAGCCTAGGGGAGATTGCATGCAAATTGGAAAAAGTTCCCAAGGAATTAATCCAAGGAAAATGTATGTGGAAATTCCCATCAATGCATGCCTAAAGTGGTGTTCCTAAAATGTCCATGGTAAAGCTACATGGGGAGGTAGAAGACACAAGTTTTTAACATGCATGCCAAGGTGGCAATTCCTCGAGCAAATCACAGGGATGATTGTTCCCCAAGCAAACCATTAGGATGGCATGTTAGGGTTGCAATTCTTTGAAGATGCCATCAAGAAAACATATAAGGGAGGTAATTTCCTAGGAACAAATGTGCAAGTGTTACCTAACAATAATTACTAGTTTTGAATTACCTCAAAGGTAAAATCATCAAATTATATTTTGGAACCTATTATTATGGTAACATGTAATGAGTCCAATTTATTAATAATAAGTAGGAGTATTTGAAGATTATTTTCACTATTTTAGGATTTTTTTAATGACTCCTTTTAGAGGATGAACATGTGAAAAATATTTCCATTAATTTAGGAGATGATTTAAAGATTCTTTTAAAAAGTGAATCCGTAAATTCACTTTGAAAAATAAAAAATGGAAATTTAAAAAGGAATAAAGGAGACTCGTGTATTTATGGGTGGTGGGGAATCTTTTAGGGGGTTGATTATTTTTTATTTAGTTTGAAAAAAAGACTTTGGGAGAATTTTATATTATGTTTGGGAAGCAATACATGCGCGTGTATGTGGTGGGAAAAAAAAGAAAGTTTTGTTGTATGATTCCTTAGTATGCATGGAAGGTAGTTAGAGAAATATTACTTTGAAGGACAAGAATGTACTTATTAGAATTTTTGGAACTTTTAATATCTACTATAAAATGTAAGAATAATAAGTTTACTTATATTCTGTTACTCAAAGATGGTGCAATGGTTGGCAGTAGTGGCCGTAAGACAATAATTACATTATGTAAGTGGTTTTTTAACGTTTTGATTTTTTCTTTTAGTTATTTTATTTGATAATATGACTTATTAATTTATTAATTTATTTTTCAGCTATGTGCTAGACAAAAACTCCAGCCATGGAAGGCAATAGTGGTGGTGGAAAGAAGGTCACAAAAATGAAGGGAATTTGCACTTTTTAATATAGCCTACAAGTCTAAAAACATTTAAATACAAGCCCTACTACAAAATGTGGGTCTAGTTCATTAGTCCTAGTTCACTAGACTAATGAATTCACTACATCCCCACTAGGTCACATTCATTGTGACCATTGAATTCATTCAAAATCTAATGAAATCATTTGGCATATAGGGACACCTTTTGTTGTAATGGAGTAACTACCTTCATGCATCACACCAACTATATATTTTGTTCTTTACTCCTTTTTTTCCATGATTGTTAACTTTATTTTTTGAACGATAAATTTGTTTAAAAGTAAGCAAACCATAATGGACATCTTTTATTCTGTTTTGTGTGATTTTAACCCAATAACCCAACCTATTGTTTCATTTAGGATTGCCATGATCCTAGATATATAGTGGAGTTTTCCTAGGGAGGCAAGGGAAAAACCTAAGGAAAGCCATAAAAATTTATTCTAAAAAACTTTGGGTCAACGTTCCATCTATATTGATTCTATCACATTTGAATAGTTCTAAGATTGTTTGGTTTCATGTGGAGGATGTGTTTTTTAGAGTTAATTGTCTTCTTTTGAAAACTTTGCATGTTTGCCAAACATGGTTCAAACACTCATGCAAGAAGATAATTGACCCCATGGTTCATTATCATATTTTCAAAGCAATGGGAGATGTCGTGTACCTAGAAAAGGTGTTGCATCATGCCCATCTTCACATCTAACACATGTCATAACCAAGAAAGAGGTTGCAAATCAACTTTTCCAACTCCATACAACATATATGTCAATTAAGTTATTCTTTGATTATGTTGATGCATTTTGGGTGCTAAAAATCTACATGTGGTGCATAGGTGCTCAAAACATACCACATGCCAACCATGACATGAATGCCACTATAATTCTTAAAAACTTGAAGGAAATGTTAAAAAACATGAAATATAGGTTGGAGGGGAGGAAATTAGATTGGTTCAATATTCATGAACTAGTTGTAAACATGTTCACTCATTACTACTTGGTATAAAGGCTAATAATGTAAGCAAGCATGTTTCCTTCATAACCAACACACAAAATAATACTTGTCACATACATGGTCATTGGCACAATAAATCCCACATTTGCACATCCAACCTCCAATGGTTGAAAACATGGAACCAACAAGGGTTAAATCATAATTGCACAAAGATATCTACATAATCCATAACACTAATTCCAAATGGCTATCTTGTCATTACCCATGGGCATAAAATAGTAATCTACGCAAAGATTAAATCGTTGTGCTTTCGAAATTGAGGTCTAACCTTCCAATAAGGATTGTAGTTGGTTCATGTGGAACCCATTTTGGGACAACATGTTGACTTGCTGCATTAAAAACCTCCCATTTTTACTAAGCCACTATTTGAAATAACTACATGTTTATCACCAAGTGAACAACCAAAACATTGTCAAGCATGATTAGATCACATGTACCCACACTGTCCACTCCTTTGCAATTGGTCATGAGTGAAATCTTGAAGTTTATTCTTATTTTATTTTATGTTGTTAGAGAGAAAGACTAATTACAAATTCAAATTATGGTGGAATTTAATGTATTCATGGAAAAATGGAAGCCTTGAAATTTCAATTGGAGCTGAGGTGTGCCATGTCCCTTTGGCAATGGTCTATTCTTGTGTCAAATGGCAATAACTTTAGTCTAAAGGGGAAGCTTGCTCTGTTGAATGCATGAAATTTAAATCGAAAATCTAGTTTAAAGCCTAGGACAAACCAAGTTCATTAATCATTTACATATCATGCATAACACAAATTATCATTAGCTTGGGTGTAGAAATGGTCACAAAGGCCTCACTATGTGCAAGATCCTTGCAAACACATCCATGGTGAATTTAGGTGGGGAAGATCCCAACGGCACATAGGCTTTAAAAACATCATGGCCTTGGGAACAAATCATGTTGGGACTATTCACAAGGGATTTCTTTCATGGAACTTCATGAAAATCACTCACAAAATAATTCTCTAGGAGATGGGGAAGGATCAAATTTGGCTAATAAAAGCCATTTTGGGATGTAACTATTACATTTATTCCATTGCATGGTAAGTGGTTGAAAGTTTTGGATAAACTTGTCCAATAATATTTGTGTTATATTATGGGTACATTGAACAAAATTTGAAATGAATCTAATGAATATGGAATACTTGTAAAGTTTTTTAAAACAATGTAATTAACCAATGTTTTTTCACTATTTAAACGATTATTAAAAATACTTGAAATGATTTGAAAATGACATTTTTATGGGAAATATTTTATGCACACTTTTAGATTAAATATGGTGCAACATTTTTCTTGGTCATAAGAATTTAAAGTTTTTATCATGATTTTAAGCATATTATGTAAAATATTTTATTCTTAAGAACTCAATCCTTGATGCAAGTGGCTCTATGAGCCAAATTGGTCCCAAAGTTATTTTTGAATTCATTTTAATGGAAGGCTTGCCTTGAGCAAAATGATTTCTACCTTCGAAAAAAAAATTGTGAAGGAGGAAATTAAGCACCTTAGAATACACAAAAATGATTTTCACTCACAAACATTGAAACCATAAGGATAAAAATCCCATGAATGTTGAGCTTTTCAATTGGAGGCCTAGCTACACCTTCTAGTGTGAAAAGGAGGGTGTAGAATTGTTCAATTGAAAGCTTCAACATCCAAAGAACGTGTTAATCTAGGGTGCGACACTTTCGTGAACACATTTTGAAAATATATTTTGAAAATTGATTTTCACTCTTTCCATTACATATGAACATCTATCACATTGGGTATGGTTCAATGATAAATATAAGATTGTCAAAGAAAATGGGGTGTTTTATTTGACAAATTTACCCCTGTCATTGAGCCACACCCAATGGAATACATGTTCATACACATGTCCTTAGCAAAATGAATATTAATATCAACTCAAAATAAAACATGAGTATATGATAGTGCGTGTTGAACCCCAAAAAATATAATAATAGGTAAATTGATGGAAAATTACAACTGAAATGTCCAAATATCAACACAAGGTGATAATACCTTTGACTATTGCCTCACATTTCATCTCCCTATTGCATGTTTTGTTCTATTTGGCACCAACCATGGGAGATCTTGGGGGAAACATAGGTTTTGCATGGAAGCCATTTGATTATTAAGGAAAACATGTTACCCTTGACAACAAGTTTCCCTTCCCCAAGTTGGATAATTCCCCAAAAATAGGAATTATTTAATGAAATTTTAAGGCTCCATGAAATCCAACCATGTTATTTCTTTAAGAACATTCATGATTTTCTTTGCAAAAATATGAGATTCTTGAGTTTCCCTAGGAGTTACCTAAGGGAATTAAAGGTTCTTCAAACATGTCTTTTAATAATTTCCCTGGGCATTAATACATCCCCATGATTTTCTTTGCAAAAATATGAGATTCTTGAGTTTCCCTAGGAGTTACCTAAGGGAATTAAAGGTTCTTCAAACATGTCTTTTAATAATTTCACTAGGCATTAATACATCCCCAAAATCCCCTAGCTCAAACTATTTTCCAAATATTATGTTTTTGGACACAAGTGAATGTTTCCCCTATAAAGTCTTGTCAACCCTTTGGGATATTCTCATGTAAACTTGTATTTGGTTTGTCAAAGTTATTTTCTTTGAAAAAGTCATTCAAAGTTCCCTAGGAAGCTTAAAGAAATATTTTTCAATGTTTGCAAGGCTTTGTTGTTATTAAATATGGAACTCATTATAATTGCATTGTGTTCATTACTACTTTGTAGTTCAAATCTATCTAGTTTCAAGTGTGCAATTGATGATTTGCTTTCCCCAATTCACAAGGCATTAAAGGGGTGGAAATCATTTCTATGTTCAAAAATGAATTTCACCCGTTCAAGATTGTGCAAGTGGGCAACTATTGTAACACCACCTAAGAGATTATCTTTATATAATCAATGTACTATGCTACAAAGGAAAATATCTATCATGAGGTCCCAATACCAAGAAAAACCCCCCCTCCTTCCCACCTTACATTTTACACTTTTGCAATATATGAATAGGCTAAGCAATGATTTTGTCCCAAATAGGTAGGTCATATGTAGCCCCTTAGGTATCCTTTCATTTAAATAACTTTTTAAACAACAACTAAAAATCCTTTAACTTAAGTAATCCCTTAAGTAGTCCTTAAGTATCCTTCTATGTAATGCCTTAGATCGCCCCTAAATAGCCTCCTTAAGTATCCCCTAACTTAGGACATTAAAAACAAAGGGTGTAGTCTTGAATATTCCAACAACCATTGAGGTCGATGAGACATCAAAAAATTTGTACATTTGTATCACAACCGTGATCAAACAATCTATTGGTTTCCTTTGTTAATCCATGGAGCATTAAGTTATGTTGATATGCCAAATTTTCAACATTATTTATGTAAATTGGAGAACCTCCATACTAGTTGGTAGAACATGTAATTTAAAATCAACATCCATAACATTGTACAACCCTCCCTAGGAAAAAACACTTTTTGCAACACCATGCAAATTGGTAATTAATGTTGGTAGGAAAAATAGTTTAACATTTGTCTTGTGCTATCACTTTTGATTCCTTAGATGATGTAAGAACATCATTGTACTTCATTTATTTACAATTTTTTCATATGTGAGCTCTTGTGACGCACTCCCAACTCTTTACAAGACTCAAAAGTAAGTCCAAATGCAAGACAGTGGAAGGGGGAGGAGTCGGGACACGCTCCATAGCTCACAACACTTTGAGGGGTAGAGGGGCATGTTGGAGCTCAGGGATGGGATTAGGAAGAGTTAACAAGCTTCACTCACTCACATGGGCCTACACACAACCCACACAAGGTGGTTAGTGCATAGTTGGAGCACCTTTGGTGCTAGGACGAGCCACGGGCAACACGGACACACAAGACTCACCACGTGACGCGCCCCCAAGTTCCTTGTTAAACCCAAAATGGGTCCAACTATGTTAAAGAGCAGAAATAGTTGGAACTTGGTGCCACTCCCAGCTTCCAACATTAAAGGGGGTGAGAGGGAGTGCTGAAAGCTCCGGGATTAGACTAAGAAGAGGGATAACTATTTAGTTACTCGGTCTTGCATCAAAACCAACCACAAGTTGGTTAGTTCACCTTGGGAAACACTCTTGGTGTTGGGACAAACCACATGCAACACGGACTCATTTGACTCACCATGGCCTAGACTCGGGGGAAGCCACCACCTTCCCCCATATAATATTCTCTGCATTGCTCCGCTGCACCCGCATCCGAATGGCTTTTAATCTCGGGACTCCTAAGAAGGAGTCTCGAAATTGTCTCGGATTGGACTCCCAAGACTTTGGGAGCTCATAACTCTCGGACCAAACCTCTGATTGGGACAAGGTCCAAAGCAAACTTGTAGCTCTCCTCAAGAGCTTTCCAACAGTGTGTTGCACACCACTTGCACTTACCAAGGTCGAGTCGATTCCCAACTTTTAATGGTCGGGAGTCAAATTGTCAGTTTGACTCTCAGCCTTTCTTTCGACCATAACTTGTGCTGCAGATGTCCGAATGGTTCATGCAAGGCCATTTTCAACATTTACACTTCAAGACCTTTCAAATAGTATAAAGAACACCTCAAGGAGAGGTGTTTTGACTTCTACAATTGAGCTTTGAAGTTACGGGAGTCCCAAAGGACTCCTAGTTCCCATTTTTGGGAGTGCGAATCTCATCTTCACACTTGCTTCAAAGTGGGGTTGCGACACACTACTCGGACTTGGGGGAAGCCATCACCTTCCCCCTTATAGTATATTTTGCACCTCTCCACGGGGCCCACATCCAAATGACTTTTCTTTCCCAAGATTCTCGAGTGGGAGTCCCGAAATTGCGCCAAATGGGACTCCCGCGACTTTGGAGCCCCATAGCTTTGCGAGCAGACCTTGGATTGAGATGTAGTCTAAAACAAAGTTGTAGCTCTTATTGAGAGCTTTCCAACGGTATATTGCACGTTGTCTGTAGACAAGTAAATCGGGTCGATTCCCAACTTTTTTTGGTCGAGAGTCAAATTGGCAGTTTGATTATCGGCCCTTCTTTTGGCCATAACTTGTGTTTTAGATGTCCAAATGAACAATGCAAGCCCATTTTAGACATCTACGTTCCAAGATCTTTTTAATGATATAAATAACGTCATAACTCATTGAGTTTTGACCCCTAAAATTGCTCTCTGAAGTTTCAAGAGTCCACCGGGACTCCATCTCCCAAAGTGGGAGTTGCCTTGGGAGTGTGAGGGTTCACTCCTTCACACTTTCTTACACTCCCATGAGTATGTGATAGTGACTCCCGGGCTTGCTCTTGGCCCGCAACCTTGCAACCCCTTTGCTTTAGTTGCAAGCCCAAGGCTAGGGTTACGACATCTTGTTGTAGCTTTGTTAGTAACAATTTTCACTTGTTGAAATCATGGGATTCATGAACATATGAATTGGTGGAATTTCTTTTTCAATTTGTGTTGAATGTTTTACCTATTTTGAATGCATAATGTGATTGATTACATGTAACATACCTTGGATGTTATAGAAATAGTAACGTCATTAGATCTTTAGAAATATAATTAATTGCAACAATCAATAATAAAACAATAGCCGATGAAACATTACCTTCCAAACAAATACAAACTTTTATCCTTATTTTTGACTTGCAATGGAAATTCATAAAAACTACAACAAAAGGCATGATGTTATCCATCTTTGAAAGGCTTAATTCAATCAATTAATTCAATTTGTATCCTTGAAATTAATGGAGTTCCATTCATAAAAAATGTCATGAGCCCACTTCTTTGCAACTTTGTTACAACAATGACCTTTGATGTTCATATTGTGTAATTCAATGTTGTCAATTGTACCAAGTCACAAATTATTATTTCCAAAAGCAAGTTCCACGTGCTTTTCAACATTGTCATCATTCATTATATTGTTGTTTTTGCCAAATTCATTGTTAAAGTTGAATTTTAAAACATTATAAATAGAAGGTTCTATTGAATCAAAACAACTTGAAGACATACATATTAAATTTTCAATGTGATTAATAGTTGAAATAAGATCATTAATCATTAATGGAGAAATTCCACTAGATTTAACATTAAAAATATCATTGATAATCAATGTTACATTTGTAAGAGGAGTAACTAATGAAATCAACATGTATAAACAAATTAGATGAAATAAGAAAAAAATTGGAAGGTGGAAGTTGTATAGGTAATCTACCAAAAAACATTACCAAAGTATTGTTAACACACATTTATTACCATGGAACACATCATCCAAATAGGATATTATGTTATTATTAAAGAATTTTTGAACAATATAAAGTTCAAATGTAAGTTTTTCATATTTTTTTGCAATTTCTTGTTTATTGATTTTAATGAAACGCCAAATTCCATGATGATGACAATGATGCATAAAAGTTGTAGCATAAATTGTAACAACAAACAATAAGAAATGACAAATGTTCATGGTTCAACAAAAATGAAAAATGGAAGATCAAAACAACGTACATACTAAAATAAATGAAATAAAACAAAAAGATAAAAAAGGCACATGTTAAATTTTTTTTCAAAGTTTGTCTACCTTAAGCATCACCTTTTGGGGCTTCATAAGTTTTTATCCTTGGGAACTTGGGGTTGGGAATAGTGAGGGTATTTTTAGTTCTTTTATCTCGTTGGGGTTTTGATAACATGTCAAAGGTATTTTGTTTAACACACCCCTAGGTTTGTCAAGTGATATCATGGGTCAAAGAACTTGTTGATTCCTAAATTTACAATGGAATGCAAATCAAGGGCACATTCCTTAGTTCCCAAGAAAAAAATGAAGGACGGAAGATTTAAGATGAAAATTAGGACAAACTCAAAAAATGGGTGTTCAAGGTGAAATCAACCTACACAAATTAAGAAAGAGGGTCTTTAACGTAAGTTGAATCTAAAATGATGCACAAATGAATCATGGGCAAGTCAAATTCACAAGACATGCCATGACCCAAACCTGGAAAAGAACCACCATTTCATTTCCTATAATATATTTGGTGATCAATTGTTGTTAGAGACATCATCATTGGTCAACATCATTATTGCCAACATCGTCACCAACATCATCATGGATGGATTTCATTCATTTTTCATCCACCATCAACTTGTAGTTAATTTGTAATTTTCAATTGATTTGTAGTTATTCATAGCTCATTTGTAGTTCATTTTAAATTGACCTATAATACATTCATAGTTTACTTTTAATTCATTCATAATTAATTTTTATTTAAATCATATTTAATTCATAGTTCATTATTGTTTCATTCATAATTCATTTATTATTAGAAAGGTTCCTAATAAGGTTTTTTGGATGGTGGGCATATGGAAGTCTTTATGGAAGTTTCTTAATTTGAATTAGGTTTTCAAAAAGGTATAAATAAAAGTAGGACCCCATTATCTTTAGTTTGTTCAACACTAGTCTAAGGTATGATCTTGCACCATAACCTTGAACTATGTTTTTTCATGTTTCATAATAGTGTTCCATAGAACCTACATCTTGCACATTTCATGGTCTTATTTTCTATTTTCATGTTATGTGTTTGAATTTAGAGCTAGACTTTCCTTTGTCTTGATTGTTTTTGTGCATGTGACAACAATGAAGGTTGCATCAAAATGACAAAAAGTCCCAAAACTCCTCAAAAACAATCCCAAAAATCCTTGATTTTTGTCAAGTTATGAATCTTGAAACTTCACAGGCTCATAACTTTCACATATAATTTGTGATTAAAGAGTTTACAAATGTGAAGTTGTAACCCTTGATAGAATCTTTCAACACCATATCACATGTTCAATTTAAAAATCATTTAAACATTTTTCTTGGGGTTTAATGGTTTATAATCAAATTGTCAATTTGATTTTTGATTTTTCTTTTTGCCATAATTCTTAACTCACAACTTGAAATGGAAAATTCAACCCCACTTTTGAAATATATGTTTTAAGACATGTGCAATCATATATTGGAAACCCATTTTGAATCACCTTTATTATTTGCATTAAAATTTTTAAAAAATCAAAAGTTCATGGGATTACAATTTTCAAAGTGGGAAAACCATGTGGGTGTGTTGGGAGTTGTAACAATGTGTGCAAATCTAAGGACACTCTTTTAACATGCTTCTTCTTTCATGTTTTAACCTTAATCATGAATTTAAAATTAAAGGTGGTAACACTATTTTAAAATTGTGTTGAGTTTGATAACCATGTTGATGCACCCCCAAGCTTCTTGATGGACCCAACTTCAAGTCCAAAGATGAAACAATGAAAAGAGAACAAGTTGAGGCGCGTTCCTTGACTCGTAGCATTTTAGGGGTAGAAAGGCGTGTTGGAGCTTCGAGATCGGGACTGAGAAGGTTGATAAGAAACTTAATTACTCACATAGACTTGCACAAATTAAACAAGTTGGTTAGTGCACAATTGGAACACCTTTGGTGCACAGATGAGTCACGGGCATACACATACTCACATGATTCACCACAACCTGGACTTGGGGGAAGCCACCACCTTCCCCCTTATAGTATACTCTATGCTTGGCCACTGGGCTAGCACGCAAATGTCATTTTGTCCCAGGACTCCCAAGTGGGAGTTTTGAAATTCCCAAAATTGGGACTCCTGCAACTTTGGAGGCTCATAACTTTGCATGCAAACCTCCGATTGAGGTGAGCTCTAAAGAAAAGTTGTAGCCCTCATCCAACAATATGTGGCAGGCCACCTTCATGTAAGGAAATCAGGGCGATTCCCGACTTTTAGTGATAGGGAGTTAAATTGCCAATTTGACCCTTGACCTTTCTTTTGGCCACAACTTATGTTTTAATCACTTAAATGAGCCATGCGAGCCCATTTCAGACATCTATGTTCCAAAAGTCTTCTAATGATATAAGGAACTTCACAATCCAATGGGTTTTGACCCTTGTAATTGCTTTTTGAAAATTTGGAAATCCATCGGGACTTTAATTCCCAAAATGAGAGTTCATTTGAGAATGTGAAGGTTCATTCCCTCACACTTTCCTACATTTTCGAGAGCATGAGATGTGAGTCCCATGCTTCCTTTTTAGTCAACATCCTTACAAGCCCTTGCCTTGGTCGAAAGCCCAAGGCTAGGGTTGTGACACATGTACATGTGATTTCAAGGTATGAATATATTTTGTAAACATTAGATAATATAAAAGGATTGCATTAAAATAAAATCATAATTTTACAATACAAATCAAAATATTTATAGTTTTCAAAAAAACATAAATTATATATTAACCTATTTAGACCTATTTTCACATGTTAATGTACCCATGTTAAAAAATTGCATTGTTTAAATAAAAGGATGTTCCCACCCATTATGAAGGGGAGCATGTGTAAAAATTATGCAAAGGGAGGTCTCTTAAAACATGTGGGAAAGTTATTTGTTGTTGGTCCTCCAAGTTTCTGTTGCAACCTTAACCTTGGGCTCGTGACTAAAGTAAGGGTTTGCAAGGTTGCGGGCCAAGAGGGAAGCCGGGAGTCGCACAACATACTTTTGGGAATGTGAAAAGGTGTGAGGGAATGAACCCTCACACCCCAAGGGAATTTCACTTTGGGAGTTGGAGTTCTGATGAACTTCCAAATCTTCAAAGGGCGATTGCAAGGGTCAAAACTCAATGGTTTGAGGATTTTTTTATATCAATGGAAAGCTTTTGGAACTTAGATATCTAGAATGGGCTTGCATCGCCCATTTGGACATCTAAAACATAATATATGGTCAAAAGAAAAGTCGAGGGTCAAATTGGTAGTTTGACTCCCAACCACTAAAAGTCGGGAATGGACCCGATTTCCATGTGACATACCGTTGGAAAGCTCTCAATGAGGGCTACAACTTTGCTTTTGACCTCATCTCAATTCGAGGTTTGCACGCAAAGTTATGGCGCCCCAAAGTCGCGGGAGTTCCAACCTTGGCGATTTTGGGACTCCCACTTGGGAGTCCTGGGACAAAAAGCCATTTGGATGTGGGTCTTGTGGAGAGGTGCATAATATACTATAAGAAAAAAGGTGGTGGCTTCCCCCAAGTCTAGGCCGTGGTGAGTCTTGTGTGTTCGTGTTGCCCGTGATTTGTCATAGCACCAAAGGTGCTCCAATTATGCATTAATCACCTTGTGTTAGTTTTGTGTAAGTCTGTGTGAGTGAGTGAAGCTTGTCAACTCTTTTTAGTCCCATCCCGGAGCTCTAGCACACCCCTTTACCCTTCCAAAGTGCTGCGAGCGAGAGAACGTGCCTCGACTCCTTACTCTTCCATTATTTTCTATTTGAGATTCACATTTGGTCCCTCAAAGAGTTGAGAGTGCCTAAGTTTCTTTGTTTGAGGAGTAATGTCTTCACTTGGTGTTACTTTGCTGATTCAAAGTCTCCAAATCATTACTAAAGTAACTATATGTGTTATAATAAAGTTCAAAAAATTGCAAGTTTTTAAACATACCCCATTGTGGGGGATACCCCATAGTCCCAATAAAAGACAATGATAAGGCATGGTTTTGGGTTTGTGTGCAATTTAAAGGTAGGATACCTTACGAAGGGTAGGGGGACCAACAATTTCAGTTTTAAGGCCGCTTTACACTAGGAGTCAGGGCCCAACTTTGAGCATTTTTGGGTTGCAAATTGGCCTCCCAAATTTGATGGTATCCTTTTTTCAGCCTTGGGGCCAATACAAGGCCATAAAGTTCAGCATTTCTTAGTAACTTGGGGCAGATTGAAAAGTTTTTTTTCTATTGCAGCCTTGACTCCTAGTGTAAAAGCCCTTGAGGCTGATTTCAACTTTTGGTCCCATGTCTGAAGTGGCCCTAAAGTTGTGTGAGATTTTGGATACCAGCGGCCCTGAAGCAGCAGCAGCAGCAGCATAGTGGCCCTAGAGACGGACCGGCCCCAAACAGGTGCAATAGGGTTTGCGCGGCCCCCAAAAACCCTAATTCCAGCACTAGAGGAACGCGGAGAGCTGTCCCAGCAGCAGCAGAGGAGATGGTAGACCGCGATGGCGGCATCTGTGCCAGTTCAAGCTCTCAGATGAAAGCGTTTTCCTGTGCAGAAACGAAATTCTGAAATTGGGTCCAACTCCTCTTGTGATTCTCATCGTCAGGACACGTCTTACATTACATTCTGATCTTCTTCTGTTTCACAGTTTCATGTTTCAGATGCAGCACTCAGTGGTGGATTGATTTCTTTGGGTTTTGTTGCGAGTTTGACGCAGTTGGTGGCAGCAGTAAGTAGTCTGGACGAGAAGCGGTGAAAGAAGAGAAGAGTGAAAGAAACAGTGGGTGTGGTGTAGTTGTTTTGTGAAGATCAGTGAAAGAAAGAGGTGATCATGGACGGGGTTCTTCGGCGTTGTCTTGTGTCTCTTTTGTTTCTGTAGAAAGGGTGCAGCTGGGGAACGGAAAAGGGTGTGACAAGCGAAGAAGGGATGTCGTACAGAGCACCCGGCGGGGTGGCTATGGCGGCCCCAGGCTTGGAGTCCATGAGCAACGGCGGGAGTAGTAGACGCAGCAGGGCCGGGGGGGATGCCAGGTTTGCCCCCAATGGGTTCCAGTACAATGGGAGGGTGGCAATCGCCTTGGTTCCCTGCGTGATTTTGTTACTAGGGGTAGGAGGAAAACCTGTTCTAGCCACTCTCACGGTGGGTCTCATGGTGTCTTACATTCTAGATTCCTTGCACTTGAAGCAAGGGGCTATGTTTGGGATATGGGGTGCACTCTTTGCCACGGGCTTTGCCATGATTTTGTCAGGATCCACTTTCTCATCATCAGCTTCCATTACTTTACACATCTTGGCCTTCTTTGTTTCCTTTCAACTCATGTTCCTCATCGGAGTATGGGCATCATTACAGTTCCGTTGGTTGCAGCTGGAGAATCCTTCTGTTGTCCTAGCTCTTGAGCGACTACTCTTTGCTTGCATTCCCTTCACAGCTTGTACCATCCAGACATGGGGAGTGGTAGCTGCCGTTGGCATGGAAAATGCTGCTTACTATATGATGGTATTCTTGTTCGAGTTGTACTGGCTGTTTGCATTACCTCACCCATCTTCTTTCCGGACAAAGAATGAAAGAGCTTATGGAGGTGAATTTGCTGATGATGTCTTGATTGCCGGGCAGCTTGAGGCGAGCTTCCATACTATGGCTCTCATGTTTTTACCTCTTCTATTTCACGTGGGCTCACATTATGCACATCTGTTTTCGTCACTAAATGCCATCTGTGACCTCCTCCTCCTATTCTTCGTCCCGCTGCTCTTCCAGCTGTATGCATCCACACGGGGTGGGCTTAATTGGCTTTACAAGAATCAGCATCACCTGCAGCAAGTGAGACTTGTGAATGGTGCAATTGCACTACTGGTTGTCATACTCTGCTTGGAAGTGAGAGTGGTGTTTTTATCATTTGGCCAGTATATACAAATTCCACCCCCTTGGAATTACCTGCTTGTCACAATTGCAGCTGTCAGTGGGGCAGCGGCTATTGGAGCCTATATAGCTGGGTTGATAGGAGATGCAGCAAGCTCTACAATCTTAGTTTCTCTTATGGTGGCAGCTGCATTCTCCGCATCTATTGTGCTTGGAATGCCCCTCAAGGTATGGCTACTGATTTGTGCATGGTGGTGGTTCCATCTGCTTCTTGCATTAAAAAAGAGATGACTGACTGGCACTCACATTTGACACTCTAAATTTGTGGGCAGCAAATGCAATGCCGACATGTCATGTTGTTGCCTTCTGTGAGGTTGTAAGCAGAGATAGGGTTAGGAGATTGCAAGCAGTCATATGCAACGTATTTTGAAGATGTAACTAGTAGATGTAACATAGTGTGTTCCCTAACATGTGTGATTTGTCTGCACAGTTTCTGCCGGCTCCAATCATATCTGCATTCTGCTTATCGCAGTTCTTTCTCAAGAAGAATACAATCTTCTATGCTGTCTTTGTCATAACAGCAATTGTCCCAGTAACCTGGTTTGTGGTTCACAACTTTTGGTCATTAAACATCTGGCTAGGGGGAGTGCCCTTAAAGTCCTTGTGTAGATACATTATTGCAGCTGCGGTCCTGGCAATGAGCATTCCTGGTCTAGCCCTTCTTCCAGAGAAAGTGCGGTACCTTACGGAGTTTGGGCTCATAGGTCATGCAATCATCATTTGCCACCTCGAGAATCGAGTGTATAACTTTGCAGGCATTTACAATTTCTCTTTTGATGAAGCCGTGGTCTACCCAAGTTACCTGGTGGTTGTCACCACTGTTGTTGGCTTGGTGCTGGTTCGGCGTTTGGGAGCAGACAAGAGGATCGGCCCGTTGGCTTCTTGGGTGCTCATATGCCTCTATCTGTCAAAACTTTCAATGTTTTTCCTCAGTTCTCACTATGTTGTGTGGGCAGCTACCTTGCTACTTCTGGCAATCACACCACCACTTGTGCTCTACAAGTAAATTCCTAACAACCTTACTGAGATTAATACCTTTCTGCTGGTCTTTATTATAACACCTACTACTTCCTGCACCTCCTTTTCTGTCACATGTTGTCCTTTTAAAATTTTAAAAGAAGATTAGAGTTTTCATGTCTCAGCAGATTAGTCCCCACAGTTGCTAATGCATCTTTCTGCTCTCAGGGACAGAGGATCAAGGATGAAGCCATGGCAAGGAGTAGCCCATGCAGCTGTAGTCTGCACTTCAGTGTGGTTGTGTCGCTTCACTATATTTGAAGCTTTGCAATGGTGGACTGGGTTAGTCCCATCAGACGGTCTTCTCTTGGGAAGCCTGGTACTGTCTATGGGCCTTGCAAGTGCTCCTATTGTCACACAACACTTCTCACATCTGCAGGTACTTTTTCCCTCTGCTCTAGGGGTACAAGGTATGGGATTCCATTGTAACAATTCTTGTGAGCTTGCTTGTTTGCAGTCTTACTGTAGCAAAATCTGAATTTTAACTGAAACTTTCTGTTAGAATTGCTCAGGTGCCTCTGGCTCCAAATCTTAGATTCATAAGGAAGATGCTGCTTTTTGATTGTGCTCTGACATGTTTTGCATTGTGGTTGTACAGTCAGCCAAAAGAACATTGGTTCTTGTGATAGCAGTTGGGGTCTTGCTCATCTTCATGCAGCCTCCAGTTCCTGAAACCTGGACCTTTTGGTGGGACAAAGCTCACATGCCTGAGAGAGCAGTTGACAATGTGGCAATCTATGGAGCTCTTGCAAGCAAACCAGCCTGGCCCACATGGCTGCTTCTTATCACCCTTGTTGCCTCACTGGCGGCACTGACATCAGCACTCCCAATTCAGAACTCAGTGGAGTTGCGGCTGTTTTATGCAATTGGGATGGGAGTCAGTGTTGGGGTCTATATCTGTGCCCAGTTTTTTTCCCAGGGTGCTCTCTTGCATGCATTGCTTGTAGGAGCCATGGTATGTGCCTCAGTGTTTATGGTTTTTACTCACTTGCCATCGGCATCAAGCCCCCATTTCCTACCTTGGGTGTTTTTCCTCTTGGTTCCTCTTTGTCTGGTGATTTATGTAGCTGAGGGGCAAGTCCGATTCCAAGCAAGTGACCAGGCAGGGGAGGAAGAAAGATTTGTTGTGTTATTGGCATTGGAGGGGTCGCGGGTCTCCTTGTTGGGGTTGTATGCAGCCATCTTCCTGGCAATAGCACTTGAGATCAAACTGAAGTTGGCATCACTCATCAGGGACAAAATCTTTGAGAAGACAAGTGGCAGGGTTGCACGGGGTGCACATGTCCCAAAACATCACCTTATTCAGCAGCACAAACCTTCCATACCCAACACATTTACTGTAAAGAAGCTGGCAGCAGAGGGTGCATGGATGCCCGCCATTGGCAATGTGGCAACCCTGCTTTGCTTTAGCATTTGCCTGGTACTGAACATTGAGTTGACAGGTGGTTCTGACCGTTCGATATTCTTCCTTGCACCAATTCTACTTTTGTTAAACCAGGATACTAACTTGTCAACAGGTTTTGGTGATCGTCAGCGATATTTCCCTTTGACCACTGCTATCTCCATTTATTTGATCCTGTCTGGAGCCTTCCGATTGGGGACAGAGGTCTGGCATGGTTATGCAAACTCTGACTGGGGTTTGCAGACAGGTGGGCCTGGTTTGTTTTACCTAGTGAAAAATGCAGTGCTGCTACTATTGACAATTCCCAATCATTTTCTGTTCAACCGTTTCATGTGGGACTACATGAAGCAATCAGACTATATTTTGATGTTGACCACACCGCTGAATCTGCCAGCAGCCATTATCACAGATATAGTCAGCATAAGAGCACTAGCTTTGTTAGGAATTGTGTATGCAATAGGTCAGAGCCTGGTTTCTCGACACATTCGGATCTCTGGAATGAAATTTATCTGAGTCTTAAAAGCACCAAGCAAGTTCTGATGCAATTTCTGGCTGTGAGTTTCTGGTGGCTCCTAATGGATGGACATGGTGGAAAAAATTGGGTTTGCCTTTCAACATTGTCAGTTGTAGGGTGGATTTTCAAATCCTCAACAAACTGAGAGCATTAGATGATCCATAGCCGAAGTCTTGTAAATTGTCCGTTCCACAGGTATGTTTGGCACGAGCATTCTTTGCTTTGTTCCAGGAAGGAGATGACTCAGGTGGCTTAACTATTATGGATTGCTTTCAGTCGCAGAAAGTCTTTGGTGGCTCAAAGATCCTTACATTCTTGGTTCAAAGTGGAGTTGATCAAAAGACAGCTTTGTCCATTCTTAAAGTTGCTGTTGAGTATTTTCATTGTGAGAACATAACTAACATGATGATGGAGCCATTGGGTTTCCATAACTGTTGCACTGCATCATAATCAAGCTCTCTTCTAAAACTCTATTTGATGTTTGTAGACACTGGTGTTGGGAGGGCACATCTTTTTTCATAGTAAAGCCAGATAAGGTCTTACCTTATCTGGCTTTACAACATACCAACATACCATTACCCTATCCTTGTCTAGGAGAAGTATTTTTGTTTATACCATTATCTGGTATCCTTACTTTTGTGGTATGTTTGCAAAAGTGAAATGTAAATAGGGCATGGCATGTTTGTCTTGAAACTTGTTTAAGATTAGCATGAAGCTCTCTAGAAAGATCAAAACACAAGGTTGACAATGGGACTTCAATATTGGGGATGGTAAGGAGTAGCTACAAATGGATCATGAAGGGAAAAGACCCAAAGTCTATGTAAGCTTGTGCTCGCCATTTTGTAAATTAGAGATTTCCTTCCCAAACAACATTTGTTTGTTGTTACTCTCCACTTTCCAAAAGGCTATAGCTCAATTAGGAGGCAATTGATCCAAGCATTGGTATACCCTTAGGTTTATTGAATGATATTGGTGGTGAACTCTTGATTATGTAGTATTGAAAGTTTGCTAACCTAGTCCACATTCTCGTGTGAGTTTGCTGAGGTATGAGAGCTTCAAGATAACTATAACAAAGTGACACTCTTGACATGCATTTCTTGATCATTTCAATTGCATAAACAAATAATGAGGGTTGTCATGACCTTAGTGTTGGGCTTGCAATCAAGGTTAGGACAAGACAAGAGATTCAAGTTGGGAAGCAAATGCATAGCAAGATTCCAAAACATTCAAACAATAATTTGAAGGGTCAAATCAAGCCAAAGTGAGGGGCTTGATATGGCATGTAAAATCTTTGCCAAAATTATGTCTATTGATTGTAAAGCTTTAGATTCTCAAAATTGATGTCTTGAAGAAGCTATGAGTTCTTGAATTTCAAGAATCATAATTTGGCAAAACCAAAATTTTCAATTTTAGTACTCCCCACATTTTTGTCACTTCATCAATATAGGTGCAATAAATATTTACAATGTAAATTATAAGGAAGAAGGCAATGCCTCCAAAATCTGGATTATAGTTTGTGTAAACTTGTGATTACTCCATAACCCAATATTAGTTTCAAATGCATTAATCACACTCTTGTTTGGTTTGAGCAATTTGTTTTGATTAAGAGAAGACCTTGTCCTAATCCATTCAAAAAGCTCACACTTTTTTTTCCCTTGTTAAAAGCTAAGGAATGTGTCTCAAGTTTTTGCATTATGTTATTAAACCCAAATTGGGGAGATTTCACCAATACCATTTAACAAACCTAAGGGTGCATCAAAAGTGATTATTGTAATTTTGACCAAAATAAAATCATGGACTCACACACATTTAACCATGAGCTAGATTTCTAGTAGAGGTATTAGCCTCCTTATGATTTTTGGGGACTCACAATTCCTAAGAAACACATTTTATTTGAACACATGTGACAACATATGATTTAATAGCCCTTGTTAAGAGCTTTACAACATTAAACTCTTCATTGGGCATCATTTGCTCCTCCAAATTGTACATGAAATGATCAAGAATCATTTTATCAAATTTTTTTTTAATAAATAAAACTTTCATAACTATTGGGAAACACCTTTTTTTGGGGGGAATACAAGCCAAGTATGTTGTGAATCTCATTGAAACCTTTCAAATGGTACCATGATAATTCAATTTAGACACATTTTTATCTTTCAAATCTCACTCTTCAAATTCAAGAGTTTACAAAAGAAAAAAAATCCTTGTGTAAAGTGGAAATGCAACTCAAGAGGTTTTTGAGTGCAACTTAAGAAACCTTTTCATCCCCACACAAACTTCCAACTTAGTTCCAAAATGGGTTTTCCTTTGCTTCACATCATGGCTTAGGTTTACTTTCAACTTGATTGCTTTAGTGCAATCTCAATCTTGGTCATGCACAAAAGACTAGGGTCACAAAACATGTTTTTGGATAACCTTCATCAATGTACCAAAAGCCATGCTACATGGATAAACATATGAAGGGATGAATTTCTTGTCTTATTGTCTTAAGGTTTAGCCTTAATTTTTTTCCAAGGTTGCCAACCCACTAAAATACTTGTGGAGTTAGTTGCCATCTTTTCCCTCTTCTTTAGACTTTTTCAAGGTGATTTAACCCTTGAAATTTTTACCCAAATACCCAACAGACCTATTTTTTCTTCATCTATGCACTACTAATTAGAAGTCATTAATTAAAGACACACCTCCAATTTTCATTCCTAATTCATTCTAATGATAGTTTGAGCCTTGATTTCATTTCATAAACACTTATCACAAAACTAAAACATCAACTCCTTTTGGTGGCACTTTTAAGATAAAACTTTTATCATTTTGTTTCCATTTTCCACTCCTTCCTTGTTTTGGTGGTTTATTATAATATAGTTTGGTATTTTCCATTTCTTCCTATGTTTTGGTGGGACTAAAAAAAATTAGTTTACTAGATATTTTTGTTCATAGAATTTTGCATACACTAAGAGAAAATCATAATGAACAATCTTCTTTATGAAAACTTTCAATTTGTTTTAAAGTTATGATGTTTATATTAAATGATAAATAAATATTCAATAGTACATTATGTTATGATAATAATATTGATGATCATGATCTTTTTAAGTTGTAAAATGTTCTCTCATTACAAATGTAATTGGGTTAAGTGTTTTTTTTATAAAAAATTTACAAAAATGAAATGAAAATTTAAAATTCATGAAAAATGAAAAATTACAAAAAATAAAAATAAAAACCAACATAGTTATAAAACTCTTGTTGGTAAATTTTGGTGATAAAGGTCCGGTTGTACTTTCTTTGTGGTTTTTTATCACATCATTTGTCACCTCACAAAGGCACACACGGTATGATTGATCTCAGTTGGGTACCTATCCAGCTGAAATGACATCTCATGTGGGCTCGGCATCTCATTTGCGTACCTCAGCAAAAAAAATTAAAATCTCAATTTCAGAGAGAATTCTCTAGAACAAGAAGTTTCTAGGGTGTTTCTAGAAATCACGGGGACGGGCGGGTTTCTAGAAACCCGCCCCTTTATTTACCTTGGTCTCTCCTCGCTCACTTCTACTGGACTACAGAGAGAGATTCGAGAACCTGCCCGCTCGATCCTCCTCCCAAGATTGCGAAAAAATCTTTGAATTCCGGCTCCGATTTCGAGCTCCTTACGACTTGCATTGCAATCGATCATCGGCAGGTACTTTGTTACTAACACTTTTCTCTTTTTTTTGGGATGTTTCTAGAGCTTTTTGATACACAGGGAGATGCTTATTAGAGTAGTCTTTGTTTTTTCGGTCAAAACGTTCCAAAACGGTCTTTAAATCCCAAAACACTTGGAAAATAGTTGCGACTTGTAGTATCTGATGCGATTTCTTCCTTCTGAGATCATACGGCAGTTTGATAGTTTTGATGTTGCTTTTGCGGATTGCTAATTTCTTGTCCTATTGTAATCCGCACATTACCAATATTACATGCTTTACTAGTGCTGCTTGAAAGCAGAATTGCGGCGATTTTGTAAGCGGATCGTTGAGTGTACAAGTGCTCTCTCTGTGCGATCGCTGAAAACAGGACCTTAATCGCCGATCATTGCTTTCACGTCTTCAGTAACTGTTTGTTGCGACTTCGTTTCGCTTCAAATTGCTTCCAAGTCTCATTTGCACCTTGTCTTGCAGTCTACACTGGTCATCTATCATCCGCGCCAAAGCCTGCAGTTACTGTAGAATTTCGAGAAATGGAACATCCGCTGTTCCATCTCCTCAGCTTTCCAGACGAGCTACAGCGATCGTTGAACTCGCCGGCACAGAAGTATGTGCGTGACAGTAAGGCGAGGGCCAGCACTGCTATGGACGTCAAGGAGCATCCCCAGTCCTACGTATTCGTCGCGGACATGCCAGGCCTCAAGTCCGCAGATATCAAGGTACACCGATGCCCCACAAGTTTGTGCCATATATTGAAGTGCTGCATTCACACTTGACTCCGTGCGGGGAAACAGAGAGGACTTCGATGTGCTTATCCTATAACCGTATTTAGAGAACTATGTGCATCTTTGAATGAGCCCTAATCGCTGTATGCCGTTGGCCGGCCCCCATTCAGGTGCAGTTGGAAAATGACAATGTGCTCACAATCACCGGAAAGCGAAAACGTGAAGAGCATGGTCCCGATGTGAAGTACATCCGGATGGAACGCAGCGCTGGTAACTTCATGCGCAAATTCACTCTTCCTGCGAATGCTGACAAGGAGGCGATTTCAGCTGCTTGCCATGACGGTGTGCTCACTGTTACGGTACCCAAGATCCCACCCCCAGAGCCCCCCAGGCCCAGGACTATCGAGGTAACCGTGGGCTAACTGACCAAATTCTTAGGTACCCTAAAAAATATGTATCTTCTACCTGAATATCTAGATCTACCGAATGCGTGACAAACTCCAAATGATAGCAAGTGGAATTTGTTTGTACCCATTTTGTATTGAAATATTTGAATCTGGGTATCTCAGAGGCGAGAAGTCTTGGATGGAATATATGTATATCTTGGGAGTTTTGGAGTAAGAAATCTTTTAGAAACTAGTGGAAGTTTTGCATTAAGAGCTCTGGCAGAGCTTAACTGCTTGGTTGGTTTCCGTCATATGTAACGATTTAGTTTTAAAAGCATGAACAATCTCAATTACACTGTTGTTGTTGGTTGCAAAATCTCAGTAACAGTTTAGTGACAGTTAAATCGGAGTAGTGACAGTTGAGTGGCAATCTAGGGATTAGGGTTTAGAACCAAACTTTTAGATACTCAATGTTATCTCCAGTTCTATTACAAATAACAGTCCCAAATTTTGCTACAAATCATTTTGTGTTTTGCTACATCTTCTTGTACTACAACTCTGAATTTGACTATTTTCCACTGTCTCAGCACCTCAGCTTCTTCCTTCTTTGTCAACAAGGAGAAAAGAGTTGCCTTGTTAGCTAGAAAGACAGCAGCTTTATGCTTTGAGAAACTTGAGAAACTCTAGATGCAGGGGAACTCTATATGCAGATGGTTTTAAGTCCTTTCTCTCGAAAAAAGAACTAGAAAATTCTTCCAAAGCCTGAGGATCCTGGAGGACAAAAGACTCCAAAACTTGTCATCACAACTTCTTCAGACCAGCCCCTTCCCCACAAAAGAACAGCAAAAAGCTTGAAATCACTTGTGCCACCTGACCAACACCAATGTGCATACCTCTACAACTCTTTCTTCTTTTAGAAAGCTTCTAAAGCTGCTAAAAGCTCCAAAACATTAGTCATCACAACTAAATAAACAGCTTCAAAGAAACTGGTTAGTGGCAAAAAATTGTTTTGATCTAACCTTCTCCTAAGTGAGCTTTCAGCTGCTACTACTTCAGGAATGTATTTAGAGTTGTCAAACTCTATGAAATTTATGAAAACTGCAAATCTTATCCATACATGAAATTCCCTCAATTGAAGTATGTTTACTCTTTACTGCCCCTAAAAATCAATGTCAATAAAATGCTCTATACATGCTGTTACACTGATTAAAGGTTCCAACCCAACATTTCTTAGTGCTACCAAATCCTCTTGTGTGTATCAACACTTGAGTAACAGTGCAATAAACTCAGTCTTGGTTCTGGATACCTCTAAGGTAGCTTCTTCGCTCCCGTTGATAACGTGAGCTCTCTTTGATTACAGCAACAAGCATGTGAAGTAGAACTGGAACAAAGAAAGGCTGCAGAACCCATCCACAAGTTACGATACGATTCTGCATAAAATTGTTTCAACTCCCTCATCATCACAATTCCTGACAACCAGTCTTCAAATTACACTGGAATCCACAAAACAGATTCAATCAACAAATCCAAGAAGCTCCTACCTAAGACTGCTATTTGTTCATGCAGGAGCTTATTTTGAGGAAAAACATATATATTCCTTTCATCTGCAGTTATAGATTCAGCATTTATGGGTGTACCGTGTAAATGGCCAGCTGATGCTCAGCAGGGAAGTAAAGGAGTGACATAATAGAAGGCTGAAAAAAGGCGGCTTCCGCCAATCCCCTTGCTTTCCTTGCTGCATCTGTTCCAGTATAGTATGTAGAAAACCCAGTTGAGTATATATGCAAAGACAGAGACCCCCCAAGGTAATAATAACAAACAAAGAAGCCACTTAAACAAAAACCTAAAAGAGCTTTAAGAAGAAACAAGAGCAAAGGTTAGACAAAAAAATTTACCAGCTGTTGCATGATAGGCACCAGAAATTGCATGCTCCCTTGCAGCCTTTGCTGCTGTCAATGAGCTCGTCACCTGGCATAGTAACAGTTCTTCTGTTCAAAATTCCCCAAGTTCTTCAAAGAGAAGCACAAACAAAATCACACCTGCTATATATATAAGTGTTTGTGTTTGAAGTACCTGATCACCAATTTCATCCATAATAACCATGTTTGGCAAAGAGCTAACCTGCAATGCAATTCCATCACACAATCAGTCTAATCCAATAGTGAGCTACTTTTACACAAAGCAATGGAAGGTGCAAAATTGGACAGTTTGAAGCAGTGTGCACCAATTTGAGCTATCCTTGGAAGTTTTATGTAATCTTAGTTGCTTTACATTGGGATCCAGCAGCAGTGACAAAGACCCTTCTATGTCCATCTATTTTGGATGTGAACTCTTAACTGAGATATTTGTTTTGACCAGAACATTGTCACTTGCGTAACCAACAGAACTTGCCACACATTCACATGAAGTGACTCCACTGATCCTAAACCTAACATCATCAAGTCCTGCATCATGTTGAATACAAGTCAAAGGGACAACAGGCAAGCCAGGAAAATTATTTGGCAAGGAAAATTACAAGGCGGGAAAGGGATGCCAAAGTTGAGGCCGATGCATGAACATCCATGACTGCTCGTCTGCGCAGCAACACATCCACTTCCCTGTTCCCCCATCCCAACACCATCTTTGTTTGTTGGTTTTCACCTCTGCCTCCCCCGAGAAAAGAATTCAGTGATTTTGATGCATCCAACTTACAGTAGGTAGCTCTTTTTTCATGTTCACACAATGGGTATGGGCAGGTGCAAGGGAGTTGTACCAATCAGCGAAGCCTCTAGCAGTGGCTGGTACCCCAAAGGTGTCAGTCTTGCTATCATCCAAAACTGTAGGGGGTAGACCAAAAAGAGTCCTTAACTGTGCCACGACCACTCCAATCAAAGGTTCCAACTCCTGGCCAACAACATCTCAAGCTCTTCAGTTTGTTCAGGATGCCATACTATGCACAAAATCAGATGGCTTGAAGCATTAGAGATGGACCTTAGTCGAGAGTTGGTGTCCTGTAGAGTTATCAGTAGAGCTCCCCAAACAGCCAGGTGGATTCCAAACAATTATTCCACCCCACCCCTGCCACCTGCACTCAGCTTATCAACCGCTCTAAAAGACTTCTGAGAACTATTAAATCTCCACAACCATGGGATATGATAGAACCTCTCTCCTCTCCCACCAACTCCACTGCTCTGAGATTGTTTAAGGGTTATATGTGAACTTGTAAAAGTAAAAGAACTTTGCACTTAGTTAAATAAACTTGAGCTGAATTTGCAGTACAATGGGACAAAAGAGTGTAAAAGAGTGTACTTGAAAGAAGTGCAAAAGGAGAACACTCATTCCTTACAGGAGAGGTGAAACCATTGGTCTGTGAAATACGGCCAGTGGATAATTGCAGGTGCAAAGGGCACTCTTTGGCTGCAGGAACATAACTACAGCAAATTGCCACCAATTCAAAATTTCACTTTGTGAGGTGGGTCTCAATATTTCTGTCCTAACAGAGGATCAAGCAATGTGGAGAAACCATATATGTATTTGAGACTATATCACAGACATAGAAGCCATTGCAGGCAGCATGGTGAAGGGAATTCCAACATAGATCTACAACATGAGTCATGGTTGTTACATTGCAAAGTGAAGGAGCTTGGAGCGGCCAGCAGCTGCACTTGATGAGTCAAGATGCCACTCATTTGCATTAACCTGCATAAATTTCATAACATGAACCTCCAATGCTACAAGCACTTCATCCACTTATCAAAGTGCGTCCATGAACTGCAAAAGGACATGTTAGTAAGAAGAACTGTGCAACTAGAATTACTTTGCACCGTTGGGTATCTTCTTCATCCATCTGCAGGATGTGGCAAGATGTATTTGCTGGGAACAATATCTTCAAAATCCGGGATTCTCAAGTCTAGAGAAGGGAGAAGGAAAAAGAATTTGCAGAAGTAAGTGGAAACCCAATGATTTGGAGGATGAGAAAGGGTTACAAAGAATGGAAGCTGCTTGAAGGGCACCACATGCGACTGAAGTGCTGCATCCCAATGTGACTGCACTGCCTTTGGTGTGTAGTACAGAACCTACCAAAGATCCCCCCCCTCCCCACTTTTCATCCTCTTCATTGACTCCACTTAGCTGTCATATGTATGCACACTTTTGAGAAAAATGCCACCTTCATTCCACCCATAAACACTAAGCAACCCCTTTATGAGCTTTGGTAATCTCCCTTGACACCAGAATGGTATCAGGATGCAAACCTGGCTCTCAACAAAGAGGTGTGCGAAAGGCCATAATGCCTCTACCAGTGGTTGCAAAAAGCGCTGCTCCACCTCCTCAAAGGCCCTTTTTCCCCCCATCACCAAATCCACAACCAATATGAGTTTTGATGAATCCTCCTCCTCCGCCATTCCCCAGAGCCAGGAGAATGCAAACCTTCCCATTTGCAAAAACTAATATTTTCACCCACATAAATATGGCAGGAGAACAACGGTGGAAAGTGGCAAGCCTATGAACAATCCAAGCTCACCCACCCCTGCTGAACAAGGACATCTCTCAAGACTCGTGGGATTCATAATGACAATGTTGTTCATAAGGGAAAAAATCAGGCTCATTTTTAAAAGAATAAACACCTTATCCTAGGTTGGACCCAGCATACAGATCTCTCTGGGCTTGATTCAAGCAATCTGCACAAGAAAGAAAATTGTAGTAACAACATCAGGCAGCTTCAGGAAAGATGCATACCAATCAAAAATCCAATCATTTGGCTCTGCATTCAAAAGTGAGAAGGATAAAATTGCCTTCCCATCAGCCGACAGTGGCATGCTTTCCTCTTTGTCCTCCACAACCACATCTTTCCCACTCAATCTTCCCCCATGACTGAAATACATGACTGCAAGATCTGCTATATCTGAAGCAGCATCTCTTCCAAAGGACAAAATCCCTAATTCAGGACCAATCATCCAAGCATGCCTGTATTTGCCCACCACCCTCCTCCTCCTCTTCCCTTTGCCTTGTTTGCTGATAGGATTGACCTGGTTTCCCACCTCAACTACAGTAGCTTCACCCAGTTTCTCATTTGAAAAAATGTTCAGAAGATCTTCATCAAAAAGCACCACTGTGTAGCAACCACCTGTGGCGAGATATTCACCCTTAGAAAAGCTCCAGAAGAATTCATCAAGAAGGTTGTCATCATCAGATGATGATTCCAGTAGCAGCTCCCGCAGGTCAGAATCTACAGTGGCAAGTCCACAGGGCCAAAACTTGGCCACCTTATTATTCTGCTGATCTCCTGCTGCTGATCTGCTCCTGAGACACACATTCTCAGCATCAAGAGTGACATGTACTTGGAAACCGGATGCACAACTTTCCGAAGAGTTGAATTGCTTTTTGTGTGCAAGTATAATACTAATCTGCTGCTGAATTTGGTCAACAACAACTTGCAAGTGCTGCTGATCCTCCTCCTTGGGTGGTATGGGAAGGGCAACAAAAATGACATGGAGGTCACAAGGCAGGGCGAGAGCTAAAGAAGCAACTTGGTTCGCATGGGTTTCAATGGCAGCAAATGGGAGTGGAGACCGATAAACTTCTGTTGATTTCCACCATAAGGGAGTACCTGTTGTGCCCACCCATAAAAAGCATCATCATAGATCTCTCTCTCTCTCTCTTCAGTTTCACAATGCATGTGCAGGAGGAGACCCTTCTTCCAAATAGGCAATTTCAAAACAGAAGCTGCAGGAAGAAGATGAAGAAGAAGTTCTTCAATCAAACACATCCATACATAAAATCACTGTGAGAAATTGCATTGCATGGGAAAATGGGGTGTGTGCAGAACAACAGACCCAAGAGGAATGAGAGGACAACGGAGAGTGTGATGAGCAAGCGCTTGCGTCCAGGCGGTGTCGAGCGAGTGCTCCTCCCTACTACTACCTCCATCCAAAAGACCCAGCAAAACTACTCCCAAGTTTGCTTCTCTCTCTCTCTCTCTCTCTCTCTCTCTCCGGCGATTTCCCTTGTGAAACTAATGTTTCTTTTTGGCGAGATGGGTGGGTGTTTCTGGCAAAGCTTGAATGTTGCTGGTAGATCTATCGTCTTGGGAAATGAAATTTCCTCTTCTTAGAGTCTCCAGACCTCAGAAAAAACAATCTCCAAATCTCCAGCTTTCTCGTCGTCCTCCTCCTCCTGGCATTGTTTTAGCAGGCGAGTGTGGCTTGCGTTATTTGGGTCGAAAAATGTGACAAGATGTGGGTCGCAGAGGAGGAGGATGAGGAGGAGGAGGGTAGATCAGAAAGGGAGAAACCCTAAATGGTGGGACGACTGGGGGGGAGGTAGAGTTCTTGGCCTAGGGTTTCAGTTTTCCGTTTTTCGTTTGAGATCATGCGTTCTTGGGTTTACTTTGCTGCCATTGCAGTCCATGCCAACTTCAGCTCTATTGGATATCAACTTCTTATCAAGTTACTTAACATACTTTTACCCAAGTTATATAGTTACTTGAGATATTTGTGTTACATGCACATAATTTTTGGGACTATGATATATGTGCTAACTAAGTTCATTTTTAAGTACTTTTAGTTAAATCTAGTGTGAAATATTTCAATGCATGAGACGATGGTTTTGTGCATGCATTTCTAAGGTAGGTCACATATGCATGGGGTGTTCACTTCTTAATTAGATTAGGCCATACCTCAGGGTGGATCATAAGTTTGTAGCAACATTTGTGTGATCCCAAGGTTGGGTGAAGAGCTTATAGTAAAAATTAATGTTTCTATCATCTTTATTCTTTCATTGATTCGTTGTCAATTTTAACATGGTATCAAAGCATGGTTGGTTTTGAAGAAAGGAGGAATTGAAGTCGATTTTTATAGTTTTTGAAAGTTTTGAAACATTGGTTATGTTTTTGTTTTTGTTTTTTTTCCTAGCATTTTGTTAAAAGTTTCAAAGCTTTAGATGTTTTGTTTTCTAGCATTGTTTTACTAGCAATCATCACGTCCACTTCTAATGCTCAATGTATTGAAAAGTTGGATGATAATAATTTTCATACATGGAAGATGAAAACGGAATTTCCCTTACATGAAAAGGATTTGTGGGAGATCATTTTAGCAAAATTATTGTCACCAAAGGTTGAATTTGAAAAGATTTTTTTTCAAGGAAATATTCTTGAACATCATTTGTTCATGAAAAAAAAAAAACAAATTAATTTGTGGAACAATTTTTCCTAAATGTTGTTGAATTTTTGTTCTAGCACGTGTAAAAACTGCAAAAGATGCATGGGGTTCAATCTTTGTGCAACATTTGAGAAAAGAGACATTGACAACAAATTGCTACTACGTTAAAATCTCTATAATCTTAAGATGCAAGAAGGCACCTTAATGCTTAATGTAAGTTCATATTGACAAGCTTTGGATAATTGTATATTAGTTCGAAAACATCATCAACTTTTTAATGAAGATTTGACATTCACATTTTTAAGAAGTTTACCATCGTCTTTCCATATGTTTGTGGTTTCACTTAATACCCATACTGATCAATTGTTTATGGAATTAGTATGTGGAAAGTTGTTGTAAGAAGAATTGCAATGTAAGCGAAAAATGCATTTTAACGATGGTACAAAACATGAAGCACTAATCGTTAAGGGTCTTTCTTGAAAGTTCAAAAGGGGTGTAAATTAGGTGCAAGTATGTAGATAAAAGCCAACATGATTACTTTACAAAAGGATTGTGAGTCTTTTTTAATCCTTTTTCATTTTTTCATATGTTTTTTTTAAAAATGAATCTTTTGCAACTTGTTAGTAAAAAGACATATAGTTGCCCCAATAGATCACATTCTTTTGTTAATCATTGTTAAATAAATATGTAAATTTCAAAGTGTGTAAAATTTGCTAGATTTTACATTTCATCTTGAAATTTTATCATAATTTTGAATCACACAAAAATATGCTAACTACTTTAAGATTTCTTTTTAATATCATAAAATAAAACTTCTTTTTCTATTTCATGCACATTACACCCCATTTACATGTGGTAAATTTTTTTTAATTAAAAATTTCAAAATATTTTGAATTTCAAAAAAAATTAATTCCACATATTTTTAATTGTGAGTGCTTTTTGAACTTGGGTAGTAGTGGGTTACTATCATCTAAATTTTTTTACCATCAAAGTTATTTTATTACAATAATCCTTTACCTAATCTTTTGTAGAATTAACCATAATTTGACACATGATTTATTTAGGTTCAAATGTCTTTTTTTAAAACCAAAACCCAAAATTTAATTTGATGAATGTTTAATTTAACTTTCTCAACATTCATATTAGTCATTTAACACAATTTGGAATGATTGACATAACTTTAAAATGTTTAAAAAAAAACATATGTAAAAAAGTTCATAGTTTTCACCATTATTTGACATGGTTTTTGGCAACTATCTCTATATTCGCACCTAATTGGAAGAAGTTCAAGAATAAAAAACAAAAGAAAAAAAGATCTTGTTACAATTGTGGCACTAAAGGCCATTTTGCAAAAGAATATTACAAGAAGAAACAAGATTAAAAGAACAAATGCAAAGGTTCTTCACAAGTAACCACAACAAGCTAAATTGAACTTCTTATGAATGTTTTATCTATTTCTTTAATTTGCAAATATGCACGGTTTGTTGATTTTAGAGCTTCATAACATTTAACATTCTAGAATTTTTCAAAAGGAAAAATTTTCAACCTTTGAAAAGTTTAATTTGAATCACAAAATATATCTTGGAAATAATAATGTGTTTAATGTATGTGTGAAAGACATTATTGTTTTCAACTTGCCAAATTGGATTTCCAAATGTGTTAGAGATGTGTTATATGTTTCAAAGTTGGTACAAAATCTATTATTGATTAGTCAATTAATAAAGCAAAGCTTTAAGGTGAAATTTGATGCAATCAAATGTTGGTTAAAATCTTTTGATTTAAACAAGGTGATTATTAAAGTTGTTTAAGAAAGAAGGTTATATAAGTTGGTTGGAGTTGTTCAATCCTTGGTTGTAAAATGTAACGCCAAGACTAAGAGGAATGATTTGTGGCATCAGAAACTTGGACATGTCTATATACAAACTTTAACAACCATGGAAATCAATAACCTTGTTGAAAGTATGGATTTCAATGGAAATCATGATTTGAATGGTGGATGTGTGTATGGTACACCTTCATACATCATTTCTTTTGAATGGGGGTTTTTGTGCAAAAAAAATTCTTAAGCTTGTGCAAATAAACCTATGTGTTCCATGGCAACATCTCATAGGACAAAGTGTTTTCTAACCTTCATTGATGATTTCTTTAGGAAGACATTTCTTTATATCATTAAGATTAATTTGGTGTGTTTGACAAGCTTGAGGTTTTTATAGCTTTGGTATAGAATCAACTAGAAAGAATATCAAAGCAATCATATGTGATGGAGGTGGAAAATA
>Ga0209208_10000721_pt1 | contig 44385 bp, 42 predicted proteins | sample S1TSphfallax_3_FD_187694 | JGI IMG/M metagenome (GOLD analysis project Ga0209208, IMG submission 187694) | Host-associated microbial communities from peat moss isolated from Minnesota, USA - S1T2_Fd - Sphagnum fallax MG (SPAdes) (version 2) | ecosystem: Host-associated > Plants > Peat moss >...
TTTTGGAAAGCATATTCTTTATATTTAAACTAGGTAGGTAAAGAATCTTTTTCATCTTTCTGCCCTAAAAATAATTCTTTTTCTTTCTTTCTTTCTTTCTTTCTTTCTTTTCTTTCATTCTTTTTTTTTTTTCCCTCACTTGGGCAGGCAACAAAGGAGAAAGGAAAAGGGAGAAGAGAGGAAAAGATGGGGGGGGGAAAGAAAGCCACTAGCCACACACAAGAGATCAATAAGCCCTAAAATACCCCCAAAGCACATTATTGATTTTTAAAATTAAATTCGCTTAGGTAGGTAGGTAGGTAGGTAGGTAGGTAAGGTAAGTAGGTAGGTAGGGTATCTTTCTCATCTCACCTACTAAGTCTCTTTCTTTCTTTCTTTCTTTCATTTTGTTCTTTCTTTTGCATACTTGGGCAACAAAGGGGAAAAGAAAAGGGGAGAAGAGGAAAAGATGAGGGGGGAAGAAAGCCGCTAGCCACACACCGGATGAGCCTCTTCCTGCATTCCTTTGTGATAGCGGCATCATCATCGCCATCGCTGCGCTCAATCGCGAAATCCATATCCCTCGACAGCAGAAGCAGCAGCAGCTGCAGTAGAAGCGAGAGCAGAGCATTCATCTCTCAAGCCTTGCATCGATTTGTTTATTGGTATGTGGTAGTGTGGATTCTCTTCCTCTTTGGCTGTTGCAAGTGTCAGGTCAAGAGTTTTACAGTGCTAGAATATAACAACCCTGTTTGTTGGTTTTGTTTGTTGGGTTTATTACATTTTGAGAGATTCGTATTTCCAGCTTGTTGTTTCCATTCTGGGTTTTGCAAAAAAAATAAAAATTGTTTTGGGTTGTTGTACTAATAAGTTTTGGTTTGGATTTGGTTTTTGTTTTGGGTAGGGATTTTTTGGTTTTTGATTTTGATTTTTTGTTTGTAGAGTGAATGTGGTCGTGTAGAGGAAGGTTTCTTTTATGGGGGCGGGGATTTGATCCTCTTGACAACGAGTGGAGTATCGTGATTCAAGGGATTTGGTGGAGTTTTGGGGTTCTTTTGAGTTTCGAGGTTTTTGTTTTGGAGAATTTTTTTATTGTTTTTTTTCTTTTCCTTGCTGTGTTGATTGAGATTTGGTTTTGTTGTTTTCGGAATAAGGTGTTGTGGAGCGAGCGGGACGGATAAGGTCTTCATCGTCGTCGTTGGAAGTGTTTAGTGGCCATGGCTGCTGTAATGCATTGCGGTATGTGCAGCGGCGTGGGTGCTGCTGTGACGGGGTCCGTGATAACGAGTTTAGCCGCTGATAACAACGCGGTGAGGCAGCTGGGAGCAGCTTCGTCGTCGTCGTCGTTGACGGGGCTACGACTGGTGGGCAAGGGGATCGGCGGCGGGTGCCATCATCAGGTATCATGTCCACAGCTGGGCATGGGCCGGAGTCGAAGGGCCCCACGACGGGGGGAGGGGAAATTGAGCAGCAATCTAGCCGTGGTGACAGCGAGCGTAGAGACTCTGGAGAAGAAGACGGATGCGGCTCTGGTAGAGTTGTCTATCAACACCATCCGCTTCCTGGCCATAGACGCAGTGGAGAAGGCGAACTCAGGTCATCCAGGACTCCCCATGGGTTGTGCACCAATGGGACACATCCTGTATGATGAGGTGATGCGCTACAATCCCAAAAATCCCTACTGGTTCAACCGCGACAGGTTCGTCTTGTCTGCTGGCCATGGTTGCATGCTTCAATACGCACTCCTTCACCTTGCCGGCTATGACAGCGTCCTGGTACAAACTTCCTTTCACCCACCCATCCACTCCCTTCTTAACTCCAAACACCCCTGTTCTAGCTGCAATTCTAGGAACCTTGCCATTCTGGAAACCCATTTTGGAATTGATGTGAATGTGAGAAGCAAAAAGACTCACCCACCAGGTGAGGCACCAGGAGAATCAGCACAGCTGAATTTCTGTAAGCAGCGCCTTTCACTGAGAGATCACACCATTTTGTTTGTTTTGCATCACTTCTCTGACTGGCATGTGGTGTGCAGATTGAAGACTTGAAGCAATTCAGGCAGTGGAAGAGTCGCACACCTGGTCACCCTGAGAATTTTGAAACTCCTGGTGTTGAGGTCACCACAGGTAACCAACTGACTCCTCCTAGCTTTCTTCTTGTTGGAGGCACTTTCTGTCTAGTCAAAGGCAGGTTCTACTTGTGGGTGTTGCGGCAGTAACATCCTCAGCTGAACACATAGATGGTGCTTCCATGATTTAGCAAACAGTCCATTGGTGCTAGAAAATGCTGGCTGCAAAAGAAACATTGGGTGATGAATTTTCATGAAGTGTTTTGCTATTTCTGAAGGATTTGGGTAGCTGATATCCTTGGCAAGAATGCAGAAAATTTGAGTTTGTTTTTTGTTTATGTTGTAATGTCTTTTTCCATGTGGAAATGTGTATCGTACACAACAGGTCTACAAGCAGGTGTACGAATGCTGATTTTGAATACAATGCTCAATGAGTGCTCAAGTAGCAAATTTTTATTGGTTGTGTAGGGCCTCTTGGACAAGGTATTGCCAATGCTGTGGGTTTGGCCTTGGCTGAGACTCACTTGGCTGCTCGCTTTAACAAGCCTGATGCCAAGATTGTTGACCATTACACGTACACTCACTTTCCCTACTACTTTAGACTCCTGGTTTTTGCTCCTGAATATATATCCATTATTGGTATGATGTTTTCCTTTCTTGAGATTGTAGCAGCAAGTCATTCTGAAGATAGCCTCCTTTTTCTTATGGTCAGGTGGTGCAACACATGGTGTTTTGTTGCCTAGGGGTGCACTTAAGATCATTGAACAGGAATCAGATGGTTTTGTTTCTTGCAGTTACTGCATTGTAGGAGATGGTTGCAACATGGAAGGTATCTCCAATGAGGCAGCATCCCTTGCAGGTCACTGGGGCCTTGGCAAGCTTATTGTGTTCTATGATGACAACCACATCTCCATTGATGGAAACACTGCAATCGCCTTCACAGAGGATGTGAGTGCTCGTTTTGATGCACTTGGATGGCATACCATCTGGGTTAAGAATGGTAATACTGACTATGATTCAATCCGAGCAGCAATTGAGGAGGCAAAATCTGTCACTGACAAGCCAACCTTGATCAAGGTAGGTTTCAGTCCTGCCTTTCTGAGAGTAATGTATTGTGACAGTCCACGCTTGTGTCACCTTAGTGAATCTGAGCAGAGTAGTCCCAGGTATGCATTTTTCCCCCACTAAAATGTACTTTTTAGTGATGGGTGCTATTTGTACGGGTGTGGAATTATTCAGGTTACCACCACCATTGGTTTTGGATCGCCCAACAAGGCAAATTCTTACAGTGTGCATGGGGCAGCCTTGGGTGCTAAGGAAGTTGATGCCACCCGCCAGAACTTGGGCTGGCCTTATGAGCCGTTCTTTGTACCAAATGAGGTGAAGAGGTAATGCACTTTGCATCGGAAGACTGACATCTGACATGAAAAGTCTTGCTTGCCTTCCAGCAGGCAGTCCTGGTTGGCTGAAATCAGCCTGTTAAAATGCTTTGACAGTGCATTTAGGGTTTTTCCTCTGCAAAATTTTGGAATTCCTGGCATCTAAACCATAGGGATAAGAACACCAATGTGAACCTTTGGGCAGGTTGATGAAATGTCTTCAACAGAGTGGTTATAGGAATTCTGATGTTGTCTGTCTTCTGAATAGCTCTCTGGGTATTCTGCTATGCTGCTCTTTCTGAAACATTGTCACTGATGAATGAGGTTCTTTTACGGCTGTGTGCCAGCCACTGGAGCAAGCACATCAAGGAGGGAGCTGCTTTGGAGTCAGAATGGGAGGAGTCACTGGCTGCCTATGAAAAGAAGTACCCAACTGAAGCTGCTGAGTTCAAGTCACTCATCAGCCTCAAACTGCCAGAGGGATGGGAGAAGGCTCTTCCAGTGAGTTTGTACCTCTGGAACCTTTTTCTGTGTAAAACAGCAAAGCCACGTTGTTTGTCATGTTCTTTTTCTTTGTGTCCTCTCTGTTGATGACTTAGTGTCCATGGTCTGTGGCTTGAGGAATGCTTAGTTATGCTAGTGGTTTGTTCTGTTCTATTCTCAAAAGGTCATGCTCTTAAAGTTTGCCATGTTTCTCTCTCCTCTTCCTCTCTGCTTGTTTGGTGTTTTTCTGTTTTTCATTTCTTTTCGTCTCTCTTTATGCTTGGCTTCTTTGGTCATGTCCTTTTTTATGTTTTGTTCAGCTACCCAACATCATGGGCTGCTAGTCTTATGACAGAAACTCAGTATGTCAGATAATTCTGACATTGACCCACTGTTTTGAGTTGATGAAGTCAGTGGTGATATTGTGATAGCTGGTCACTACTGTAGTTGTTGCTGTTGAAAGTCACAGAATGTGTGTGGCTTTAACTGGCATTCAAACTCCTCAATCTTTTCTCTGTTTTTAACATCTTTGGATCAACCCCCTATTTTTTCTTTTGTGGTTTGCTGTTCTGTTGTTTGGATCTGAAATTATCGTGTCATCTCTCAATTCTATTCAGTTTGACTTCAATTGCAGAAATTCTCAAATATTCATGAAGATATATTTTTAGCCTGGCTTTGGCATGTCACCATCACCTTGATCAAGTCATCTCATTTACAACTGAGTGGAAGTGGTTTATGTAACATCTAGCATGTATGTAGTGAATTAGTGCACTTGCCCTGTCTTCTTACTGTGTTACATTGTGGTGTGTCTTCTGATAACTGGAAAGTCTTCATGTTTTATTCTTGTTTCTCATAAAACTCCGGGTGGGTGATTGCAGAGCTTCACACCTGAGAACCCTGGTGATGCCACACGCAACCTGTCCCAAACTTGTCTGAATGCCCTTGCAAGAACATTGCCAGGTCTAATTGGAGGCAGTGCCGACTTGGCTTCATCCAACATGACCCTGATGAAGATGTTTGGCGACTTCCAGAAGAACACCCCAGCTGAGCGAAATGTGAGGTTTGGAGTGAGGGAGCATGCTATGGGAGCCATCTCAAATGGAATTCTGTTGCATTTGAGTGGGCTTATCCCATACTGTGCCACTTTCTTCATCTTCACAGACTACTTGAGAAATGCGATGCGTATTTCTGCTTTGTCTGAGGCAGGTGTGATCTATGTCATGACCCATGATTCCATTGGGCTGGGAGAGGATGGACCTACCCATCAGCCCATTGAGCATCTGGCCAGCTTCAGGGCCATGCCCAACATGCTGATGTTTAGGCCTGCAGATGGCAATGAAACCTCTGGGGCATACAAGGTGGCAGTTCTCAACCGCAAGAGGCCCAGTATATTGGCACTCTCAAGACAAAAGTTGCCCAATTTGCCTGGGACATCAATTGATTCAGTGGCACTTGGAGGATACATTGTCTCAGACAACTCAACAGGCAACAAGCCAGACCTGATCCTTATTGGAACAGGGTCAGAACTGGAGATAGCATTCAAGGCAGGTGAGGTTATTCGGAAGGAGGGCAAGACGGTACGAGTGGTGTCACTTGTTTCCTGGGAGCTTTTTGAGGAGCAGAGTGCTGAGTACAAGGAAAGTGTACTGCCAAAGGCTGTTAAGGCCCGTGTGAGTATTGAGGCAGGATCAACTTTTGGGTGGGAGAAGTTTTTGGGTTTGGAGGGTAAGGCTATTGGTGTGGATCACTTTGGTGCCAGTGCCCCTGCAGGCATTTTGTACAAGGAATATGGGCTCACTGTTGACAACGTTGTGGCACAGGGCAAAGCATTGATCGGATAGATATATGGCTCAAACAAGATGGTGGGACATGAGTCTATTAGGTTTCTCTTCAGGATCCCAATGTGTTCCAAATGGTACATCATCACTGCATTAGTCCAGAAAATATGTTGTGTTCAGATAAAGATGGGACCCGTATTAGCTTCTTTGGTACAACAGAGATGCTTTTTGTTTTCTTCAGTTGTAGCTTAAATCTTGAACTTGGCTTTGATTTTGTTTCTTCGGTTGTAGCTTATACCTTTTAATTGGCATTGCGCTCCACCAATTGAGCTTGTGAGGCAAATGGGCCAGATCATTGACAATCAAAAGAGTGCATTAATGAGTTTCTTTTACCAGTGTTGTCTGGTTCTTTACTTTAAAAAGGAACCTTCATTCTCAGTTGTGAAACTTTTTTAGGTTTTGATGGAACTTCTGGTCCAGTTCTGAAACTTTTTCAGTGTTTGATGGAACTCCGCGTCCAGTTCTGAAACTCAGTGTTTGATGGAACTTCTGAGACTGGTTCTTTGGATTTGTAAAATCTCTGGTTCTGATATTTTATTAACAGAAATTGGAGGAACTTAATGACGCAAACTGAAGAAACCAGAATTATAATGACTATTATCTGGAACATGGTGGAGATATGTAAGGAATGATTGATCCATCATCAAAGAAATTGAAGAAACTTCAATCATAATGGCACTTGAACATAGAAGATTGCATATGTAATAGGTGATTTTCATCATCTAAGTAATAATTTGACCAAATCTTAAAAGCACCAAGCCACTTAAACAATTGCTAAGAGTTTTATAGTTTCTATGTTGTTACACCTTAGTTACAACACGCAAACGAGGGTAAGTATTTGGAACTTGTTCAATGTGAACAATGTTTTGAATTTTTCAATATTTGATTTGATCTTTTCATTGTTCATTCATTTCAAGTCTCGTTCTTATTGTTTTGAGACTCCATACCATGTGGTGCATTACTATATTTTTTTGGTGTTGCATTGGTGTGTGTTTTTGAACTTGGATTCCTATAAGTTGTAGGTGAATCATGTGTTGAAATGTTCTATACATTGTGCAATTAGGAGTTTTTGTTGTTTGGTGTGTAGTTGTGACCAACGATAGTTGTAAGCATTGATGTTATAACACATGACAATCAACACATATAAAAAAATTAAATTCACACAAACACATACAAATTGTAAACGTTTAGTAACAAAACACACACAAACGAACAAGACATACAAACAACAACAAAAAAATGCAAAGGAAATAAAGAACCATGTAAAGTTCAAAGAAATAAAACAAATAAAGGAAGAAGGAAAGATGATTTTTTAAAAATTAAGATAGAAAGTTGGTGAAGGTTGTAGATGCTCCAACAACTCCCACACATGCATAGAAGCAAAAGCAAGGGGGGAAAACAAGTTGGTGCAACTAAGCAAATAGGCCAACTAAGTAAAGCAGAACTAAGTAAAGCAAAGTTAAGCCAAGCAAAACTAAGCACAACATGAAGCAAAGCAAAACGAGTGAGAGCAAAGTTGGCAAGTTAGAGTGAAGCAAGCAAGAGCACCAAACAAAAGAACTTAAAAGTGTAAGACCAAAAGAAAAAAAGCTTATAAGGAAAAAAAAAAAACTTAAAGCAAAAACACAATGAAAAAAAGAGAAAAAATACTAGCACAACAAAAAACATTGCAAAATGTAGAATGAAGCAAAGTGGGGCTCAAACAACATGTGCCCCTTTATTTTATGGAGGGAGTGCCTCCACAAGATAGTTGTTGAAAGGATGTGCCACCTTGATACCCTAGCCTCCTTGAACCTTAACCCTAACCTATAATTCCTAATTTAAACCTTACATAACACCCTAACATTATAGATCTTAGACCTTAAATTCTAGCTACATAGACTTTAGACCTTTAAACCTTGAAAATTAGACTTGCGTATCATCAAATACCCTAAGGTATCAACTTTTGAAAGTTCTTTGAGAAGGTTGATATTCATTTTAGTGAGAATTAATGGGGTGGTTTTGATCTTGGTTATCATCAAATGTGATACTTATAGGTCTTCATGGTGAGAATCGACTTGAAACCTAGGCTAATTTTCTTTTCTTTTTTCCTTCTTGATAACTATTTTATAATGATGTGCATTTATAAAAAGAAAAGTATCAAGTTGACTTGTAAAACATTTATAATTTTGGAGGCTACCTTTATATTTAATGAATGTCCCTCCTATAAAGGCAGAGGTGTAACCTAAATGAATATTACTGGATAATGGATGGAATAATTGACAATTGTTTCATCTTAGGTCCCTTATTTTTGGAATGCTCTCCGCCTTGGGGCTTTACTTGCATGTAAAAAAATGGTAGAATTTTTATAATTAATGTACGTGGAGGGTGCTTTACCTTCTTTATTATTTTGGGCACAACATAATGTAAAATAAGGTGCATCCTCTCCTTCTCAAACAAAATTGGAGTCATTAAAATTCTACTAGATCTTTACCTTGGATAAGGACTTTAGATGGGGTATTTTTGTAAATTCAAATCTTGCACTCAACTCTTGCTTTGTGTTGGGCTCTTATTTGCAAAAAAACCCCACACCTTAATGTAAGGTAAAGATGAAGAACATGGCATGCATTTACTATAAATGTACATAATTCAATTAGGGGCAAGGTTGCACTCTTTTGACTCTTATATTTATCCAAAATATAATGTACATGCCATTTAATTACTATGGGTAGAGATGCTCAACACATATATTAATGATATTATCATAAGAGACCAAACCATAAATAAATAAAGGAAAAACACGTAACAAGGGAACAAACAAAAAAAATAGAAAAAATCAAAGTTTAAACAAAAGATCACAACCAAAATGTTTAACACACAATGGGGAGCCTTAAAAGGAGAAATCATTAAACCTAGGACCTAGACTCATCACCATTAGCATGAAACAAGTTGTGTAAGGAGATGGGCAAAAAACATGGAAGGACATTAAATTTAGAAAAAGTTTATCCTTTTGCCACAACTAGCCAAAGCAAGGTAGTGGTGGCTTAAATCTTGTGAAGAGCCACTAACACCCTTTGCTTATAAAATGAACATAAAATCTAAACAAGACTTTTTCTAGAGCCCTTCATTGACCATGCCATGTTGGCACATCGATGAAGGAAGTTGTTCGTTTGTTGGTGTAAATATCCAAATATTTTTATTGTTAGAGGGATGGAATCATTTTTAGGGTGTTGGTCACCATATGACACAACCTTTGCCTAAGTTGCAATGTTGTAGCCACTCTTCAAAAAGAAGTGGCTTGCGAAACAAAATTTGCATAAGTCGAATTATTAATGACTATTATGCCAAAAAGCGAATACCATCTCTTGGAAGCATAATATCCACTCATCACCATGATGACTAATGAAATGGTGCTGGGAAAACATGTGTTTGCTCATGTAAAACATGGAATTCGACATCCTTAGCAATGGAGGCAATAAAATCTTGAATTGCATCAGGTGTGGTAGTGTACTCTGCCCCAAAATAAGTGTATCCTTGTTGGATCTATGGGTTAACTGCATATGCATTAAGAAGGACCATGAAATGTAAGATGGGAGAGGCCCAATTTCATGCATAACATTGAGGAAATTATGTTAGAGGCCATTTTAAAAGGTGGGATGATTAAGCATGCAAAAAAACCAAACATTTGAACTTGGGCATGTGTAAGATCTTAGCCAAACATGATGGTAATTTGAAAAAAACTTTGAAATGATGTTGGAAAATGAGTGTTTGTGCATGCTTTTTGAGATGCTCTCTTGAAGACAATTCATTATTCTCTTTGACAGCTGTTCAAATGGAAATTTGAGTAGTTGGAAGTAGAAGGTCATGAGCCCACTTAAGGTGAACTTGTAATGGAATTGGACCTAAATTGTTGCCCCTATAGCCCCCAATAAAATGGGCAATCATTTTGCAAAAATCTGGATGTAATAATTGTGTGATAAGCCCCTAGCTTTTCAAACACACTGCTAGGGTGATAACCTCTGCAAATACAAGACCTATCCCACCTTTGAAGATGTGAAGAGAAGTTTGAGGATGAATTACGGAATCTTCCGAACATTTCAAAAAACTTGGCCTTAAAAGTCTTCCAAATAAGTAAATGCAAATTGAATGAAAAGAAGCTAGTTGACATTGAAAATTCGGGAATGGGAAGCAAGAATGAAGACCTACACATCCCCCAACCTAAGAAGGGCATCAATATGTTGAACATCATCATCCAAAACATCCTAGAGAAAATAGGATGTGGAAGAAATGGACCCCAAAGGAACACCTAAATTTCGAATGCCCCTAATAGGGGTATAGAAACTTGATGGAGGCAAAAACCTTGAAGGCAACCCCGAAGGAGACCAAGTAGAACACTTGTGGGGTTGAACCACAAGGCCTACCGAATTTAACTAGGAAAATAAATGATGAAAAACCTAAGATACAATTTAAACAAGCCCAATGATGTGGGTGTCATCTGCAACAAAAGGAAACAAACAACATGGGAAAATACCAACCAAACTACAGAGTGCATATAAATGAATTGGGGCAAAAAGAGGACTAGCTAAAGGATCCCTTGATGGGTGTCAATGGAGGATTGAATAACAAACAAATTGCCCTAAGGAAAGTGATGATTAAAAAAAAGGAGTTGTGAAAGATAAAAAAAATAGACGAAAGGTATGAGTTAATACAACTACCCACCTACAACACAAAATTTTTAAAATATAACCTTATAAGAAATAATGTTGAAGGCATTTGCAATGTCTACTTACAACACCACCCAATCAGAGTGAACATTTAAGATTGTTAAAATATCGTTCACCATCGTTTCACAACCTCCCTTGATTGTGACCTCAAACTAGTGGGGGGAACTAACTCTTTACACTTTGGTAGGATGGTTATCACATGGGTGTAGGTTTAGCAAGCCAAGGATTATTGTGGTTCTATTTTGTTGTGTAAATGTGGTATTGATTGGTTCACATTATCAATTTCATCACAAATTTGATTTTGCATTCCAATTTTGTTTTGTTTTATGGTGTTGTAGATTTCAGTTGTTTTGTGAGTTGAAAAGAAGTACATATCTAGTGTTGGGTTAGTGATGCAAACACTAATGCACTGCATCAGACAAGTTGGATCATGGTTCAAAGTTCAACAAGATCCATTGATGTATATAATGTATTTGTGACTCGTTTCAAAATGTGAATATAATTCTCATTCTAAATGAATTTGATTTGTTTGCTATTGATGAGAAAATTCTTATACTAATGAAAAAGAATAACACTAACATGTTTAGTCAAATCAAGTTTGAAAATCCATCACAATTTCTCTTGCTTGTAGGACAAAGGATTCATATAGTTAGCTTGTAGTTTAGAGTAACCATGAACTCAATCCTAGTCATGTCCTCAAAAGTGAAAGAGCAAAGGGAAAATATAGCAAAAACATCATTTCTAGATTGATTCAACCAAGAAAAAAAAACCCTTTTTAGACTCTTCTTTAGTGTTAGGTGTTTGGACATCTCTACCCATTTGAACAAGGGGTGTGTCACACTATGGCCTTTCCCATTTACATTAAAAAATATCTTAAGGCAAAAGAAGAATGACAAAAACTCAAATATTTCACCATGCAAAAATATAATCTTCAAAAAATCCTCTAAAAGAAACCAAATTCCTTCAAGATATTATAACTCTATAACTAATCTCAAGTTTCAACACAACCCAAAATACCATCTTTCAAAAATCCTCATATAACAATAGAGCTATTACATAGGGGCCAAATCCCTGAAGCTACCATATTCTATAATGAATCTAAACACAATGTCCTTGCCTTGGTAGTAGGCAAGGCCAACAATAAATGCTCAATGCATTCTATCTCAAATGGTGTACAATTATTTCCCAATGTCCACCCCCCCATAAACATAAGAAAATGAGAGACAATATAATAAGATGAGAGATTATTTAAGTTCAATCACCACCTTGGCTATTGAATAGTACCTTTTACATGCAATTGGATCATATATAGATTTATTGGTCCAAACAACATTTGTTAACCTAAATTGGCATATAAATGTTAAACTTCATTTTGAAATATGTGATAGTGTGTTAGCAAATTGGGTGATAATTAATTATTGGAAAAGTAATTGAACACTTTTGACAAATTGTGAAGTGCAATTGAGATAAGATTTATTAAAAAAAAAAAAAAAAAAAAAAAAAAGGTTTGTTATTGTATGTGCCAGATTCTCAAGAGAAATTATGTTAAGTATTTGACATTGTTGTGCTGAATCTACCAGCACAATATGATACTCTGAAAGAAGCCACCATGGAGCTGCTCTTAGATCTGTGATGGGTGGGACTCTTGACATTCAATTTGAACTTTTTGTAAACTTTAAGATTGCCAGAGGAAAGGGGGAAAAGAATCTTGTGGGAGCTTGTGAAGAAATATTGAAAACTCCAAATGAAACAATTCACAGTACCTAGTAGCTTCAAAATGCTTGTAGCAGGTGGCAGCTGGATCTGTGAATTGCACTACATGGCTGCAAAAAGAAGAAAAAGAAAAGCCTAGGATCAAAATTACAACAACAAAAAGTAAGAAGCTTAAGATCAAAATCACAACAGCTGAGAACTGGGTCTGTGACATAAACCAAAATCTGGTTTTGCAGTGGGTTCAGAAAGGAGATAGTGAAAGTGAGGAGGAGGAGGAGGAGGAGAGAATTAGTAGTAGTAGTAGTAGTAGGGCTTGATGTTGCAGAGACCAGTTGGCTGTTGGAGATGTGGGTGGAGATTGGGAAGACGGGTACCAGCATGGGCTGGGGATGGAGCAAGAAGTTGTCATGAATTGCAAGCCCAAATTGGTGCAAGGAAGGAGGAGATGGAGAAGAAAGAGGAGATGGAGGAAAAAGAGGAGATGGGGTGCAAGAGGAGCTTACTGGGTCGCGTAAGGGTGGTACTGGTCAGCCCCCAACAAGCTGGCAACATTGGATCTGTGTGTCGAGTGACCACCAATTTTGGTGATCGTCAATCCCTTCCCCCCCTTCCCCCCCTTCCCCTTTCTTTCTTTCTTCCCACAAACTCTATCTCTCTCCAGATCCTTGCTGTTCGTGAAATGAGTGCATCGACTCCATAGGTTTCTGAAATAATATTAGATAACAGACCACCATGGAAGAAGTCAACCAATCAAGAGACGCCATTTCAGGATGCAGAAGCTGCAAGGATCAAGGTTTAGGGTTTAGGGTGCAAGGTCTAGGGTTTAGAGTGCATCATATTCGCTTCTTTGTCGATTGTTTCCTCAAATTCTGTTTCCTATGTTGTTGCTCATTCATAGTGTTTTTGTTTTTGTTTTTGTGGACTGGTTGGAGTGTGCAATGGACAAGTGCAGAATGCAATGACTTGTGGCTGGTAATGGGTCTTACCAATTTGGCGTTGAAGCATTCTCTGAAAGCTTGATTTTATTGCAAGCAGAAAATTTGTCATATGTTGTTGTTGCATCATCCACTGGATCTGCAGATTTGAGAGTGGGCAAATGAAATAGCATTGGGAATTTGTGGGGATGATGATGATCAGGTCGATCCACAGTGCAATTACAAAGGTGAAGAAGCACAAGTCATGGCAGCAAATGCAGCATCTCGATCCAAGCTTGAGCAAGTTCATGTTTCTGAGTCTTTGTCTGCAGCTCTCAAAGGCTGCAGCATGGTGAGCAAAGGAGTTATTGACTGCAGATTTTCATTTATCAGTCCTCCTGCAGACTTGCATCCCAATAGGGTTTTTTCTTTTTTGGTTTCCTCTTCTTCTAGTTGCTTGTTTAGTGGAGCTTTGCTAAATGTATGATTTGTAGACTAGCACATCTAGGAAGAATACACTAAAATAGACTTGACTTCATCTCAGTGTTCTTGTAACAGAAATTTGATCTGATGTGTTTCTTCAAATTCACAGACGTGGAGAACAGACATGCACATTATTGCACAGTTTTGAACAATTTCCACATGGTCTTTGATTGGAGGACAAACAGGCAGTTTAGATTGATGGGAATGGTAGTTGGGTGTGAATGGTAGGCAGTTGGATTCACCCGCCGAAGTGGAGGTTTGCGCCTCCCTGACATACACCTCTCAAATCTAAAGATACCATCATTGGGGGATCTCAATCTTGCGGTATAGTGTTACACTCTTTCTCTTCTCCAAGGTCTTCAGACATGAGATATTGTTTGATTGGTGCTGTCATCCAATTCTGCACTGAAGGTCAAAAGTAGTTGTAATTGAACTTGGCTCACAATCTGTGAGATTGAACATTCAGAGACTGTGTGATATGTGTTTACAGTCTTCAATTTTGTTGAAAATATGAAATGGTTATCTGCAGCTGATATTCGGGAGGGAGGATAGGGGTCTTACAAACATGGAGCTCCTGCAATGCACTCATGTGTGCAGTATACCATCAGGAAAAGGGACGGGTTCATTGAGTAACACCCGCAGCACTATTGTCAATCATTTTTCTTGTGCTATGTCTCATTCTCTGCTGTCACTATTTTGTCTCACTGTTTTGTCTTCCCTATAGTATAAAAAGGTGGCACTGAATGTCTTTCTGAAGCAGATCTGAGCCATGCAGTGGCAGTGGCATTATCACGATTGTATGAATCAGCTCACCAAGAAAAAGCAGAAGACCGTGTGGTCTATTTGCCACAGACATCCACAGCTTACAAGAACTTGCCAGGTCAAAATATCGTGAACTTGTTCCATTCTGTTTCCTCTCCAATGAGAGTCTCTATATACTCCTGGGTCAATGCATCTTTCCTGTCCTGAAGCACCTGTTATTGCAGGCACTGCATCCATTGAGGAGGTGGATAATCTGATTAGACGGTGGGAACAAATGTTGCTAGCCTGTAACAAGCTCACTGTCTTAGTTGATGAACCCAACTACAGAATGCAAGAGAGAATGCTCATCCACATGCGAAGAATGATGATGCGCGCAGGACCATCACTCCGTGAAGTCGGTTTCCTACATGGCTTCCTCACAACAGTGAATACAATCACTTCCAGTATTGCAAGCTCTCAACTAAAAAGACAACCACATAATACTTCTCAATCGAATCCCTAATGACTTCCACCTAACCTCCGAAGAAATCCTATGAAGTGCTGTGTTTAGGTTGAAGGGTACTCAAATGACTTTCATGCCAGAACTTGTCCATGTCCTTCGGGATCCAATTTGAACTATCTGTTTTAGAATTGAGGAGTTCTGCACAATGGCATAACTCAGATACAGAAATTGCAAATGTAGAAAGCTATCATCATTCTGATTCTGTTTTCTAGCATAAAAATACATCCACCAAACCTCAAGAAATCGGGAACCAAATGCTCTGCATGAACAAAGCCAGTAACTAAAATGTGCAGTTCTGAACTCATAAAGGGAGAGAGGATGTGAGCAAATTCACCGGGCCTGATAATAAACTTCAATTGGTTTAAACAGATGACAGGACTGGCATTTGACTGAAGAAGAAACAGTTGGGCACACTAACAACTCAAAAGATTGGCATAAACCCTAAACCTTCAAAAACATGCAATGCAGCTCATGAATTTGCTACTAATGTACAAGAGTAGAAACAAATTTTCACTCAACACATTTGAATTGAAAGTAGGGCTCTGCCCCTGACTTGATTGCTTCAAATTTCCAAAGCCCAATCCAGTAAACACCATATACTATTTAGAAAACATTGCACACTACCTAATCAGTGGAATAAAAGCCCATGAGTTGTTTATGAGTTCAAACCACTGCTCTGACTCACATTGCTTAGTTTGTCTATGGAAGTGCCATCCTTGATTCCTTCTTGCTCTCCTACAGCATCTTCTGGGTCTTTGATATCTACTGTGGGTTTGAGAGGTGGTTGACCTCCCCATGCTGCTGCTTCTGCCGCTGAACCAAGAGCCAAACCAGAGATCAGAAACCAAAGAGGCTATGTTTTAAATAGCAGGTTTTGGCCGGCTTTAAAAGCTGCTGCAAGTACTTTGAACATGCAAAGATAACAGAGCTGCGGTGCTGATAGTCTAGAGCTCCTAACATGAGCCATCCATGTGATCTATGGCAATATAGAGATTCTATAAAACAGCAGATAAAGAGAAACTTGTTGTGACAAGGAATGAAGATACCTTTGCGCTGCTCTTCTGAGACTAGAGCATTTGCTTGTTCTTCTGTTATCCGTAAATAATCTTCTGTTGTGTAAGCCTTCGGTTCATCTGCAGCTTTCCATAGGGTATTTTTCAAAACCAAAACAACCTTGGCCTTGTTATGTGACTTGCAGGCATTACTATAGCTGTTCTACACTGCAAGCTAATGCAAAACACTCTCCATTCTGACTGCTGAAAACCAAAGATTCCATCCTTCACCTGACTGGCAACAATACAGATTCATCATACTGTCAGAAAGGCACTTTTTTCTCTTAGAAAGGGGGTTGATTCTGTTGTTCACATTTTGCAAACTTCATATGTGCATGTAGACACAGGACTTGGTGCTTGAGAGGCTCAACATGGATTGCCTCCTAGGTACCTTGCTTCAATGGTGCAGAAGATTGCGGAAAGGGGGGGGGAGCAGGCGGTGTTGATGTTGTCGGAGGCTGGCTAGGGTTGCGCAGTTCATCCAGACCTATCTCTTGCTCCAAAGTACTTTTGAACTCCTTTGATACTTGCTGCAAAGACCAGTTGTCCTCACATATCAGAACTAACCAGGCAGCAAGCAGCTCAATGCCTACCATCGACTTGTGGATCAGACTGTAGCACTCATGAAACCATTTGCCTGTGGCCTTACAATTGAGCTTTTGGTGCTTGGGTTTCATATCTACAAAACTTGGTCTAAATATCTTTGTTTCTCAGTGCATTGTGCTGCTGGGAAAGTCTCAACAGCACAACTGTGGTGCCCAAGCATCATAGTTGAGAGATTTTCCCCATCTCTCCGTTACCTGAAGCTCACGGATTGCTGGTTGAAATGAACGCAATGATTTGCCTAGTGTGCGTGCCACCTGCACCCACATGTCCTCATCACTTTAGATTGTCCATTAGATTGTGCCCACAACATCTTTGCAAACTCCAGCTGCTTGTACATGATGGGCATGCCAACAAACTGTGAGTACAAACTTTTACATAACAAGATTACAGAGGCCACGACATGGCATCCATCTGTGCAACAATGAAGAAGTTCATACTTGGAACACCAATGTGTGTGTGCCATGACAACATAGTCATAAGCAGTTGCCTTCTGCTGAAGAGCTAAAACTACAGCAAAAATCCTCACAGAAACACAAAGAGAATTACTATAGAGATGGCAATTCTCAATGGACAATTGACAAACCTGAAAGGGGACTCCGGGTGTACAGAGAGTAAACCCACAGATCCCCACCTGCAGTAGTACCTCAGCTGCTTTTTTCCAAGACAAAAAATGGTGTGATTCTAAAGGAACTTTTCCCATCTGTGAAAACCCTAATTGAGCAGGCAGGATGAAGAAGAGTACAGAAAAGGAACGAGAGAAGAATACAAAAGGAATTGCACATGATTATTACCTCTGCAAGACCCTTGGGGCCGAATACGAGCAAAGCCACCACCCCTATCACCAATGCTTCTGGTGCCCCGACTCCCAGCAATGAAGCTTGCACTCGTCCAGCAGCAGATTTCCTGGACTGTCTGTCCCCCTTGACTAAGAGACAAACCACAATGGAAGAAACGTCCCAAGGGTAAATAGAGCGTGCCAGAAAGAGATTGGGACTGAGTGCAGAGTGAGCTGTAAAGAGCAGCATTTGTAGCAACAACAATGCAAAGACATGACTGAATAGTATTGCAAACTACAAAACATGAGACAGGAAGGATGAGAGAGAGAGAGAGAGAGAGAGAGAGATGGGTAGACCTCTTAAGGAGCTGAGAAGATGAACGAGATGAGAACGGCCTTCCCATGAAGCACTGGAGCTCAAACCACTTGCCCTAAGCAAAGAAGGGCAAGCTTTGTTCCCGGTATTGGGTCTTGGGAGCTGTGGGTGTGCGGCGCAGACACGGCAGAAGCGAGGAGAGCTAGGGAGAGTGAAGTGCACAGAACCAGAGCTCGTGCTGCATGCTGCTGCCGCCTCATCTCTGGAGACAGAAAACCAAGAAGGGATCAAAGTGGGCGTTGTTGTGCATGGAGCTCTAGCCGTCGTCGCCATCTCTCTCCGGAGTATCCACCAGCTCTCAGGCGCCGCTTTTAAGTTTCTTGCTCAGCTGTAGAAGTGACTAACTCTTCTAACACTTTGTCCCGGGATTGATTGTTGCACACACGACCCAAGAAGAGGGAAACCCTCAAGAGATCATGGAAAGCAAGAAAGAGATGTCTTGCAAAGGGAAGAATGAAGAATCCCAGCTACCCATGAACTCAAAAGTGCAAACCTAGTTTCCTGCCGATAGAAACCACTCTCTCACAATTGGGTGTTTTCGCTCAGATTCTGTGAAGCAAGAAAAAAGAGATGGGTGATCATCTTCGCCTCATAAAACAAAACAGTTAAGAAGCTGCTTCTTTACCGCTGCACATCAAATTGGTATATCTCCGGATGGGGTTTTGTTCTGTTCAAATTCTTCAAAGAAAAGAGAAACTACATACTGTTTGCAAATGCTGCTGCTCCATCTTCATGAAGTCTTTGCTTCCCTGCACTTTTGGAAACTTCTGCAAAATGGGGGTCTGTCTCTCTTCGTTTTGCTCAACTCCCTTCTCTTTTAGGTTTTGTTGAGCTAGCCAGCATCAGATTCATTGTTTTCTTCTCAGTGTTTCCTTTCCTTTAGGATTATCAGTCATAGCACCTTGCTATTAGTTCAGCAACCAGTTTGCCCTAAGGTAGTATATATAGCCTTCCTTAGCTCTAGTAGGAAACAGAGATCTGGTTTTGGATTTTGTACTTTTCAAAGTCAGGGATGTCTTTCTCATGAGATCCTCTCACAGTAGTCTGCTGCAGTGGTTAGGATCTCTTGAAGCCTGCTTTACAATTGGCAAAACCATATGGTCATTTGCAGCTAGTGAAGACATGAGAACCAGGACTTGTCTCTATACACAGACATGTGTGGATACTAATCAAATTGCCTTGCAGATCTTGACAACAATGTTTGTTTGTGAACCTTCTTCAAATACAGCAAAGTTGTCAAACCCACTCATCTCTTACTGGTTTGTAACAAATTGAGACCTACTGCAGCATGACCAAGATGGATGGCTCACTGACATCATGATCAATTATGTATTGACAGCACAAGATGATCAACAAAGACTGGACTCATTGATGCTAGAGAAATGGAACCAAGTTTGTTTTTGGGTGGAATCCATTCTTGCAAATCATGAGTTCACAAAATCTGTAACATTATTATTGCAATCCTTTTGCATTGTGCATTGTTCTTCTTGTCTGTCTTGTAGTGGTAATTTAGTAGGAGATTTGCAAGAATCTCTCTCAATGCTAATCACTTCCCCCACCAAAAAGAGAACCACAATGATGCCCTCCTCCCTCTTTCTTTACTGGCCCTCTTCATTGGTGCTAAATCTTGTGATAGTTCTGCCTTGAGATTGGGTTCATCACAACTGGTCCGGCAGCTACTCGGGGCCAAGCATTCATCCTCTTGTTGGTCTCTTTTGCCCATTCCCCTCCTTGCATTGTATGAGGTATAGTCCCTGCACTTCCTCAAACATGAACAGCTGACTTGGTATCACTAATAGGCATAACTAGATACATCCTAAGAAGGGCAAAGAAGTGCATGAAGGTAGTACTAGGTTGCATGTCAAGGAAGATTATAGAACATTAGCAGGAGCACAAAGCAAATACCAGGAAAAGGAACAAAAAAACCAGGTTTGATTTCCTTACAAAAGAGTATTGAGATCTTGAACCAAGCAAGAACTCAAATAAAATCTTTTGTTCAGTTATCAACAAGAAATTGCGGAGGACTTTTGGCTTCACATGCATAGTACCCTGTACAACATCATGATTCTTTGCAGTTGTCTATCAATTCTCTTTCTCCAATACATGATGAAGCAACCCATTTGAAATGCTGTCTGTCTTACACGGAAACATATGAAATACTTTCATAAAATGTATGGATTTGCACCAACAAGCAAAAAAACTTGGAACCCATCAAGGTAAATCTTGCACTTATGGTTTTGTTGCCCATGACTTTTGAGGCCAGGTTGCAAAACTATTGCAACAAAAGAAAGAGCCTCATCATGAACAAAAGAACATCACCATCACCTCCTTGTAACTTGAGAAAAGAAATAAAAAAAGAATCCAGAAAATGTAGGGAAGAAGACACATGTGAAAAAAGACTAACCCCCAAATATCTTTCGCACAGATATGAAGTAGCTGCACACATAAGCGATTGCACAAGAACCAATAGCACAAGGCACAATCACCTTGGGAAATGATACCAACATTGTGTCTCCCCTTTTGCTACTCCCACTTCTTCTTCTTTCTATTAGAGATGGTGTTCAACAAACTCTTGCTCTCTCTCTCTCTCTCTCTCTCTCTCACACACACACACACACACACACACACACTCTTGCAACTGCCATTCCATTTCCAAGTACTGAGACATCTTATGAATGGTTGTAAGATATGTGTGCATGTCTGGATGAATGTTGAAAACATGTATTGTACATCCCCAGTTTGTTACATCTTTGCAATGACTCTCCTTGAAGCTGTTGTGGAGTTTCCCTCCTATTTTCAAATTATGGCTACATGGATGTGGGGATGCACATTCATTTTTGGTTGCAAGGCAATAACAGAAACTCTTTCTTTAATTTTGCTATGCAATTTTGTACAGTTCAGAAATTGTGGGTTTTTTCAAATCTACTAAAACAAATTCTCAATGGGTTTGAAGATTCTCAATAGATTTCAAATGTATCCATGTAGCCATTATTTGAACAGAGAGATCCTTATTGCATTTGTTTTAGAAGCAATCTACAAATGTCAAACCTGCATTCATGTTCAAGACCTCTTGATTAACCTAAATTACAGTGTTTGTTAGCTAATAATGGTCCTGGTACCTGCACAGAGGTGCATCAAATTGAGCATCAAATTCAACAGCAAACAATTGTAATGCCAGCTATAATTGTGAACTTCCTCAATCATGAAATGTGGTTAACAGTAGCTGCAACGGCAAAGTGAAAACAAAACTGATTCTCAATTGTGACATGAGCAGTCCATGCAATGGCAGTTCAATCTACACTCACTGAGTCATCAGCAAACAATCAAGCTTATTCATTGATCCAAAATCTCATACAAGTTTGCATGATTGCACCCTCGTACCCAGGTGGCTTTGATGGCACCAGAGGCCCTTGAGCCAGGTTTGTAGATTGAAGACACAAGCGGTCAGCTAAAAACTGAAACTCTTCCTGACTGAACATGTCACAAATTGCCTGATGGATACAAAATTTGCCAACGATCTTGGTGCCAGATTGATTACTGAGAGCAAGGGTACTGCAGTGCAGCATCAAATCATATGACTTGCACCCAATTTCTTGCACTGAATTTGCACCAGATGCACACAACTATGCAAGCTTCTTCACGCCCCTGTTTCCTGTCATATTTCATGGAGGGTTTTCACAGTAGGCATACTCTGAACCATCAAGTATGCCAGTGTAATAATAGTAAACGAACATAATCTACAAGCAGGAAGAAAGCAGATCTCATCTTTCAAATATCAGGCTGCTGGCATCGTCAATAATCCTTGCAAGAACAAATGTATCATCCTCAAAGTGATTCAAATGTGATGGGCATACCTGACCATTGATCATAGCTCTCCCAAATAATTCTGAAATGAACTTTGTTGAAGAGTGGCAGTCAACACATACCCACCACTGCTTGATAAAGTTGGAAAAGCTCCAGTGTCTTCTTATATTGCCCAGCCTTCACATATCTTGCAAGCCTTCTGTTCCTTGGGAAAGCTGTCCAATTGTATTGTCCCTGATGCCAATGCAGCCATCTCCGCTGCCACCCAAGGGGGTTTTCTGTGGATCCTCAAGCCATAGAGCCTACTGTATCTGCTTCTTCTTGAAATCCAGGTACCTTGCATTGATCCACAAATGGATCAAATTAAGTTGATTCATCACGGGTTCCGTAAACCCTAAACCCACCCTGAATCTCTAGTCCAAGTATTGTAAAACCTAATTCAATCTAACCTAACTTTGAAACCTTCTTACTTGTTGGAGAACTTCTTTTCAAACCTTTCAACTATTGACATAAGTTTGTTATCACCACAATGGGTAAAAAAAGAAGGCCAACTAGGTGAACATTTGGCTAGAGAAATGATATGAAGTTTTGTTAATGAACCTTTGTGGACTTTGGAGGGATTTCATAACCCAGGTGTGTTGAGAGACTCATGATGCTACAAATTCCAAATGAATATGCAACTCAAGGATGTGGAGGTTGAGAGATTGTGTTTGTATGTTAAGATTTCTCTTATGCTTGTACAAACTTGTCCTATTCATTTGTTTTCCATCCTAACATGAACCTACAAGGAAAGGTAGCACTACAAGGTAGTACATGAGGTCCCATACTAAACTTGGATTGGTATATTGATGCTAGGATTGCCTTAGGGTCATATTCAACTAGTATGTTCTTCAATACCAATGTTCATACCTATATTGAGGTTGTAGTGTATATATACTTGTCCAACAACATTGGTACAAGCCCAATGACTTGCAATGCAAATGAATAAACTATTGAGAAATGGATAGCGCAAAGGGACTTGTCATTGCAATTCTCATATTATCACAATACCCCAATACCCTATTGTCACACATTGTTGTTGCTTATCCTTGCACACAAAAAAAACTCCTACTATTGGACATTAATGTGCCCTATCTTTGCACAAAAGCACTTGGGTTTCTTGTACATGAAATAATAATCTTGGGTGTAAGGTGTGGAATAGCAAGGTCTTGGTGTTTATGATAAAGTATGGTAATAAAGATGTTTTTGTGCAATGAGGTGTGTAGTGAAGTGTGCAATTGTGGGGGTGATTTTTTGGAAAATGGTGAATTAAAATTACATCGATTGGTTGTAGGCCATAGATATTCACTTACATATCAAATTTTGAACCTTTCTAAAAATTGTGTTTCATGGCCAATATAGCATAAGTGCTATATACCAAAATTTAGCAAGATGTCATGTTCTTAAGTGTGTGATAATAGGGTCAGCTAGTCTCGACAGAAAAAGAAAGAAAGAAAGAAAGAAAGAAAGGGGCAGTTTATTTGTCTTGGCATCTAGGAGATACTTAGAGAATAGCCACTTAAGCTTTAAAAGCAAACAAAAACTTCATTGGTATAGGTGTTCTTAAGGAAACAAATGTGGAATTTTCCACTATTTTCTACATGGATCCATCCATCTCTTTTAGAGGGGGAAGAAATCCTCACAAGAGGCAAGCTACATCTTTCTCCATTCACCAAGCAAAACCTTCATATTCCATTGGATCATCATCTTCTTTGATTGCTACTCATGAATAGTTGAGAAAGCCGTGTACTTAAATTTAGTTCAAAGGTTGAGTGGAAGGTAAGTTAAAGTTTGGTTGAGAAGAGCCAAGAATTTAGCTTTGTGTGCTGAGACATAGAAGGTAGGTTTTAAGGGCATTCTAAATTTTATTATAGGGTATAAAGCTCATCCTTTGGAGTAAAATACACATTAAGAAGAAAAATGGAGTGCGAGGCAAAAGCTTTCTTTGTCATTAATTTAGGTGTGGTAGGGTGGATTGCTTTTCTTTTGAGAGAGAGAGAGAGAGAGAGAGAGAAAAAAAAAAAAATTCATTTGTATAGCTTACATGTTAAGGCATGTTGTGATCAAGAGAAACAAAGGAAAAGCTCGTGCATTTTTTTAGTAGATGAAGTAAGTGGGTTTTTGAGAGCATGGGAGACTACTTCAAAGAGACACACACACACACACAAACACACACACAAACACACATGCATGCATATAAAATTATATTATTATCTTCATGAATGGACATACTTCCAAAAAGCATTAAGGTCAAAACATATGCTGAAACAATTGGGTTAGGAAACATATTCAATCCAAAAAAAGGGCCTTAAATTCCATGTAAGACAAAACCATAGCTTCAAGCACCCAACAAGTCACCAGACAAGGACCAATTGGCAAACAGATTGGAAACATGTGGGAACACATTTGGGAACTTGATGTGAACACATTGTGCATTTTGATGGGAACTTGATGGGAACTTGTTGGAAATATCACAAATATCCTAAAAATTGAAACCCATTCCCCCCCTTCAAGAGAAAAAAAAGAAGTGAGCCACTAGGCTGCCTACTGCCTTATCTCATTGGATGCCAAGAATTTTATGTTCCGAACCATGTTATTGAATTGTCATCCCCCATTTAATTAATTAATTAATTAAATAAATAAAATTTTAAATTAATAAAAATAAAAAATAAAAAAGACCCCTTCCCCCTTTGATGGAATCCTTTGAAATGCAGACATTTGTGTCCTTGCAATAAAAAAATAATTTCCAAAAAAATGCAGTTAAAGGACAATGAGCATCATCAAAGGTCAACTATTTGCATTACCCAAGGGGGGTGGGGGATTCCATGTGTGTTGTTCCTTCAATTTCAAGTAACCCAAAGTGATTAAAAAATAATTTAATTTAATTTAATTAATTAATTAATTAAAAAATTTATTATTATTATTTTGCCTAGTGCTATTGCATTTTTAGGTATCTCATCCAAGGAGAATGTCTTTCTTTACTTCAAAGAAGCTCTATTATTGTTGTTCTTGGGGACCACTTGTGTAAACTTGTTGGGGTGCTTTTAAACTAGAATATCACTTGATTCATTGTCTTGAGGAGGCTACACAAGGAGCTCATCTCCTACTTGCTCTACCCTCCTCTTATGGGCGAGTTCAAAGTTCAAACCAGTGTGGGAATGGGTATTTGATTTTTTTAATACCCGTTGATTCCGGGTATTTGAAAAGTAATAACCTGGTATTTGATTTTTTTTTTGATAAACACGATTATATATCAAAATCAAGCATTTGATTTTTTTTTGATAACCATGGTTATCAACTTTGATACCCAGCTTGATACCCGGTGGGGGGTTTGGTGCAATTTTTAAAGTGGGGTAAGTACACCAATGACCAAACATATAGATTGGTGATTGAAATCTCATATAGTGCATGATCAAGCTAGTTAACGAAAGCATGTGACCTTGTCATTATTCAAATTTATTGCCTATGATCAATTAGTCGTCGACTATGAGAAATTGTGCTATGAATTATTCTAACACTTGACCAAGTATCCATGACTTTTGTGTCCAATTTGTGAGTGTAAATTTGGAAAATATGAAAAAATTTGCCCATTCTTTGGGGAACAAATGCTTAATGGTAAGGGTGAAGGGAACATGCAAGTGTGTATTACTAATCATAAATGGGCAAAAAAGAAAAGGAGGGAAGTTTTTTTTTAGTGTTTGGTTATCAAAGTCTTTTGGTGCAATTTTAAAGAATGGCATGCATATTGTGTAAAGATGTTTTTTTTGACAATGGGGTTTGGGGGGGGTAGGGAGGATGGGTCCAATTAAACAAGAGGCAAATGAACATAAATGTGCAAGAAACCTTAAGTTGTACACATATGATTGAACTATCCTTTTGGGCTAACTATAAGAAGGATAAGAGTATTCCCACCATATGGCTAGAGAACACACCATTGATTAAGGTTATTTGAGGCTTGATGTAAATATGATGTAAATAGTTCTTTGTGGGTGATGAAGTGTTGCACACCAACTAACCAAATAAGGAAAATGTCCTAGCTACATACTACACATAAGGTAGCGAGGGATAATAGAACCATTTGCATGACAATGAAATGCCATGTTAAATCAACTAACAATGGATAAGGAAAATATCCCACTTGTATTAGATGATACACACAAGGCAACAAGAGATGAGAAAACCAATGTACCAAATGGGCAATGTAATTGGACAAATGAATGACTCAAAGAAGCAATGGATGTAGTTGAGAGAATGACATATTCATTGAAGAGGGTAAGCAAACCATGAAATATATTTGTATACTCTCTTTTGGATCATTTGAATGGTATGACAAGTGGACAAAAATAATGCCAATAGGTGTGATAATAAAAGAAGAAGACACAATATATTTGCTCAAACTTTAACTATGCAAAAATGCAAGCAATAATTAAAAAAAAAAAAAAAAACTATTTGTATTGGGTCAAGGATAGACACCCATAATTGAACATTCAAAAAGTAGAGGACACAAGGTTTGACAAGAAATTCTTATAATTGATTGTATCAAAACTTGGAAATATTATACAATCATTTCAATTACAATGCAAAACACACCTAAAATTTGAATCAAACAAAAATTTAAGAACACAAACAATCAAGAATGTTAAGGGTTTTAGTGAAAAGAGGTTCAAATCAAGTTTATAACACGATCCCCAAGTTTTGGAAATGATTAATTGTTAACTATATGATAAATGTAACAATTAGGGTTTTGTCAAGATTTTACATTTTTGGTGACATTGTCAATTGGAGTACATTTTAAATCTGCAATAATGTGTCACAAACACAATAATGTACAAAAGAGACAAGGAAATATTGATTTTAATGAGAATTTGTCCATGAAACTTTGCACATACAAAGAAACCCCCATAATGAATAATTTTCCACATCAAAATTTTCAATTTGCCATAAAGTGAAGAAGTTTATATTAAATGATACAAAAATATTCAGTAATACATTATATTATTGTAATGTTGATGATTATGCTATTTTTAAGTTGTAAAATGTTCTTCCATAAAACATGTAGTTAAGTTGAATGTTGTCTTTATCATTTTACAAAAGTAAAGTGGAACTTTAAAATGAATGAAAAATGGTATTTTGCTATTAAATAGGGTGTTTTAAATAACATTTATAGATGTATAAAAACACATTTATGAATCAATTTCATATTCATGGTTTATTATTATGATTTGCAAAACCTTGAAGCATATTTACAATTCCAACAAAAGGACTAAAAAATGCTACATTTAATGATAATTTTTTCCATGAAATTTTACACATATAAAAAAATTAAATTAAAAAAAAATCTTCCCCATCAAAGTTTTCAATTTTTCTTAAGGTTGTGGATTTATATCAAATGATTTAAAATGTTCATTAGTACAATATGAGATGATAATGTTGATGGTTATGATTTTTTAAGGTTGAAAATTGCTTTTCCATTGAAGATTTACTTAGGCCAAGTTTTAAAAAAAAATTGACAAAAATAAAATGAAGTTTTGAATTTAAAAAAAATGGAAAATTGCTATCAAATAAGGGTTATCAAAAAACCTTTATTGAATGATTGGTGTACATTTACAAAAATGCACAATGATGATCCAATTTCATATTCATGTTTCTTGTTATTAATTTTAATTTTGAGGCCCAAATAATTTGTATGTAAAACTCAAAATAACCCAAAATGAATGAAAATTTACATGTTATTACTTTGATTCTATTTGTATTAAAGTTTTCAAACAAATTGTGTACATTGTGCATGAAAACACTTCAAGGTAGAGAAGGCTTTAAATCAATGATTAACCAAACAAAACATCAAGTTAGGTTTTAAGGCTTGCAGAATATTGCCTTTGAATCCTAAAGTCATGGATGACAAGATTTGGCCTTTTAAAATTTACATAGGAATAAAAAATTAATGAGAAAAATGAAAGTAATAAATATCATATGATGGATATGATCATAGTCAACAATGTGACAAATCATTTGTTATAAATTTATTTAAAATAACAAAAATGATCCACTACACATATACAACTTATATTGGAGATGTGCGCTTACGATATATTAACACATGAACATTGTTATTATATAAGTACACCTCCAATCCATGATGTGAGAGAAGACGGGGTTGTAAAATTCAATGAAAATGTAATCAACCTAAGATCTAGGTTTAGAATTGTAGTAGGAATTGCAAACATTTCCAAATTAAGACAATTCAAGTGAAATGAATATAACCTTGTCTGTTATCTATTTCTTATTACATTAAGACCATTGCATTTATAGGATAATTGCTCAAGGGAGTAAGTTGGGAATAATTAGTGGAATAATTAAGATACATAGAAAAAAAAAAAGGCTAGAATTTGGTTAACAAAGTGTGACACCCCTTTGGATGTTTTACAAGGGGGTAGGAGGGAATGGACCAAATCGAGGTGTTAAATATGCACTAATTCTATGCTTAACATGCCCAACTAAAGAGGTGCCCTGGGCGTTGATTTGCTTTTGGTTTAATATGGTATCAATAAAATTGTTTTATACATGTATACATAAATACAACATAAAAATGAATAATTTCTCATAATGATATGAACTTATGAAAATTAGACCCAAAAAAATTAACACCAACAAAAAGACCAAAGAAACCTATTAAAATTAACTTACAAATGACATGCTACAAAAACTCTTAAAACTTGATTTATGGAGGGTTAAACCTCCTATACATTTAAGTGTTCAATCACCAGCCTACTTGTTCTAAGGATTATGTGCTTGTAAACTCTCTCCATGGAACTACCACCCTTCTTCTTCAAGTATATAACTATAAGTAGTGCTCTTAATTCTCTCCCTTCTTCCAAGTTCCTTTTGCACATGGAAAGAGCATAGAAGACTTGCTAGTAACCACTTTGCACCTCCTCTTCTCATGGACTCAAATAGATCCCGTGTTTTAAGGATTGGGTTATTATATTTTTCCGCTAATCTTTTCATTGCTTGTTGCATCTTTGCTTGTTTGGTTTTGGAAGCCAATGGTTTGGGATTTTTTTTAAAATAAAAAAAATAAAAAAAATAAAAATTATAAAATTAGTTTTTGTAAAATTATAAAATTATTTTTTTATAAAATTATAAAATTAATTAATTAATTATTGGGGGGAACAATTGGCACAATTGGCCATTGCATGAAGGGGAATTTGGGGCATCCAAACAAGCCTTATTTAGTTTAGATAAGAGGGTGTGACAATTGGAAAGCTTCAAAAGCAATTTGGTTGTGGAGGTAGGGTTTAAGGAAAAGGTCGGATTGGTCCTCCGCCCAAAAAAAAAAAAGAAAAAAGAATCTGATTCCGTCAATAGCTAGTGCTAATCTTTTTCTTTATACTACGTATAATAAACTCTGAACATGCCAACCTTTCCAAAATTTGGCATTGTGAGGATCAAATAATTGTGTGTTAAGTGGATTTCCGTACCTAAAAAAGAGTCAAAACCACCATTGCCTTTTTCGTCCTCCGGGAAAAAAAAACTGGGGCCTCTCACGTGCATGTTGAGCCATCTCATTGGTCGCTTGAAATTTTTATTCCTTCACCATTTTTGGCATGGCTGAATAACCCTTCCTAAGAGTTTAGGTATGTATTGAACATCTAATTGTTACGGCATGAGAGCATCGTTATTTAAAAATGCAAAAAATAGCAGTTCCGGAGCCTTTGGTTTTGCCTAGTTGTTCTCTTTCTTTCTTTGGAAACCCATTTGCTAACCCATTTGCTAGTGTATTGTAAGGCCCTTGGAGGAGGCCATTGCTAGAGTAACGGCCTACTCAAGGTGATAACCAGACTTCACCATGGTAATGACCTCGAGCTAAGGCCTCGACTGTCCTAAAGAAACAACAGGGCCAACGAACAAGATCAAACAAGACAGAGATCCGTAGAATGAATGGCTGAGATAAACCTAAACAACTCTTTATGAACTTTTGTCTCCTTAAAAATAACAACGACAAGAAGATTCTAGAAAACCGAAGAACCTTCTTGAAATGGAATATTCCCTCCGTATTCCGGATGTAAACCGCGCAGGATAAACATGATATGGAATATTCCCTCCTTTTCCGGATGTAAATCATGCAGGATAAACATGATGCCTTTGTTTTTTTGCGCTAATTCAAAGAACTTTTGTTTTTTGGTTTGTTATGGATACTAAAAAAAACGAAGCACAACAACTCCAAATGGGTACTTATGAATACTTCTCCGTTTTCTTATTCGATGCACAACTTGCAAGGATAGTTTTTGAGTGTCAAAAGTTTTCCATTTTACAACTACATGATGCCATTGTTTTGGTATTGATTGAAGTAGAATTCCACACTTTATTGAAGCACCTGAAGTTGACGAAAAAAAATAAATCATTTTCAACGAGTAAAAACAATGATGAGTAAAACCTAAAAGACCTTCTAGCCAAGCCGTATACCCTTGATGATTGATAGGAAGGAGTGTTGAGAAAGAACAACAGCAAGCAAGCAAGCAAGCAATTGATATGGTAATAAACCATGTTGATGATAATTGCTTCCGTTTTTTTGGGGGGACATGGAGTGAGCTATATAGCTCACTAGGCTTTGGCCAACTAAAATCTACCTTGCTCTACTACGGCTGACCAAAATCGTGCTATATACTAGCAAAACAAAACAACTACCAGTCAGCAACGAACTGGTTGGTGTTAACTGAGATCTCTCTCATCATTCTTAATTAGACGTCCCCAATTGGCCTGGATAGAAGTGTATTTAGACATCCCAATTGACTAGGATTGCTTGGGAATCACAGTTGAATTGGGTTGTCTTTCCCGATATAATTCTCTTCTTTGTATATGTATCGTTATGATGCCACCGCTGACTGGTGTTGTCTTTGAGGATTCTGACAAGTCGGTTTTGATGGCTACTGGTGTGTGTGTGTGTGTGTGTGTGTGTCCATGCTTCAACTGGTCGTGGCAACAGAACACATGCCAAAACAAATGCACATGTGGGCTTGCAAAACAGTAATACAGTAAGTGAGGAGTTTGTTCAAGTTGGACTCGGGTTCTCTAGTCATCAGGTGGATTTTGCTCCCAAACAACCAAAAAAAAACACCCTTTGTTTTGTGTGTGTTATGAACGGTTCCATTCCATGGAAAGAGTTTGGAGACAATTTTTTTGTCACTGAAAATACAATGTCTAATTAACTCAAGTTCTTGTGAAAGAAAACACTAGAAACATAATACAGATAACAACAAAGCCCTAAATGCCAAAAACCCGCTCTGACACTAAGACTTTGGGTAGGCGGGCACATACATACATTGCGGCTGCAAATCTAGTAAGTACTTATTTTTAAAGGTTTGATTTGTCTGTCCAGTGCATGTAATGTAATGCCAGGCTGCAGCTACTACAAGTAGGCATGAAGTAGTAGAAGCTATGCTCGAGACCAGGAGAGAAATAATTTGTGTTGGACAAAAACTTTGCTTGTCATCTTGTACCAAAGTCAATAGAGTAAAGTAAGGAAAACACAGCATTAGAAACCTGCAAATATTTGGTTGAAAAAAAACCTGCAAAAAAATGTTCATTAGCATTCAAAGGGGAAGGGGTGAAAGACCCCTTCATGAGTAAATTTTCGTTCTTTCCATCCAGCTTGTGAACTTCTAATCTCCACCCTTCTTTCATGGCTTACCAATAATGTGTGTACATTGTCTTTTCATGTTTCAAGAACATCTTTGAAAGAGGTTATGAGTATATTTACGTTTGACATCCAAACTTTCCATTATCCTTTGTCATCCTGTCCAATCTTTTCAATGGCAGTGGAGACCCGAAGTGTTGTTTGAGACTTGGGTGGGTTCCACATAGTAGCAACACCATAGGGGGCTTTTTGGTTGTTTGTGCATCCCAGGAATTTCTTTATGGTGTAACTCAGTTGGTCCCATTTTCATGTCATGGAATTTCATGCTTCATGCAATACAATCTCTATATTATTTGGTGATTCATGAAGACAAAAATCTTAAACATGAAATCATGCTTTGCTAGCAATTCATACATAACTTTTTTTTGAAGTGTTACTAATTATAATAGCATGCTCATATTTTTTTCACATTATGTTTTCAATCTTGAACAATTTTTTGGAATTTGATGCTGCTAATTGTTTAATTTATTAGATTCTTGGAGGTGGGTTTAATATGGTTTTTAGCACTTGGGTTTCTTGTCAGTCACCTATCCCCGTACCTTTTTGATAGTGTAATTTGACAATTTGTTCCCATCGCATGTTGTGGAAATTTCATGGCTACATGCAATATCATTTCAACATGTGAGGCGTGGAGTAAAAACAAAGTTTCCAGCCCGCAGGCTAATTTTGGGATGTGCATCTTGTAGGTCAGACTGTGCTACCCACAATTACATGGCATCCCCGTGCCATGGGCATGGGTCAAAATTTGTTGAATAAGATCATAGACTGAGCTTCAAAGTTGAGAGTTTAAGCTCAACCAAATATTTGATTATTGTCAACAAAGCAACACAATCCAAGGGGTGTTGGGCTTTTAAAAATGCTCCCCAAATACCTTTAGTGCTAATCAATATAATTAAAAACTGGATTGTCAATCAAATAACACGTTATTCTTTGGATCACAACATGACTAACCTCTCCCCATGCTTTAGAATTCTTCGTAAAAAGCTAAATCTCTCATTCAGACTGTTGAATATATGCACATTGCCATAAAGGTTTTTAATTCATTATTATTATCATTTATCATTGTTATTTATTTCTATGGGTCGACTTGAGTTTCAGTTGTGAGTTTGGCACACCGATTTTAAAACTATGATGGACCATTTTGATAATGATTTCTTAAGGGGGACTTGAATAAAATTATGAAAATTCACCTTCCGCGTGGGTTGACTCATCTCAACCATGGATATATTGAAGCTTGAACCAACAACAACACTCAATGACATGATTGTATCAAAACCTGTCTGTCCTCTTTTCCACACGGGGTCATGTTTTGACACAGCTATTACCTACCTTTCTTAAGTTGTGACAAGTAAAATGATTGTTTTAAAATGACTTTTTTATAAATGCCTTTCACACGCAATGGGTTGACTAGTTTTTGACATTTCACATGCACAAAAAGCTTCCATGAGTTGGCATTCGTCAACTGGGAAATGAATGAATACAACCACAATGCACCGCGATAAGTTTACCATGTCATTTGTAGCAATTATTAGCTCTGTTACACTTTTGCGTGTGTTGTTGGAAGACTTGTGATCAAGTACCGCCACTACTGCACACTTGAACTATGTTCAGGATTTGAGTCACATTTCTTCATGGGTTGTGGCCGAATCTTAGAAGCAAATATATTAAATAATTTACAATTAAGGTCTGAACCTGCTACCCTACTATGGCATAAGATGAGGGTAAATCTGACAAGGTGAAGCTTGGCTTTTAAAAACTAAATAGCTTTTTGGTGGCACATGACAATTTTAAAAACTAATCCTTGTAACACAATCATCCCCCCAACCCCCTTTCCCTCTCTCTCAGGAGATTTTTAAGTGGTATGCAATTTTATACGATGGAACTCTTGTTGTAGAAGTTATACCAGATTTAAATGATAAAAAGCTTGCAAAGAAAACAACAAAGAGACATGTTGTTGCAAGTTTATGATTTTGTTAGAAATCTATCACAAATCTAAATCCATTGATGTGGAAGGTGTGAAATCTTTTGCACTAATAAATTAGTTTTGTTAGAAATCTATGGCAAATCTAATTTGCTTAGATGGGTGAGGACTAGATTTTAGGTTGGAGGGGTAGGATATGTGTACATGTCCCAAACTCATTAAATTTATCTTAGATTGTAGATATATCAAAAGATTCTGCCTTCCCTCACTACCCTAAACCCTGGGATTTTGTTAGGGTTGAACAAAGTAAAATATGCGGTATTATCAATTAAGTGTTATAATGGGTTCATTCGCACGTATTGGTGTTTACATACAAGTGGGAAATTGAAAACAAGTTCTTTCTAAAGATAAATGACAATTTGTATAAAAAAATTATATTAAAAAAAGAATTATAACACCACCCATGAAAGCTAAAATAAAAAAATTGCTCTAATTTTGTCACCAAAACAACACACAAAAATGAAGAAAATTCCTGGATGGTGTAAATTATGAAAATTCCTTGAGAAGGGAGAATACAAGGAGGTAACAAGTAAAAGGCCATAACAAGCTCCAACTGTATCCCACCCCCTTTCCAAGATGCAGAACCTTGGCATACACAATAATACCATTGATACAGATACAAATGCTTGTATGTTTTGATTTTGCACCAATTTACCATGGCAGGCAGCAACATGGGGATGGAGCAAATAAAAAAGGAGGAGAGATTCAGCCAGCAGCCAGAATTAGGAGATTGATTCTTCATAAAAGAAAAGAATTGCCAGACAAGCGATCAGCAGTTATACTACAAAACTGTACCAAGTATCAAACGCGGGCGGCCGAGGATCCCTTTACAACAACTACTAAATCAGCAGCCGCGCACGAAGCTGGGGGCCCCCAATTGTTTTGCTGGCAGGGTTGGGTGATCGATTCAACACGAGGATTATTATCCCCTCCTGAGCTGGGGGGTTGGGAGTCTCTGTCCTCCGGCCTCGTCGATTAATTGCAAAGTTGGAGCTTGGCTGGCACATGTCTCGGCGGCGCAAGAAGCTTTTTGGATCTTGGGCCTCCTCAAGATAGTCAATGCAGGCTAGCTGGGTGGTGGTGACAGGAAAGTGGTCGCAGAATGGCGATGCTGATCTCTTGTCGCAACAGCAGTTGCAGTCATTAATGGAAGCTTTAATGCAATGCATTTGTTTCTAGGTTTTTTTAATACACTCTTGTGAACTCAGCATCACCAGCTGCAGTAGGGTTTTGGGGTTTTGGGGTTTTAGGGTTTTAGGGTTTTTTTTTTTGGTTTCCCCCAATTTTGTGATGTAGCCAAAGTGGCTAAATCATCCGAAAGATAATTTAGCCAGAAATAGTGGGTTTTTTTCTCCCCCCCCCCAAACCCCCAAATTTTGTAATGTAGCCAAAGTGACAAAATCACCCATCAGATGATTTAGCCAGATTTTTTAACATAAGAAGATATGCAAGTATTTAAATAAAAATAAAATAAAATCTAGCATCCTATTATATATTTTTGGCTATCTGCTGGAACTACACTAAACCAAATCCAAACATAGGATACCTGTACTGTTTTTGGATTTACTACTTTTAGGATAGAATTTGAAATTACATTTAAAAATAATAATTCTAAGATTATTTTGTCGAGAATTTGGCGACTAAGAAACTCTAGAAAACACTAGAATTTTCGCCAATTTGAAAAAAATAAAAATAAAATTCGCCATTTGATTGAAAATTCGCCCCCCAAAAAAGAAAACCCCTGAAGTGTAAGTAGCAGCAGGTAAGCAGCAAAGTTAGCAGCATCATGAGCAAGAGCAGCAAACAGCAGGTGAGATGTGATAACTTCTCTGCTCTACCAACAACATGATCTTGATGATGACGATGATGATGATGGTGTGCAAATAAGCTTTGCTTGGCAAAGTGAAGTGATCACGCGTTCGAAGTCGGTCGCGCGGATACTCTTCAAGTATGCCAGTGCATGGATGCTGACATTGGATCATAACCGGTCCTCCGTTTTTCAAAGCTCGCATTAACTATTATTATGGGCTCCACCGCTGGCCTTCTATTTCACCTTGACTTCTTCTTCTTCTTCTTCTTCTTCTTCCTCCTTTTGGATTCACCTAGTAATGTACTCTTTTTTTTCTTCTTTTAAAAAATAAAATAAAATTCTATATAATGTTATACATTTTTATTTAAATACTAAATAATAATATTGAAATAATTAAATAAATAAAATTTAAAATAAAAAGTATAAATTATTTATAAATAAATAAATACACAAAATAAAATTTTATTTTTGCATTAAGAATTGGGACTGGGTACCCAAGTACCCAACTCTTCTTCTTGGTCTTCTTCTTGTTCTTCTTGAGGGACCCATGGCCAGCAGGGTGTTTGCAAATGACGGACCCACCAGCGGCCCCCACCCACCAGCAGCTAATTTCAGTTTGACCTAGAGGAGGAGGAGCTTAGAATTGTAGTAGGCAAGGTAGCTAGGTAGCTGCCATGATCTTGAAGCTAGCTACTTGCAGTTTTTTGGGGTTGATGGGAATTTTTTTTACGTTTAATCTAGACTAGTGTGATGACTTCTTTCGTGGAAGCAAACTCTAATCTATCATTACAAGCGATAATTCCAACCAACTGTAGTAGTAGTAGTCATTGCAAGCAGCTTCTTGTATAAATATTCCTCCAAATGTGTGTAATATTCACGTGATATACATTTTTGTTGTTGTTGTTGTTGTAGTAGCTGCAAACTCATCGATCTTCTTGTATTTATATCCCTAGTTCTTGTGCAGCTTGAAGTAGTAGTAGTTATCAGCTTGAAGTAGTACATACTGATCCAGTTGATCCAGCTCCTGCAATTCTTTGGAGTAGCTAGCTAGCTGCTAGCCAGCTTGCTCCCAACAGACTAGAAGCAAAAGGGAGAGACACTGCACTACTACATACAGCTCGTGAGTTTCAAGCTTTTTCAAGCTAGAAACTTTTTTCAACAGTCCACCAAAGAAATTTTCCCAGTTTCAAGTTCGTTTGCAAGGTGTCAGCTTTTAAGAGCTCATGATCACAAGTGTGTGTCAACAGTCCACAAATGTTTTTGGGAAAATCCAGGCTGCAATATGATCTTATAGACTTCCTGCAAGTGCTGCAGATCAGCTGAGTACTCGTTAATTAATTAGCTCGTGCTGAAGACACTACTAGCCAGCTTGAACGAAGAGATTCAAGATCATCAGTTCAAATATTAGAGTACAGAATTCGAACTAGTAGAGCATCGAGATTGAATCTTGTGATTAAATTGGTTCGGCAATCACTTCGGATTTTTCTGCAAGCGGTTGTAGTGAAACCAGGAGTTTGATTCTTTGGAGTTTTTCACAATGAGCTGCTGGACGGCGCTCAGATCACTGTCGGCGGCGGCCCAGGTTGGGATTTTGTTCACTTTGTTGCTGGTGCAATTGGGTGAAGAAGTCGCAGCTGCCGCGGGAAATGGTGGGTCGTGGCAAGTGGTAGTTCAAAATGCGGGAATTGCATCAATGCACACAGCAGTGACGCACTACGGCAACGTGGTGCTGTTGGATAGAACCAACATCGGCCCATCGCAACTGCCTCTACCCCCTGGCGTCTGCCGCAACAATCCACAAGACAAAGTGAGTAAGCTTAGGCGCTTTCTAGCGTCCTCTCAGCTCGATCAGCTCTGCTCCAGCTTCCGATTCAACATATACTTCGACTAGATCACTAGCTGCTGCTGCTGCTGCTTGAAACGGAATGATTATAAATCCGCATATTTCTTATTTCTTCACATGATCATGTTTTGTGCGCAGGTATCAAAGCATGATTGCACTGCTCATTCCGCGGTCTACACTCCAGGAACCAACAACATCCGACCTCTTTTCATCTTCACCGACACTTGGTGCTCTTCCGGCCAGTTCCGTGCGGATGGAACTTTGGTGCAGACCGGAGGTGATACCGACGGAAACAGCAAGGTGAAGTACGAGCTGTATCCCACAGTGATCGATCACTCTCCGTAGAAAACCTTTGAACGTCGATCTCACGCAGCTGATAGTGGCTGGTGCATGATGAGCACGTGATCAGAAACGTGCTAGCTAGAATCTAGATGTTGATCCAGGTTGAGCTTGTTTTTCTGACTGGAAACTGCTGCTCCTGCTGCAGATCCGGACATACAGTCCATGTCCTTCATCAGGAACTTGTAACTGGGTGGAAACCACAACACCCCTGCAGCTCGGGAGATGGTATGCATCCAACCAACAGCTGCCGGACGGCACAGAGATTGTGGTCGGCGGACGCGGCGCTTTCACTGTGGAGTTCGTACCTGCAAACGGCCGTGGACAATACAACGTCCCTCTTCTAACAGCGGTAATTAACTCCTAGCTAGATGCCAAACTTTGTGATCCCCAGCTGCTAGAATCAAGCTCTGCAGCAAATTTCTGCCTGCATCTCCAATATTGTTGTGTTCCTTGCATGATATCGATGCAGCAGGTTTGAAAAAATTGAGACTGGATCACGAGCTGGTCGATCAAGTCGAAAAAGATTCACGTCTGCTGTCGACTTTGTACGTGATGAAATCGATCGTAATTAATGCAGCAGCGCAGTGCATTGTGAAACTCTAATTTGTTTGTGGGTATGTTTGGTTCCCGTATCGACGGCATTTCATCAAGTCTAGAGAAATTAGCTAGACGTCTGCTATCGAGCTCTGATGACGAAGATTTCGTGATTGCAGACAAATGATGCACAGAATGACAACTACTACCCATTCGTCCACCTTCTACCCAACAATGAGCTTTTCATCTTCGCGAACAGGGACTCGATTCTCTTCAATTGGCAAACACACGCGACAGTCAAGAACTTCCCCACCATCCCTGGAGAGCCGAGAAACTACCCATCAGCAGGCAGCTCCGTGATGTTACCCGCGACAGCAGCCAGCGGTTGGACATACGCGGAGATTCTGATCTGCGGCGGCTCTGAGTTCGGGGCCTTCAGGAATCCAAGTCTACAGCTACCTGCCAGTCAGACGTGTGGCCGCATTCTACCCTTGGCGACGAACCCAGCATGGGTGATGGAGAATATGCCGACGAGACGCAACATGGGGGACATGGTTCTTCTTCCCACCAGACAGGTACTCATCATCAATGGCGCTGAAAACGGATCCCAAGGATGGGGAGATGCAACCAACGCAGTCTTGAATCCAGTTGTGTACAATCCAGGATTTGCTGCTGGGACTCGGTTTCAGACCATGACCGCAACCACCATCCCGCGAGTGTATCATTCCACTGCGAATTTGCTTCCAGATGGTCGCATCCTCGTCGCTGGTAGCAACACCCACCAATTCTATACTTTTACGCAACCGTTTCCCACAGAACTCAGAATCGAAGCCTATTCTCCGCCTTACCTCACTCAAGGAGCAGCTCAACCAGCCATCGTGTCTGCCCCTGCCGCCATCGGCTATGGCAAATCCTTCGCCGTCACTGTCTCTTTCAGTGCTGTGCCCAGCGGCGTGATCGAGCTGAATCTCCTCAGTGCTCCTTTTGTCACTCACTCTTATGCTCAGGTAAGAAAAGAATTTTTTTCTGGATCTAGATCTAGATCATCAAAGTCTGTCTACCAGAACTTGCACAAATTTTTCTATCTGTAGCTAGCTAGATTGATTCATGACCTCTCGACGGAAAGAAATTCTTGAACAACAGAAATTTTTAGGCGGATTGATCATCTGAATATGATGGAAAATAATCTATTGTCATGTGCGACCTGGTCGATCTTGCCTGCTGCAGGGACAAAGACTGCTGCAGCTGGGAGTAAGTGCTCCGACCAAAGTTGCAGGTGGTTATAGCATCACCACAACCTCGCCACCCAGTGCAGTGATCGCGCCTTCCGCTTACTATATGCTATTTGCTGTTGCCAATGGAGTTCCCAGTGTCGCTGCTTGGGTTCACATCGCTTAATCAACTCTACTGCAACTGCAGATGAGCTGATGATCATCAGCTCCAATCCTAGCTTAATCCTCATGAGGACGGATCCATTCAACTATGAACACAAGAAGAAACCCAAAAAAAAAAAAAAAAACAAATTCCTAGAACTTCATAGCTGCAATTTTATATTGTTTCACTTCAGAATTTTCAGCTCCATTGAATCAAACTCACATGATCAAAAATTTACATGCAAGAATTAGAAGAAGAAGAAGCTCCAGCATGTGCAGTAGTACCCCATGACTTTGCAAAACAAAAGCTCTAGTCATGACTTGAGGGGTCAGCTGCGCACATGATCATTAGCTTGCAACAAAGCAGCTGTCCAGGAGGAGGAAAAAGCACACAAAGAATATTTATTGCAACAAAAGCAGCTCAATTTTCATGTAACTTAGTATGATCAGATGTAAATTTCATCTACCTAGAGCAAGTGCTTGTTGTAAGTTCGAATAGGACTCTTGATCAAGTGAAGCCTTGTTTGTAAGCTGTAGTTCTTCATCTACAGGTAATTATTAGTTGGGAGCAGATTGAGCATTTGCAGCCTGCAATTTTTTGGAAACCTGTAGACTTCAAGAATTTGTAGCTGCAGAATTCTTGTTGCATTTCAAGCTTGCATCTGTGAACTGTAAACTCAATATTTGTCATCATTCACTCACACACACTCAATATATTTTTTCTCTCTAGCTCTCTCTCTCTCCCTCTCTTGGTATGTGTGTACTTAAGACTGGTGAAGTTTTCCAATTTGCTTTCTTCTTGGTAATTCAGATCAATGTGCTAGTTGCTAGAGATCCGCTGCAAGCTTCACCAAATTTTGCACCTGGATTTGTGGTTTGAATATTTAGTCAGAACTGAAATTCCCAAGATTTTTGTATAGGATTTTTTTTGTGTATCTGTACATTGATCATGAAAAATAGAAGAGCATTTCTTCATCATGATGTTGTGGAGGTGTGCAGTTTATTAAAGATCTTTTGCAGTTAAGGGACCGTCCTCCAGATTTCAACTTCTTTTGCAATTTCTGGCACTAGGAATCACTTGATGTTCTTTGGATTTCAACTTCTTTTGCAAACCCTGGCACTAGGAACAATCATTTGATGTTCTTGGATTTTAATTGTTTTTGCAATTCATTCCTGGCAAAAGATTTGATGTTGGGTTTGGCTTTTGGAAATTTTTGGTTTCAATGTTTGGAAGAGAAAAACATGACACCATATTACCTGCAGCACAGCATCATCAAATGATCCAACACTGCAACAACCTCTCTGATCAGCTGCATGAAAAGCTTTGGATTCAATCAAATCTCCTTTGAACTTTCCACCAATCTCTAGGGTGGCTTTTGGATTTTGGCAAACTCGTGTTTTAACAACTGTAGTGTCATTTTACCCTAAGTTCTATCACAGAAAATTGCATCTGAATTTGCACCAACTCAAAGCTTGTTTGTTCCTCTTGATCCTCACAAAGTTTTCATGATGTGTTCATTCATACCCACTTCATCAAAACATAGAATTTTACATTTTGTGTCTTCATTCTTGAACAAAACATGGGTTCTATGCTTGTCTTTTTAAAAGTCCAATTGATAAATTGTGTGTGATACTTCAAAATTGAAAAGTTCATGAAGTCCTTTTTTTTGGGTGTACGGTTTAGGGTTTTTTTCGGGGATCAAAATAGAGTGCTTCAAGGACGAATTCTCGTTTATTCATATTGAATAGCGTGTGATTAGTTGTATTGGACATGATCAACCAAGGAAATTTTTGTGCAAGTCAAAAGTTAGGAATCTTCAACAAGCTTTTTGAATAGAAAAATCAACCAAGCTACTTAAATGATCTAAATCAACTTAGCTTTGCTAATTTTACATATATAAATAACATTGGCAATTTGGCATAGGTTGGTGCCATCTAATAACTCATTATATTATTTTTAAGGGAACTTTACCTTGTAACTAGCTAACACCTATGTCTTTGTGAGACAAACAAATTAAGTCAAGCTACCTAGTTTAGAAACACAAGGTATTATTCAAAGTCATGTAACCATTAAAGGAACTCCACCCATGATACTCCATATTTGGGGCCCCACGAATAAAATCTCACATCCAAAATGGCTGGCTTATTGTGTCCCCTATATGCATGTAAAAACTAAAGACTTTAAAAGGTGAAAGACTATTAAAAACAAATCACTTGGACCACCAATAGCAAGCCACATGGACCAATTAATCAATTTGATTGATCAAGTCTTACATTTGCAATGCCCATTGCCAATCACAATATCCTATGCACAAATGTTGACCTAAAACCATTTTACTACTCCCAACCGACATTAAATTTATTGTTTTTCATTAAACTTTTTTGTGTAGGGTACAAGCGAAAAATTTGCTTATTCATCTAAACTACTTTCACTATGTTTGTCATATATAGAGTTGATGTTGCAACGTGGCAATTTTGGATTTCCATGCACAAAGGCATCATCCACATATACATCATGGTGTTGGAATTGACTCAAATGACCTAACTTATACGGGTTGCCAAAGTCATAGCTCTAGCATATATACAGTGCTAGCATGACAATGGACGACAACAATTGTTTTTCCATTCTTTAAGTCAAGTTTCAACATATCAAGCTTTTGTAAAGTTCATAGAGGACTTTAATGTATACGAGTTTCATAGTTTTAGATTGCTTCCCATCAGGATGGGGAATAAGTCGATAATTTTTTAAAAATTATTAGATTTGTTCGTTGAATATATATTATTCCCATTTCCATTTTAATGTAATAATGTCTAATCTTTTATATGTTGTAATGGAGAAAATTGGTAGTTCGATTTGGTAATTGTTGCGATTGAAAAAAAAGTTGGGTATGTTGTTAATATGATTTTTTTTTAAATGCATGAAATATTACCAACTTTTATTTAAATGATTAGAGAGAAATGTATGGTTTTTTACATTATGTTCATATTTTTTTCAACCATAGTTTCATTTCTCATTTATGGTTGTCAAAAGGTGCACATGTTTTTTTCTCAAAGACTTATATATAAATTGACGACCAAAAATGTACCATATGTTTTAAAGTTTTCAACTTGACAATTGTTAACTACAAGTTCAATGATTTGCGATCTCAAGTCCCTTGTGCAAGAACAAGGGCTATTGTTAATGTCATTTTGATAAAAATGTCCTTAATGATGATGAATGTGTGTGAAACCAAGATAAATGGCTTGTTATTTGATTGACACCTTACAATTAGGCGTAAATTGTTCATCAAAGGTCAAGGAAAATTTTACAAAAAATATATATAATAACTTAATTATATCTTAGGTAGTTGAATTTGATTAGAACCTCGATTTCATAGTCAAAAAGAAAAAGGAAGTGAATCTTGTCTCTTTAAACCATTTTAATTAAACCATGTGCAAGTTTGACAAAAGGAACAACTCAAAGCATGATTGCTCTCTCATGGACCCCAACTTCAAAAGCTTGATTTCAATTAGTTGCAATGTGAGAAGCAACTTTTGACATTGTCTAGGCATGCAACGAAATTTCTTTGATACCATTGTTCATGGATTTTCACCACCATTATATTTTGTCAAGCTCTCAAGAGGTTCAAGAATAGCATATCAAACATAATTGAACTTTTTTCCACATCTCCAAATTGACACTCAAAACCACCAAATAAATTATTACTATTGAAGTATAACTTTCTTTTATGTCAATGTTAAAACAATATTAAAAGTTTTCAAGCTACTTGTAATGGCTAATAACAAATGTTTAAAGTCACCATTTAGTGTGTTCTATAGTTGACTTGGAAATGTGCAAGAATCCCCATTGAGATGTGGAGACTAAATGTTACACATGGGTCTTTTTTTCTTTCAACAAAAATTTAAGAGCTTTTGAGAGCCAAATAAAAGTAATCAATACTTCACTATTATTAGACTAATTACTTGATCCTAGCTCATTGTTGTTAAGTGCCTATGTATTCAAAATTTTAAATAAAGTATATGGCGAAAGACTAATCAAGGTGAAGGTGTGAAAGATCATTGTACAACACATATACAAATTTTAAAAAATTCATTTTTTTCTTAGGAAACTTTGGATGCTAAAATATATAAAGGCCGGCTATTGATACTTGATTAAGTTTTTTAAGTTCGTAAACCAATTTCTCTTCAACTTCTTCTTCATTCTTCTGTTCTCTAGCTAGCTAGAGAGATCAATGTTTAGATAATGTTTTCATGTCTTTAGTTGCATTGGATCTTCACTCTTTTATTGTAGCTACACATTGTTCAAATTTGTTTCAAATTTCATGCATTCAAGTTATCAAGTAATATCTTTTCAAGTTCAGCAATAGTTGAAAATTATTTTGGAAAATCATCTGTTTGAAATGTCAAAATTTAAGGAAAATTACAAAAAGAAGGAAAAAATACAAAAATTGGTAGACTCATTATGTTAGAGGTTTAGGGTCCCTGGAACCTCCAAAGAACCTGCATATTTATATTATTTTACGCAGTCCGATAAAACAATGTATATATATATATATATATATGATTTTACACGGCCATGTATAATTTTTAAAATGTAATAAATGTGATTTTTACTTGTGGAGAGGAGATTTCATAATTTTTTTGATGATAAGCCAGCTGAATGGCTCATTGCAAAAAAACAAAACTATCAAAATATACACACACAACTAATTCATATAACTTTTTGCAAGAAGGTATGGTCATTAAAGGTACATAATACAATTATGTATAAAATTAAAAAAACAACACTAGAATCCTGAGTTTGATCATAAACAAGGTGAGATTCCAAAAAAAAAAAAAAAAAAAAAAAAACCCTACCCAAAAAAAAAGAAAATCATTAGCATTCATCAATGGGGGCAACCTCAGTTTTTATGGTAAACTGAGTTTCACCCTGTCTTTCCTTTTCTTCTTTAGCGCCTCACACTGTTGCTGCTAGCATATATTTTCACTGCTCCTACATTGTAAAGCCACTACTACAATTAGTCTTGAACCTTGTGCATTAAATGCTGATATTCAGCATTTCATTCCCAGATGATTTAATAAAATTTTCTTACTTTATGGATACCTCTGAAAGAAGGGTATGGAGGTGAAAGGAGGCTCAAAGACAAGGTGATTTTTAGGGTTTTACACTTACATGCCCCCCAAAAACATTCACATTTACACAGAACCATGTAAGTGTATTTGACAAATATTTACTCTGGTGGTCTTGTGTAAGTGCAAGTGTAAAAAATTATATACACTGCAACAGGATAAGTGTATAAGTGTAAAAAATTTGGACATGTAAATGTAAATG
>Ga0209208_10000722_pt1 | contig 44373 bp, 48 predicted proteins | sample S1TSphfallax_3_FD_187694 | JGI IMG/M metagenome (GOLD analysis project Ga0209208, IMG submission 187694) | Host-associated microbial communities from peat moss isolated from Minnesota, USA - S1T2_Fd - Sphagnum fallax MG (SPAdes) (version 2) | ecosystem: Host-associated > Plants > Peat moss >...
GCTGTTCGTCGCCATCTCCATGACCACGGGCGGCGGTGCCTGGGATAACGCCAAGAAATACATCGAGGAAGGTCATTTCGGCGGCAAGGGCTCCGACGCCCACAAGGCGGCGGTCACCGGCGATACGGTGGGTGATCCCTATAAGGACACCGCCGGACCTGCCATCAACCCACTGATCAAGATCATCAACATCGTCGCCCTGCTGCTCGTACCGGTGCTCGGCCGCATGTTCTAGGCCGCGGGCGGCGCCGTGGCCTGCATGGATTCGCGCTGCGCGAACTGCGCGAACCAGGCGGCGGTCAGCGGATGCCGCTCGCGCCAGCCGAGCGAGGCATAACGAAAGTCGAGATAGCCGAGTGCGCAACCGAGGGCGATCGTGCCGATGTCGACTCGTGTCCCGAAACCCTGCGCCTGACGCTCGAGCTCGGCGAGGCCGCCATGGACTTTGGCGAGTTGACCGTCGACCCAGGCGACCCAGCGCAGGTTCTCGGGCCTCGCGGCGTTCTCGTACCGCGTGAGCACCGCAGCATCCATGATGCCGTCGGCGAGCGCTTGCAGCGTGAGCGCGGACCAGCGTGCAGCGCCGGTGGCGGCCAGCAAATGTCCGTCGCCCAAGCTGTTCAGGTACTCGCAGATCACACGGCTGTCGTACAACGTAGCCCCGTCGTCGGTGACCAGTGTCGGTATCTTGCCGAGCGGATTGCGTGCGACGACCGCAGCATCCCGATTGACCGGATGCGGGGCAGCCGGCAGGAGCTCGATGCGCTCGCGCAGGCCCAGCTCCTGAGCGCTGACGAGACACTTGCGCACGAACGGCGAGGACGCGGAATAGTAGAGCTGCATGGTTCTCAGATATCGAAGTAGATCGCGTCGGATTCAGCGGCGCCCTCGCGCGTTGCAACGCGCAGCTCCGGCTCCTTGAGCGAGACACGCGAACGCGGCGGCACGCTGCGCGCGAGAAACACCGAACCGCCGATCACGCTCTCGGCACCGACGACGGTCGCGCCGCCGAGCACGGTCGCATTCGCATACAGAGTCGCGCCGCTTTCGACGGTCGGGTGTCGCTTGCGGCCGCGAATGATCTGGCCCGCTGCGTCTCGTGGAAACGAGAGCGCCCCCAGGGTGACGCCCTGATAGAGCTTGACGCCCGAGCCGATTTCCGTGGTTTCGCCGATCACGACGCCGGTCGCATGGTCGATGAAGAACGCGGGTCCGATCTTGGCGCCCGGGTGGATGTCGCAGCCGGTGCGCGAATGCGCCCATTCGGTCATGATGCGCGCGATCATGGGCACACCCAGCTCATGCAGCAGATGCGCAATTCGATAGACGCTGACCGCGAGTACGCCCGGATAGGCGAGGATGATCTCGTCGAGATTGGTGGCGGCCGGGTCACCGTCGAAGGCCGCCTGGACGTCCTGCACGAGCAGCAGACGCACCGTGGGCAGCTGCGCGAGAAATTCGCGCGTCAACTCCCGCGCGCGCGGCGCACATTCACCGCGCTGTGCCGCGGCACCATCCGCGGGACTATGCCGTTCGCGTCCATAACAAAGGCAATTTTCGATTTCTTGCTCGACCTTGGGCGCGAGCCGATCGACGAGGTCGCCGACGTACTCGGCGAGATTGTCCTGCCGAAGTTCGCCGTGGCCGAAATAGCCTGGGTACATGAGATCCAAAGCGAGACCTAGAATCGCGACGATCGCCTCACGCGAGGGAAGATAGCGCTGCGCCACACGCAGCGCGCGCGGATCCGCGGCATAGGTTTCGAGCAGCGCCTCGGCAACCGAGGCGTTCTCGGGCGTGAGGCTAGCCGCCCGCGACCGGCTTGGTTCGGCTGCCACGTTCATGGCGTGCTCAGGCTACCGCCTGCATTTTCTCGACGTCGGCAAACAGCCCCTCGAACAAGGGCCCGGACAAATAGCGTTCGCCGGCATCCGGAAGCACCACGACAATTGTCTTGCCGGCTTGGGCCGGCTCCTGCGCGATCCGCAGTGCCGCAGCCATTGCTGCGCCGCAAGAGATGCCGCAGAGTATTCCCTCTTCGCGCGCGAGACGCCGCGCAGTCGCGATCGCCTCATCATTGCTGACCTGCTCGACGCGGTCGACCAGCGACAAGTCCAAATTCTTGGGCACGAAGCCCGCGCCGATCCCCTGGATCTTGTGCGGTGAGGGGACGAGCGCCTGCCCCGCCAAGGTCTGGCTGATGACCGGCGAATGGGACGGCTCGACCGCGACCGTGAGAATCGGCTTGCCGCGGGTCTTCTTGATGTATCGCGAGACGCCGGTCAGCGTACCGCCCGTGCCCACGCCCGCGACGAACACATCGATTTTGCCCTCGGTGTCGTCCCAAATCTCAGGTCCCGTGGTCTTCTCGTGGATCGCCGGATTGGCGGGATTCTCGAACTGCTTCATGAGCAGGTACTTATGCGGTTCGGCCGCTGCGATTTCCTCGGCCTTCGCGATCGCGCCCTTCATGCCCTTGGCCCCGGGTGTCAGAATCAGCTTGGCGCCGAAGGCAATCAATACCTTGCGTCGCTCCATGCTCATCGTCTCGGGCATCGTGAGCACACACTCGTAACCACGCGAGGCCGCCGCAAATGCGAGCGCAATACCGGTGTTGCCGCTGGTCGCCTCGACGATCGCCATCCCGGGCTTCAAGGCGCCGCGCCGCTCCGCATCCCAGACCATGGCTGCGCCGATTCGGCACTTGACGGAGTAGGCAGGGTTGCGGCCTTCGATTTTGGCCAGGATCGTCACACCGGTGCCGGCATCCAAGCGATTGATGCGCACCAAGGGGGTCTTGCCGATCGACTGGGTATTATCTTCGAATATTGCCATGCTGCACCTCGTAGCTTGCTAGCCGCAGAACTGCCGGGACCCGGATTGTCCTCCGAAGCAGGGGCCCTGCACTATAGCAAATTGGGCATGAAGGCCTGCCGATTGCTTATATGGCGGGCTTAACGGCGGGTGCTTACGAGGCGACGGGAAGGATCGTCAGGGGCTGCGGACGGGCGATGATGAAGCCTTGGACGAAGTCGATGCCCATGCTCTTGACGGTGTCGAGGGACGATTGGTCCTCGACCTGTTCGGCAACGACGCGAAAATTCAAACTCCGCGACAGATCGATCATGGCGGATACGATCGCCTGGTTGACGGAATCGATGGCGAGGTTGCGGATGAAGGAGCCGTCGATCTTCAGGTAGTCCATCGGCAGAGTCTTGAGGTTCGCAAAGGAACTCAGGCCGCTGCCGAAATCGTCGAGCGCGAACTCGCAGCCCATGCCGTGCAAGACTTCGATGAAGCGTCGCGCGTGGTCGAGGTTCGCGACCACGGAACTCTCCGTGACCTCGAAGCAGATGTCGGCAGGCGTCGCGCCCGTGTGATCGAAGCACTCGACCACGAACTCCAGGAACTCCGCATCGCCGAGGGTTTGTCCGGCGATGTTGATCGCAATGCTGCGGCCCTGCGGCAGCTTCAAGCCGCCGCGACCGAGCGCGGAGAGCACCGCCTGCACGACCCAACGATCCACGAGAGGCATCAGCCGATAACGTTCAGCGGCGCGAATGAATTGCGAGGTCGCCGCCGACGGGCCGTCACTGTCCGCCTCGAGCCGCACGAACACTTCGAGTGCCGGCCCCCGCACTCCGCCGGCGCGCGCATGCACGATCGGCTGGTAGTACAACTCGAATTTGTTGTCGCGCAAGGCGCCCTGCAATTTCTGCAGCCAATGGATCTCACCGCGATGCCGCGCGTTGGCTTCCTCGCGCGCCGAGTAGACGTGTACATGCACACCGCCCTGCTTCTTGGCGACGTAACAGGCGGAATCGGCGGAATTCAAGATGTCTTCGAGCGCGCCGCTGTCGCGACCGATCTCGACGAGACCGACGCTGACGCCGATGTTGAATATCTTGTCCTTCCAAACGAACCGGTAATCGCCCACCGAGCGCACGACGTCGTCGGCGATTTGTCGCGCCTTGTCGAGCGGGCAACCGACCAGCAACAACGCAAACTCGTCACCGCCGATGCGACCGACGGTGTCCGAATCACGCACCGCATCCTTGATGAGGCTCGCGACCTCGCGCAGCATGTTGTCGCCCGCGGTATGTCCGCAGGTGTCGTTGACGGCCTTGAAGCGATCCAGATCCAGGTAAGCGAGCGCGTGTGTGACGTCGCCGGCCTGGGCCGAATCGAGCGCCTCCTGCAGGCGTCGTTCGAATTCACGACGATTGACGAGACCCGTGAGCGCATCGTGACTCGCCTGATAGGTCATTTGACGCGTGAGACCGCGAAGTTCGCTGATATCGTGCAGCACCATGACCACGCCCGCGATGTCGCCGCCGTCGAGACGCAGCGGCGAGACGCTGATTTCGACCGAGTGCTCCGGCGCACCGTTCGCCGGCACCAAGACCGCGCGCTTGCCGGCACTGACGCGACTGCCGGTCGTCAGGGCGGTGCGCACCGGGTCGCCGAGCGAGTGTCGATCGGTCTCGTCCACGAGCGAGGCCACCTCGATGAAGGACTTGCCGATGACTTGATCGAACCGCTGGCCCAACATCGCAGCGGCGGATTGATTGACGTAGTCGATGCGTCCATCCGCGTCGACCGTGATCACGCTTTCGCCCATCGCATCGAGAGTGACGAGGGCGCGCGGCCTCTGCGGTGCGGCCGTCGGCGCCGTGGCGATCGGCAGCATTTCGAGGGCGGTCAGCAGCAGCGCCGGCTGACCGGCACTGTCGATGATCGTGCTCGACAGTTCGACCCGCGTCACCTGACCCTGCATGCCCACCAATTCCACCTCGTAGCGCTCGGCGGCGGGTTCACCGGCAAGTCGTCGGCGCAGATTTTGCTCGACGAGCTCGGTGTAATCCGGCCCGACGAAATCGGTCAGCGGTTTACCGACGACCTGATCGGCGGTCGTGCCGAGAATCCCCAGGAAGCGGGCGTTGGCGAACAAGATGTGCTTGCGATGCACGAGCACCGCGTCGTGCACCGTTTCCACGAGGCGCTGAAACAGCTGTTCGCGATCCTGCAGCCGGGCGCCCCGTTGCTCGATGTTCTCGAGCAGATCATTGACCGTGGAGCCCAGTTGATCCAAGCCCTTGGGTCCGCCATCGAGGCGCACGCGCGCGGATGCGCCTGCCTCGCGGGTCAGTCGCCAGATTTGCTGCGAAAATTCCTCGAGCGCGCGCTCTTGCCGACGCTTCCACAAAAAAAGGGCGATCAATGCCGCAGTCAAAGCGACCGAGACCATTAACCATAAGATGCCTAGGGGCGAACTCAACGTGGACCTCGATATCGACGAGACTTAACGACGCTGTAAATCGAGGCCCGGCGCGGACATGGGCGCGTCGCGTATCATCGGCCTGCGCAGAATAGCGCACGGGCATGGCATCGCCTGGCGAAATTGACCATAATCAGCGGCCTTAAATACACACACAGTCCAGCACCAGAAATCCATGGATACCCTAGCCGCCCGCCTGCAGATGGTCGATCAGCAGATCCGCACCTGGGAAGTGCTCGACCCGCGCGTGCTCGACGTCTTCGCCCAGGTGCCACGCGAGACATTCGTGCCGGTTGAGTTCCGTGAACTCGCGTTCGCCGACGCACCGATACCGATCGGTTTCGGGCAAACCATGCTTGCCCCCAAACTTCAGGGTCGGATCCTGCAAGCCTTGAATTTGACCCGGCGCGACCGGGTGCTGGAGATCGGCACGGGCACGGGTTACCTCGCCGCGTGCGCAAGTCTACTCGCACGCGAGACCATGGCGATCGAGATTATTCCGGATTTAGCCAAGCTTGCGGTCGAAAGCATCGGCAACGTGCCGGCTGTACGTGTCACGGTCGAAGCGCGCGACGCCTTTGCACCCGCGCCGCTCGGAGAATACGACGCAATCGCGATCACGGGTTCCTTGCCGGTGTACGATAAGCGCTTCGAACAGGCGCTTGCCATCGGCGGCCGCCTGTTTGTCGTCGTCGGTGTGCCGCCTGTCATGGAAGCCCGGTTGATCCGGCGCGTGGACGCCGAGGAATGGGTCGCCGAGAGCTTGTTCGAGACGGTGATCCCGCCACTCACCAACGCCACTCCCGCCCAGAGGTTCGTATTCTGATGATCAAAGAATTAAGTCCCCGGGATTTTATCGAGAGGCGCGACTCCGGAGTGCCCGTGACTCTTGTCGACGTACGCGAGGATTGGGAGCGTGAACTCGCACCCGTTCCTTCCCCCCATTTGCACATCCCGATGGGACAAATCCCGGAGCGACTCGCGGAACTCGATCCGGCGGTCGAAACCGTCGTCATTTGCCGCTCGGGTGGCCGCAGCATGCAGGTAGCGCACTTTCTCGAACGAAAAGGATTCAGCTCGGTCCATAATCTTGCGGGCGGAATTTTGGCCTGGTCCCGCGATCTCGACCCGACCATTCCCGCTTATTAGGCGCAGTTCCGGCTTGAAACGCTCATTACTCCTGCCGCTCTTGGTCTGTCTCGTCTGGCGGATCGCGCCGGCCGCCGACCTGCTCGCCGTTTATCAGCGCGCGTTGCAGAACGATCCGCAATTGCGCGAAGCCGAAGCCAATCGCCTGGCCGCGCTCGAGGCAAAGCCCCAGGCCGTTGCGGCCCTGCTGCCGCAGTTGAACGGCAACGCACAGGTCTCCAGAGAAAAGGATGTCGGCCCATACAACACGAGCGCGACCGTATCGAACGGACCCGGTACGCCGACTTATATTCAGAACGAGGACTTCGACGGCACGACGACGACGACCAACAAGGTCTACCGGCTCGATCTGAAACAGAACCTGTTCAACTGGCAGCACTGGGTTGCACTCAAGAGCGCCGATGCACAAGTCGCGCAGGCCGAGGCGGACTACCAGGCCGCAAAACAGGATCTGATCGAGCGAGTTGCGCAGAGCTATTTCAACGTGCTGTCGTCGCTCGATGATCTCGAAGCGCAGCAAGCGGCGCTCGAGTCGACCAACCGCCAGCTCGAGCAATCCGAGGCGCGCTACAAGATCGGCCTGATCGCCGTCACCGATGTCGAGGAAGCCCGGGCCGCCCATGACAGCGGTGTCGCCACCGTGATCGAGGCCAAGCGCACGCTCGCTTCGAATCAAGAACTCTTGCGGGAAATCACGGGCGATGCATTCGACAGCCTTGCGCGTCCCACGGAGCCGTTCGAATTGCCGTCACCGGATCCGCTCAGCGAAGACCAATGGGTTGACATGGCCTTACAGCAAAATCTATCCCTGGTCTCGAGCCGCTTGGCCGCCGACATCGCCAGAGACAACATCAGCTCGGCGGAAGGCGGCCACTATCCGACTCTCGATCTGGTCGGCAGCCGCTTCAAGACCATCACCGATACCAACAGCATTTATCAGGACGGAAGCTTCGCGAACAGTTCCCTGCTCGATCAGAATTCGCGCTCGATCGGGCTGCAGTTGACGTTTCCTCTGTATTCCGGCGGTCTGGTCTCCTCGCAAGTGCGTCAGGCCGTGTATCTGCATCGCGCGGCCAAGGAGCGCTTGGAACGCATCGCGCGTTCGACTGAGCGCGATGCGCGCGACGCCTACCTCGGCGTGCTCTCGGAAATATCGCGGGTCAAGGCGCTCAAGCGCGCCTTGGAATCCAATACGGTCGCGCTCAAGGCGACGGAGAGCGGCTACGAGGCTGGCACGCGAACCGCAGTAGAGGTGCTCGAATCGCGACGCCTATGGACACAGGCGCAGACCAATTATTCACGCAGCCGCTACGATTATTTGATCAACGTGCTCAAGCTGCAACAGGCGGCCGGCATTCTCTCCGAGCAGAGTTTGCAGCGGATCAACGGCTGGCTCAAAGACGGGCCGGCCACGCCCGAGACGGCCCCTTAGCAGCGTCAGTCCTTGCTTTCGAGGATCACGCGCCCGTTCAGGGGCTGAACCGGCCGCGCATTGTGCGCGTAACGACGCGCGAACTGCGCGATCTGCGCGCTGGACACCTGGACCGGCGACTTGAGCACGAACCAACGCACGTTCTCGCTGCACGGCGGTGTCGTCAGCGAGCCATCGAACGTGTAATAGCCGTGCTTTGCCGGAAGCAACTCCTCGGCGTCGATCGTTTGATCCTTGACCACCGCTTCCTTGCTGCCCTCTACCGGGAAATTGTCGAAGATCGGTTTCAGGAACGCATTGGTCTTGCCTTTGCCCAGCAGCACGGCCACGACCGCGAGATCGCCCTTGTCGTTCTTGTGCACGAGGTGCGCGACCATCGCGTACTTGCGACCCTTGACGTACTCCTCGCTCGGTCGGTGGAAGTGCACCTGCACCAGCTGGTACTCCGCGCCATCGACTTTCAGCTCACTACCAGGCTCAAAATTGACCTGGAATGAGTGGCCGGTATCGGTGACGGTCAGCGGACCCGCGTGATAATCAAATTCCAGCGCGGGTAGGTCTTGCTTGGTCGTCTTCTCGATGTCGATCGGCGATTGCGCCTTACCTGTTGCGCAGGTGGCGTAGTTGGAGTCTTCGGCGCCCCAATGCGACGGGCCCGTCGACCCCTTGTACGACCACGCCGGCAGCGTCGAGTCGGCAGCGAACGCGTGTCCGGAAACGGCCAGGACCGCAAACGCGGCGATCGCCCGCCGCAGAAGAACTCGTGAACCCGTAAACCGCCGCTGCGGCGCCTGCATCCGTGTCATACATACCCCTGTTATCGTTATGGCGCCGCGAACGCGTGAACGCTGCAGCGCACTACTTGCATTCTGGCACGGCTGCGGAGCCGGTCAAGCGATGATTCCAAGCGCGAATCGCTAGGATGCCGGCTGCCACTGCCCGGCAATCAATTCGAGCAATCGCGCGGTACTGCCGCGATTGGTCTCGACGGCTTGGCGGCCCAAAGCCCCGACGCGCCGGCGTTCTTCAGGATCGGCGAGCAGGGCATCGACCGCCGCCGCGAGCTGCGGACCATCGGCGATCCGCAAGGCCGCACCCGTGTCGAACAGCAAGCGCGCAATCTGGGGCGCATTGAAATCGTAGGGGCCGGTCAACACAGGCCTGCCGAGCGCGGCCGGTTCGAGCAGATTATGGCCACCGATCGCGACCAGACTGCCACCGACGAAGGCGAGATCCGCGGCAGCATAAAACGACAGCAACTCCCCGACGGTATCGAGCAAGAGAACGCTTGCCGTTGCCGGCACGGCTACACCGGAGCTGCGGCGCACGAATTCGACGCCGCGGCGCGTGAGTAAATCGGCAACCGCTTCGAAACGCTGTGGGTGTCGGGGTGCGAGGACCAGCAAGGCATCGCGATGCGCCGCGAGGACGAGTGAATGCGCATCCAGCACCTGGATCTCCTCGCCCTCATGCGTACTGCCGGCGACCCAGACGGGCCTATGACCCAAGAACTGCCCACGCAGTTGCAGGCCGCGCGCCAGCATGTCGGCTCCAATTTCGACATCGAACTTCACATTGCCGACCACGCGCACTCGCTCAGCATCCGCACCGATCGCCTGAAACCGTTCGGCGTCGACCGTCGTCTGCGCGGCAACCCAAACCTTCGGCGTGAACAGGCCACGAAACAAGTCGCCGAATCGCCGGTAGCGCGACACCGATTTGGCCGACAGGCGCGCATTGGCCAAGACCAAGGGCAGACCGCGTTCGGCGCAAGCGCGATACAGATTCGGCCAGAGCTCGGTTTCCATGATGACCGCCAATTGCGGCTGCGTGCGCTCCAAGAAGCGCGCGACGGCGCCCGGCAGGTCGTAGGGCAGGTAGCGAACAACCACATCGGCGGTTGGCGGTGTCGCGGCGGCCGCGCCGGCGGCGTGCGGGCTCGCGAACAGCGCCAGCGCGCGGCCGCGGCCGGTCGGCGTGGCCGTCGTCACCACGATCGGCACGCCTGGGTGGCGCGCCTGCAGCCCGCGGACCACCGGCGCGGCCGCGGCCACCTCGCCCATCGAAACGGCATGCAACCAGATGCGCGGACCAGGCGTGAGCCGCGCGCCGTAGCCAAAGCGCTCGCCCAATGCCTGCCAATACGCGCGGTCACGGAAGCCACGCGCCAGCACGACCCCAAACGCCAGCGGCGCAAGCAGCAGGACCAGAAGCCTATACGCGAGGCGCATTCGTGTAGCCGCCCAGCAGGGCATTCCAAGCCGCCGCGGAAAAGCGATCGGCAGGTAGCTCCCGCGCAATCTTCTCCAAGGAGCCGCGCAAGCGCCGCAGGTTGCGCTCCTTCCAGGAACCATCCGGCCGTATCCGGCCACGATCGAAATCGATCAGATGGTGCGCGGCCGTCTTGCCGAGCAAGATATTGTGGGCGTTCAAATCGGCGTGGTCGACGCCGGCTGCATGGAAGCGCGCGACGAGTGCACCGATCGCGGTCCACGACGCCGGCGTCAACGCCGCCTCGGCGAGTGCGGCGCTCAGCGGCTGCGCGCCCTCGATACGCTGCATCAGCAGATCACAGGAATACGTGAGGCCACGGCGCGCATAACGCGCCGCGATCGGTTGCGGTACCGGCAGCCCAAGACTCCAAAGCTGCGCGAGGAGCCGCCACTCCACGAATGCCCGCACACGATCCTCGCCCATCCACAGATAACGATCCGCCGACAACAAGGGCGCGATCGCGCCACCGCGCCGATAATGCCGCAAGACCCATTCGCCGGCCGGTGCCCTGAGAAACCAAGCCGCGCCACGCCCGCGGTCCGCGGCGACGATCTCGCCGCGCGCGCGCCAATATTCCGGAGCGAAAAGGTCTTCAGCGTTCTCGAGGGCGATTGCGTTGCCGACCGCGTCGGGATCGAGCAGCACCGCGCCGTTGGCCGTGGCAATCCGTGAGCCGGTGGGTCCGATTTTGGTTACCATATGGCCATGAGCGAGATAATCGTACCCGTATCGCCCGGTGAATTGATCGACAAAATGACGATCTTGCGCATCAAAACGCAGCGTATCACCGATGCGACGAAGCTCAAGAACGTCCGCCTGGAACTCGATGCCCTGCAGGAGACTTGGGCGAAGTCGAACTACGCATCCGTGGATATCACGGCCGATGAGCAAGCCTTGCTCGACGTCAACGAGCGTCTCTGGGCCATCGAGGACGAAATTCGCGAGAAGGAGCGCGCCCAGGCGTTCGATGCCGAATTCATTCGTCTCGCGCGCGCCGTGTACTTCGAAAACGACGAACGTGCCGCGATCAAGCGCCGCATCAACCTGCGCTTAGGGTCGGCCATCATCGAGGAGAAATCGTACAGCGACTATCGCAACAAGGTGAATTCAGCGCCGCAGTAGGAGCATTTCGCCCAGCCGCTGGGTTCGATCGCGAGATACACACGCGGATGCGAATTCCACAAAAGCATTCCCGGCATGGGACAAGACAGGGGCAAATCCTCCGCGGTCACGGTGTAGCGGTGCTCGGCATTCGCGGGAATGAGCTTATGTCGGGGATCGTCTTGAACCATGCTGGGCATGGCGCGAATTTTGCTCGCTGGCGGCACGAAGCGCAACGCCCGCCGCGTCGCGGGCGCGCGCCGCATCGTCAACGTCACGACTGCGTCGCACCGAATGTATCCGCCCAGATCACCGCGATTCTTGCGCGGATCTCGGCATACTGCGCCGCCGGAACGACCCGTTCGCCCGCGCCCTCCAGGGACAAGTGGTGCAATACGCTGCGATAGCTCCGGTAAGCCTCGGTCAGGCAATCTGCGGTCGCCGCGTCGATGACGGCATGGAAGCTCAAGCTCTCGAGCTGACGAATATTGTCGGTATAGGTCACGAGTTGCGGCAGACGGTACGCGGACGACAGAACCCAGTACTGCACCAGAAACTCGATGTCGGCGAGACCCCCGGCGCTCTGCTTGATATCGAACTCGCCCTCTCTCGCCTGCGACAATTCGCGGCGCATGCGCGCACGCATCTCCATGACGTCATTGCGCAAGGTGTCGCGATGCACGTCCACGCACAGAGCACGACGACGCGCGGCGCCAAAGCGCGCGCCCAGCCCCGCATCGCCCGCGACAGCACGCGCGCGCAGCAGAGCCTGATGTTCCCAGGTCCAGGCGTCATCGTGTTGATAGCGCTCGAACGCGTCGATCCCGGTGATCAAGAAGCCACCGTTGCCGTTCGGCCGCAGGCGCATATCGACCTCGTACAAGCGCCCCGATGCCGAGTGCATGGTCAGCAAGTGCACGATGCGTTGCCCCAGCCGCAGGAAAAACACGTTGTTGTCCACCGGATTGGGGCCGCGCGTTTGCTGGATCTCGCCGATCGAGTCATGCAAAAACACGAGGTCGAGGTCCGATCCATAGCCGAGTTCGAAGCCGCCGAGCTTGCCGTAGCCGACGACGAGCACGCGTGCGACGCGCAGATTCGTATCGCTGTCGCCGCAATGGGGAACGCCGTGAATTCCGGTCATTTGAGCCCAGGCAAGGTCCACGCAACACTGGACGATCAGTTCTGCGATGTCCGTGAGCCGGTCGCTCACGCTCATGAGCGGCAACCGTCCCGTGAGATCCGCGAGCGCGACCGCGAACACGGCCGCCTTCTGAAACTCGCGCAGAGCCTCGACCAGCCGTTCGGGATCGTCCGCCGGCAGGCGTTCCGTGCGCGCCGCGAGCTCCAGAGCGAATCCGGCGCGCGAGGGCAGTTCCTCGAATGCATTCGCGTCGATCAGCTCGTCGAGCAAGAGCGGGAACTCGGCGATCTGGCGGGCGAGGAAGCCGCTGATCGCGCATACATCGATGAGTCGTTCGAGTGCGGGCGGCTGCTCCGTGAGCAGCGCCAGATAAGAGGAACGCGAACCGATCGCCTCGAGAATACGCAACACCCGACCCGTGACCACAGCCGGGTTTGGGCGCGGTGCGACGGTGCGCAGTAGACGGCCAAGAATGACATTGAGACGACGGCGTCCGGCCTCATCGAGCTTGCGGTAAGGCGCTGCAGATCGGTAGGAGTCGAGGACGGCGGCGATGGCCCCCAGCTCTTCGCGCGCAAATCCGGTCCTGACCAACTCTTCGCCCAGCTGGGCCTCATCCAAGGCGAGCCAGTCGAAGCCCGTCTCACCCTTGATCCACGTGCCCGGCGCACCGAAGACGAGCGCCTCGAATTGCCGCGCGGCCGACTGACGGCAGGCTTCGATATGTGCCAGCGTCGCCGGCCAATCCGGCAGGCCCATGGCGGCTGCGAGCCGGGCGCGATCGAGCGCATCCTTCGGAAGACTGTGCGTCTGCTGGTCGCGGATCATCTGCAAGAGATTCTCGGCTTTACGCAGCACGAAGTAGGCGTCAGTCAATTCCACCACCGCGGACCTGGGCAGCAATTTGGCACCGCCGAGAGCCGGCAGCACGTCCAGCAGGGAGGCGTTCTGCAAGCGCAGGTTGCCGCCACCGCGCACGAGTTGAAACGATTGGACGATGAACTCGATTTCGCGAATGCCGCCGACGCCGAGCTTCAGATCCTGTTCGAGATCGCGGCGCGCCACTTCCCGCGCGATCAAGGCCTTCATGTCGCGCAGTGACTCGAATACGCCGAAATCCAAATAGCGCCGGTAGACGAAGGGTTTCACGTAGGTCTCGTACGTAATCGCATAGGCCGAGGCGCCGACCACGGGGCGAGCCTTGATCCAGGCGTACCGCTCCCAATCGCGCCCGTGTTGTTGCAGGTAGTCTTCGAGCGCGGCGAGACTCACAACCAAGGGACCGCTTTCGCCGAACGGCCGCAGGCGCATATCGACGCGGAACACAAAGCCATCTTCGGTGCGCGTGTCCAGCAAGCGAATGAATTGCCGCCCGAGACGTTGAAAGTATTCTTCGTTGTCGACGCTGCGCGCACCGTCGGTCTGCCCCGCCTCGGCAAACAGCAGGATCAAATCGATGTCGGAGGAGAAATTCAGTTCGTGGCCGCCAAGCTTGCCCATCGCGAGCACGATCATCGGCACGACCGCGCCCGCGCCATTGCGCGGCAGACCGAAAGTGGGCTCGAGCAGTCGCGTCGCGAGTGCGAGCGCAACCTCGATGGCGGCATCGGCAAATTCGGACAGTTCCCGCAAGCTCGTCGCCACGGGCGCACGGCCAACAATGTCGCGCCAGGCGATGCGTAGCATCTGCCGCCGCCGCCAGAGGCGAAGCTGGGCGAGACCGTGGCCCTCGGTGTCCGCGGCCAGCACGCGCCCGGCCTGTTCGCGATTGTCGGCCGCAGCGGCGGCGGGGTCTTCGTGGTTCGCAAGCCAGGGCAAGGCCCCCGGGTCCCGCAGCAGCGTCGCAGCAATAAATTCGCTGCAGGCCACGACCAAGGGCAGTTCGGCGAGCAGATGCGGCGGGGCCGCGGCATACAGCGGGTCGGTGTGCGCGGCAGCCGACTGCGCCCCGTGCGCCGCGTCCGCCATGCGTTCAGACCAGCACCGTACGGGCTCGGCAAGCAGCGGGGGCAAGGCTTCCAGCGCCGCAAAGAAAACCCCGCCGAAGCGGGGTTGAATGGAGCCAGGTCCTGCTGGGGGATCAGCGGACACTGGGGAGTTTGTCGTCATTGCCGGCGATTCCTTTAGCCCGGCGTCCGCAAATTCTTTTCCATGAATACGCTCAAAGGGTCCGGCCGGTAGTCCCCATAAGGGCCCCGCTCCCGATATCCGAGCCGTCGATACATGCCGATCGCCTCCGCCTGACGAATACCGGTTTCCAGCCGGGACAGCGGGACACCGGCTGCGACCAAATGCGCCTCTAGCGCTGCCATGATGCGTTTCGCGACCCCACGACCACGGCAGGTATGCAGCACGTAGACGCGCTTGATTTCGCCGTAGTCGCCGTCGTCTGCGACGCGTTTGACGGCGCCGCAACCGACCAGAGCGCCGTCGATAAAGGCGCCCAAAAACAGGACGTTGGGCTGGCGCAGCGTCTCGATGCTGTCCAGGTGATTGCTCTCGGCCGGATAGAGCTCGACATGCATCTCATCGAGTTTGGCGATCAGCGCGACCGCAGCCGGCAGGGCGGGATCGATGGGCTGAATCGTCATGGCCGGGTCATTCATAGCCGCTACGATGATACCCAATTCGGTAGAATGCCGCGCCCTCGGGGTATTGGAGCCCTCCTTGAAGACGTTTTTACTTGTGTTCGGCGCCTTGGTATCGATCGTCAATCCGTTGTCGGGCGCCTTCATCTTTTTCGGTGCGACCCGGGATGTCGACGCGCGCACGCGCGCGCAAGTCTCGCGCTGGGTCGCCATCTATGCGTTTTGCATCATCACCGGCTCGCTCTACATCGGTGCTTATGTACTCGAGTTCTTCGGTATCTCGATTCCCGTCTTGCGGGTAGCCGGCGGCATCATCATCGCGATGTCCGGATGGCGCATGCTGACCGAACCCGATGCGACGGAGCAGCGCCGCAGCGAAACACCGGAGCCGCGTTCGGTCACCGCCCCGCCGAGCCGGTTGGCGTTCTACCCGTTGACCATGCCCTTGACGACGGGTCCAGGCACGATCTCAGTCGCGATCTCCTTGGGCTCGAGCCGACCCGGCGGATTCAGCGAGAAAATGATCGAGTTTTTCATCGCGACGATGACCGCGGTCACGCTGCTCGCGCTCTTGGTGTATGTCGCCTATCGCAATTCGGCGCGACTCGCTGAGATCATCGGCGCCACGGGGACCACGATCATCGTGCGGCTGTCGGCATTCTTGCTGTTCTGCATCGGCATCCAAGTGCTTTGGAACGGCGCGGAGGAGCTGCTCAGCAGCCTGCTGGCCGCCAAAGGCTGAGCTATTGGCGAGGTCGGCCGCGCGCGCACCCGCGTGCGCTATTGCGCCCCGCGCATGCGCTATTCTTTCAGCGCCTCGACGTAGTCGTCGTCGAGCGACTTCATGAGGCTTTGCAGGGTCTCCAAGCGAGCGTCGATTTCGGCCGATGCCGTGAGCATCGACTGGATGTCGATCGGCTCGAACTCCTTGGGGTCCTTGCGGTCTCGCGCGATACGCAGCGCTGCGCCCGCCTTGGTCTCGTCGAGCAAGATGCTCAGCCCGGCATCGTTCACATAGGCCTGTTGCATATAGAGGCCGGAATATCCCTCGATCGTGTCCAGCTGCATATACGACACGGCACCCGAATCACGGGCCGTGTTCCAAGCTGCGTTCGAGTAGCCATTCCAGCCGAACTTCCAATGTAGATCGAGCTGCTGTGGCGCCCTCCCCGCGCGCAAGTCTCGCAACTGATCGATGTCCCTTGCGAGCAGGTCCCGTGCCCCCTTTATCTCACTCACGTTATCCCCATAGATCTTGTGGTTTGCCGCGATCTCGCGCCGCAGATTCTCGCGCGCCTCCGCCACCAACTGGCGATGGTGGAGGGATTCGGCCCCGGCCTCGAGCGCCAGGGCGATCAGCAAACCAATCGTGATCGTAAACAAATGGACGAGAAAGTCTTGCCAGCTGTGTATCGGCGCATGCGGCGGATGGACATCCATGGTTGCAGCATACCGGGTCATGCGTTGCGGTGCAGCGTCGATGAGCGCGCGCGCTGGGATCGCGGCCCCTGTGTGCGTATCGCAATCGGGCCGGGCCACCAAACCGCGCTCGCCGGGGTTCCGGGCTGACGCCCTCCACCCCTTAACGCCGGGACAAATAGCAAAGAGAAGCCAAGCAGCGCATGGCCAGTTCGGGCCGGCGGCGTATCGGGCGGCCGACACCATTCATGATTTGTCCACCGGCGAGGTATTCGACTACACGCGCAAGCGGGGCGTCGGGCATGACGAGATCGTGCCGCCCACCGAGGCGGCGCGGCGGGATATCAACTGTCGCGCGATCGGCAGGCCCTCTGGAACGCGGCGGAGGCGGCCGAGAATCGCTCCAACTCGCGGGTTGCTCGGGAATACGAACTGGCGCTGCCGCACTAGCTGAGTGCGGAGCAGCGCGTGGTCCGCGTGCGCGCGTTCGCAAGGGACCTTGCCGACCGCCGTGGCGTCGCGGTGCATTTCGCGATCCATGCGCCGCACCGGAATGGCGATGGCCGGAACACGCATGCCCATGTGCTAACGACGACGCGCACGATCGAGGCTGGGGGGGTTGGGCGAGAAGAGCGCGATCGAGTGGTCGGACACCAACCGCCGCAAGGCGGGGTTAGGACCTGCCAAAGAAGAGATCACCGCGATCCGAGCGCGTTGGAAGACGCTAACGAACGAGCACCTGCAGGCGCAGGGTTTCGAGGCGCGGATCGATCATCGTTCGCTCGAGGCGCAAGGGATCGCGCGCGAGCCGACCTCGCACTTAGGACCCGCGGTATCGGGAATGGAGCGGCGCGGGATCGAGACCGACGTCGGCAAGCGGATCGCCTGGGAGTTCGAGGCCTCCGCCCAGGCGCGGCGCCGGCGCTCGATCTCGAGGCGATCAAAGCGCAAGGTCAGGCGGCGCTCAAGCAGTACGGGGAGGAGAAGCAGCGCGAGGAAGCGACCCGCCAGCAGCAGGCCCAGGAGCAGGCGCGGCGCGAGCGCGTGATTAGCGAATTCTCGGAGCTCGCGCGCGGTCGGGCGCGGAAAGGACTTGGGTATGGCGATCGCAGTGAGAAGTGGCTCGCGACGCCGGAGCCGCTGCGTGCGCAGGTCGATCTTTTCAATCAGATGCCGGAGGCGGCGCGCGAGCGGTCGTTAATCCGCATGGTCCAGGAACCGGCGATGGTCAAGAATCTGGAGCAGGCGCTCGGTGAGCGGCGCGAGCGGATACAGGCGCTCGACCGGGGTTTAATTTCATAGGGACGCAATCTTAAGACCAGGAACAGCGGGAGGCAGAGCCGGTGGACAAGGACGAGTTGAAGATCGCGAGTCTGGTCGCTGCGTTCGATGCCGAGCATCAACGCGTGCAGGGCCTCATTACCCAGCTCGAGGCGACGAGCGGGCAACTGAAAGCGGCCGTCGCCGGCGCGGCCCACCAGGCCGTAACGGACGCGTTGGTCAAGGTCAAATCCCAAGCTGACTCTGCCGCGGCGTTGAGCTGCGCGCGCTCCGGCGAGCTCGCCGCCCTCCGGTTCCCCCATCCATCCGCACATGCAGCGCCACTCGGCCGGCTACAAGCTCGCGAATGAAGGACACGACACGCGCTCGATCCAGCAGTACCTCAGGCATCGGAGCGGCATGCACGCGATCCGCTATACCTAACTCAGCCGGTAGCGATTCAAGATCTTCTGGAAGGAGTAGCGGGAGCGGCAGAGTCCTCCCCTTTCCATGGATTGATGACGGATACACCGGCTGCTTCGTAGGGAGCGGTGTCGCGTGAGGCCACAATGAAACTCCGCGAGGTCGCAATCGCAGCGATGTAGCCGTCAGGTGTTGGGAACCCTCGGCCGCCGTTCTTTGCCGCCACCGCAAGCTCGGCATAACGCCGAGCAGCATCGGTGTCGAATGGCAGTACCCTATCTCTGAACAGCCCCATCAGACCGTCAAGGGCCTTTGCCAGCATGTCCTTGCGCTTACCGGACGGCAGCGCTGCGATACCGAATAACAATTCTGCCAGCGTCACGCTGGACAGGTATAGAGTTTCGGCGGCTTGATCGTTCAACCAGTCGCGCACAGACGGGTGCGGTTCGGGCTTCATCGCTTCGGAAACGACGTTGGTATCGAGGACGATCATTCATACTTCAGTGGTTCGGCCGGCATTTTGTCACTCACCCGATCTAGAATCTCGAAATCCTTGTTTGTCAGGCCAATCGTGCGGCCCAATGCCGCGAGAGCATCACCCAGGCGAACCCGCGTCTCTGGCTTGACCACGCTCGCTAGAATCTCACGGACCTCGGCTTCGGTGCTGTGGCCATGCAACGCGGCCCGTATCCGTAAGGCCCGATGCACCTCGTCAGGCAGATTGCGTACCGTCAGCATTGCCATAGCGTCACCTCATCAAAAAACATGCAATGAATGCATATTAACTATTTGAATGCATTTTCGCAAGTGGGCATGGGATGCCTGATCCATTGAATAATTTGACAAAAATCCAGTCTTTCCTGACAGCAGCATCAGAGGCGGGATCTCAGGCACCAAGCGCAGTCGCGATCACGCAGGTGCGCCACGCATCACGTCACCGTCTTCGACTAACTCGTGCCCATGTCGGCTGGGTAGGGGACTCTCCCGCGAGTGGGTGCGCCCCGTCGGGCGCGCAAAAAAAAAGCGGGCCGAAGCCCGCTTTTTTCGACAATGCCTGCCACGAGAGCCTGTGCTCTCGGGCGGGTCCTACATGTCCATGCCGCCCATGCCACCCATGCCGCCGCCCGGGGCGCCATGTGCATGCTCATCTTCCTTCGGCGATTCCGCGATCATGACTTCAGTCGTGAGCAGGAGACCCGAGACCGAGGCCGCGTTCTGCAGAGCCAGACGCGTGACCTTGGTGGGATCCAAGATGCCCAGTTCGATCATGTCGCCGTACTCGCCGGTCGCCGCGTTGTAGCCAAACGTGCCCTTGCCCTCACGGACGCGGTTCAACACGACGGCCGCATCTTCTCCGGCATTGCTGACGATTTGGCGCAGCGGCTCTTCAATCGCACGCGCGAGGATCTTGATGCCCGTGGTCTGATCTTCGTTCGCGCCGGTGAGCTTCTCGATCGCCTTCAAGGCCCGGACCAGCGCTACGCCGCCGCCCGGAACAACGCCCTCTTCGACGGCCGCACGCGTCGCGTGCAGAGCGTCTTCGACGCGCGCCTTCTTTTCCTTCATTTCGATTTCGGTCGCAGCACCGACTTTGATCACGGCCACGCCACCGGAGAGCTTCGCAACGCGCTCCTGGAGCTTTTCCTTGTCATAGTCGGAGGTCGCTTCCTCGATCTGCGCACGAATGCTCTCGACGCGGCCCTTGATGTCGGCAGGCTTGCCGGCGCCATCGATGATCGTGGTGTTCTCTTTCTCCACGAGGATCTTCTTCGCTTCGCCGAGATCGTTCAGCGTCGCCTTTTCGAGCGACAAACCGACTTCGTCCGAGATGACCGTGCCACCGGTGAGGACCGCGATGTCCTGCAACATGGCCTTGCGACGATCGCCGAAGCCCGGCGCCTTGACGGCAGCGACCTTGACGATGCCGCGAATCGTGTTGACGACGAGCGTCGCGAGGGCTTCGCCTTCGACGTCTTCGGCCACGATCAGCAGCTGACGGCCACCCTTGGCAATCGCTTCGAGCAAGGGGAGCAGCTCGCGGATGTTCGAGATCTTCTTGTCGACCAAGAGGATCAGCGGCTTGTCGAGCTCGGCGCTCTGGCTCTGCTGGTTGTTGATGAAATACGGCGAGAGATAGCCGCGGTCGAACTGCATGCCCTCGACGACCTCGAGTTCATTCTGCAGACCAGAACCTTCCTCGACCGTGATCACGCCTTCCTTACCGACCTTGGCCATCGCGTCGGCAATCGTCTTGCCGATGCTCTCGTCGGAGTTCGCCGAGATCGTGCCGACCTGGGCAATCGCCTTCGGGTCCTTGCAGGGCTTGGACAGCTTCTTGAGCTCTTCGGTGGCGGCGGCGACCGCTTGGTCGATGCCGCGCTTCAAGTCCATCGGGTTGATGCCGGCTGCGACGGCCTTGAGACCCTCGCGGATGATGGCTTGCGCCAACACGGTCGCCGTGGTGGTGCCGTCACCGGCCTCGTCGGAGGTGTTGGACGCGACTTCCTTGACCATCTGGGCGCCCATGTTCTCGAACTTGTCCTTCAGTTCGATTTCCTTGGCGACCGACACGCCGTCCTTGGTGACGGTGGGGGCGCCGAAGCTCTTGTCGAGAACCGCGTTGCGGCCCTTCGGGCCCAGCGTGACCTTGACGGCATTCGCCAGGATATTCACGCCTTTGAACATGCGTTGCCGAGCGTCGTCGCTAAAGCGTACGTCTTTTGCTGCCATTTGCTGATACCTCTAAAATTTTTGATTGGTTAGAAAATCAAGGGAAGTGCGTCGGGCTGCGCGGCTTATTTGCCTTCGACCACGGCCATGACGTCTTCTTCACGCATGACGACCAACTCTTCACCATCCATTTTCACTTCGGTGCCGCTGTACTTGCCGAAGAGAATTTTGTCGCCGACTTTGAGATCGAGCGGACGAATTTCGCCGTTCTCTAAGATCTTGCCTTTGCCGACGGCGACCACCTTGCCGAAGATGGGTTTTTCCGTGGCGGTGTCCGGGATAACGATACCGCCGGGGGACTTGCGCTCCTCCTCTTCTCGTTTCACGATCACACGGTCATGAAGGGGACGAATCTTCATAAAACAAGACTCCTAAAGCTTGAATAAGGGTTTAACTTCCGAGCGGGCTTGTTAGCACTCACCACTCGTGGCTGCTAATAATAGCGACTGATTTGGCCGATTCAAGGGCCGTGACACGCGGAATTTTTACTGCGTCGCACCAATATTCGGATCGGCGATGCTCGTCGAGTCGGATACAGTACGCGCATGCGCCAAGCTATCCCCGATCCTCGCTACCGCTTCCTAGCTCTGCTCTGTCTGCTGTCCGTGGGCGCCCTCGGTCTCGCCGGCACGGCTGGCGCCAAGCCCTGGTGGCTGCGCGGTTCAGAGGCGAGCGACCAAGACTTCCTGCCCCCCGATGTCGCTTTTCGCGTTGGCGCACAAATCGATGGGGAAGTGGTCCGGCTGCGCTGGGTGATCGCGGACGGTTATTACCTCTATCGCAGCAAGATGGAGGTACGCGCCGAAAGTCCGGATCTCGTGGTGGGCGCGCTCTCGCTGCCACCTGGTACCCGGCTCAACGATCCCTATTTCGGCGCCCAAGAGGTCTATCAACAACAGGTCGAGGCGAGCGTGCCCATCACGCGCTTGGACTATGGCGCGCATCCCGTGCAAGTGAAAGTGACCTACCAGGGTTGTGCGCACGCGGGTCTCTGCTATCCACCGATCACCAAAGTCTTATTTCCCACCTCGCCGACGGACGCGACGACAGGATCATTGCTGGGCGCCGCGAACCCCGGCGGGGTGACTCAAGCCGCGCAGGCGCCGCCTGGCTCGGCGAGCTTCGAAAAATTGGGCATTCTGGGCGGCCTCGTCGCGTTTCTGCTGGCGGGACTCGTCTTGCGCAAGGACCGGCGACTGACGACGCCCAAGTCGTGAATCGTGGGCCCATCTATGTCGGCGCCGCCCTGCTTGCGCTCACCGCGGGCTGGGCCGCCGAACGCCTCTTCGCGGGTCGCGGCACTGCGCTTTCGCAGGCGCAGCCCGAGGTCTCTGGCGAACCAGTGGCGACGATCGCGCCGGGGACCGGCGATCGCGAGCAGCCAAGCGACACCGAGGTGCCGCTACCCAGCCGGATACCGACCCAATTGCCAGTCTTCACGCTCGATGATCTCAGCGGCAAGCCGACGTCGATCGCCAAGTGGCGGGATAAGTCTCTGGTCTTGAATTTCTGGGCCACCTGGTGCGCGCCCTGCCGGCGGGAAATCCCCTTGCTCAAATCCCTCGCCGAGGACTGGCAGACGCGCGACGTCGCGGTGGTCGGGGTCGCGGTCGATCATCGCGCCGAGGTCCAGAGCTTTGCGGACAAATTCCGGATCAGCTACCCGCTCTTGATCGGAGAAGAGGACGCCCTCGACGCTGCAGCCGCTCTCGGTATGGACTCGCCAGTGTTCCCGTTCACGGTCTTTACGGACCGGCGCGGCGAGGTGGTCGCACTCTTCGTAGGAGAATTACACCGTCCGCAAGCCGAACTGATCTTGCAAGCCGTGCAAGATCTCAACCAAGATCGAGTGAATTTGGCAGCCGCCAAGCGCAGCATCGCCGACGGTTTGCGGGCATATCAGGCGAGATCGGCCGGATAAGGGCCAGACCGACGCCGATTTGCGCGATTTCGCGAAGTTCGACGCCAAAGCTTGCCATTTCCTCTCAGTTTCTGGTTATTATCGCGGACCTTTTGCACGCGACGGCGCCAAGCTGACCCTTCAATGTCTCGAATTCTGCTGCTGAACGGACCCAATTTGAACCTTCTGGGCACGCGCGAGCCTGAAATCTATGGTGCCGACACACTACATATTATCGAAACGCGTTTGACGCAGCGGGCGTTAGCCCTTGGCCATGAATTGGAATGCCTGCAGAGCAATGCGGAACATGAGTTGATCGCGAGGATCCATGCCGCAAAGAGTCGGCAAGTGGCCTTCATCATCTTCAATCCGGGTGCCTTCACGCATACCAGCATCGCGCTCCGCGACGCCTTACTCGCAATCGCCGTGCCCTTCGTTGAGGTGCACTTGAGCAACATTTTCGCGCGCGAAGAATTTCGCCATCGGTCCTATTTCTCCGACATTGCCGTCGGCTGCATTTTCGGCCTGGGACCTCAGGGCTACGAGCTCGCGCTTGACGCTGCGGCGTCGCGACTCGCCCAGCCGCAACAATAACCGCTTATTCGAAGGAGTCCGCGGATGGATATTCGCAAGGTAAAAAAATTGATCGAACTGCTGGAAGAGTCCGGCATCTCGGAGTTGGAGATTTCTGAAGGTGAGGAATCGGTGCGCATCAGCCGGCATCCGCGCGGAGGCACCGGGCAGGCTCCCGCTGCGCCCGTTCCCGTCGTGTATGCGGCGCCGCCCGCCGCGCCCCCGGCCGCCGCGGCCACCCCCGCGACGTCAGCGGGGGAACACAAGCCACGCAATGACGAGCACATGGTGACCTCGCCGATGGTGGGCACCTATTACGCGTCGCCGTCGCCGGGCGCCAAGGCATTCGTCGAGATCGGCAGCGAAATCAAGATTGGCCAGGTGCTCTGCATCATCGAGGCCATGAAGATGATGAACCAGATCGAATCGGACAAAGCCGGTCGCGTCACCGCGATTCTCGCCAAGAACGGCGATCCGGTCGAATTCGGCCAACCGCTCTTCGTCATCGAATAAGCGCGATGATCGAAAAAGTCGTCATCGCTAATCGCGGCGAGATTGCACTGCGCATTCTGCGCGCGTGCCGGGAACTAGGCATCAAGACGGTCGCCGTACACTCGACTGCGGACTTCAACACCAAACACGTCCTGTTGGCCGATGAAACGGTATGCATCGGGCCGCCGCAATCGGCGCAGTCCTATTTGAACATGCCCGCGATCATCAGCGCGGCTGAGGTCACCGATTCGGTTGCGATCCACCCGGGCTACGGCTTTCTTTCCGAGAATGCGGACTTCGCCGAACGCGTCGAGAAGAGCGGTTTCATCTTCGTGGGCCCACGCGCCGAGACGATCCGAATGATGGGCGACAAGGTATCGGCGATCAAGGTCATGAAGGCGGCCGGCGTGCCCTGTGTGCCGGGCTCGGGCGGCCCGCTTGGGGCGGACCCAGACGAGAATTTCCGAATTGCCAAGGACATCGGCTATCCCGTGATCATCAAGGCGTCGGGCGGCGGCGGCGGCCGCGGCATGCGCGTGGTGCATACGGACGCATCGCTGTTGAACGCGATCAGCGTCACCAAGTCGGAAGCCTTGGCAGCGTTCGGTAACGGCGAGGTCTACATGGAAAAATTCCTGGAGAAGCCGCGCCATATCGAATTTCAGGTCCTGGCGGACAACTACGGCAACGTCGTGCATTTGGGCGAGCGCGACTGCTCCATGCAGCGCCGTCACCAAAAGGTCATCGAAGAGGCGCCGGCTCCCGGCTTGACCGCCAAGCAACGCAAGACCATGGGCGAGCGCTGTGCGCGCGCCTGCCGCGATGTCGGCTATCGCAACGCCGGTACACTCGAGTTCCTGTACCAGGACAACGAGTTCTATTTCATCGAAATGAATACGCGTGTGCAGGTCGAGCACCCGGTTACCGAACTAGTGACGGGCATCGATATCGTCAAGGCGCAGCTGATGATCGCTGCCGGCGAACCGTTGCCGTATGCGCAGGGCGACATTCAGATTCGCGGCCATGCGGTCGAATGTCGCATCAACGCGGAAGATCCCAAGACCTTTGCGCCGTCGCCGGGCCCGATCCGCCTTTGGCATGCGCCGGGTGGTCCCGGGATCCGCGTCGACAGCCACGTCTACACTGGTTACAACGTGCCTCCCTTCTACGACTCGATGATCGGCAAGGTCATCGCGCACGGCGACACGCGCGATACCGCGATTGCGCGCATGCGTAACGCGCTCGCCGAAATGGTCGTCGAGGGCATCAAGACGAACATTCCGCTCCACCAGGAAATATTCAACCACTCGGCGTTTCGCCAGGGCGGCACGGACATTCACTACCTCGAGCGACGCCTGGGCCTGAAATAAGGTACCGGCATGCAGCGCGTCCATGCCGTTTTATGAAATAGAGTTCCCGCTCGCGGGGCTGGATCCGCAGACCGTCGAGACGGCGCTGTTCGAGCGGGGCGCAAGTTCGATCACGCTGGTCGATCGAGGCGATGAGCCGGTGCTCGAGCCGCGGCCCGGTGAGATCCGCCTCTGGAGCGACACGCTGGTCAGGGCGTTGTTCGATGCAACAGCCGATACCGCGAAGGATGCCACCCGGCATCTTGCCGAACTCGAGGCCCTGCTCGGCGGCGAGATTTTACGTGCCGCTCGCGTCCGTTCGGTTGCCGACCAAGTCTGGGAGCGAGTCTGGCTGAACGACTGGAAGCCGATGCAATTCGGTCACAGGCTCTGGGTCAGCCCATGGCAGGCAGCGCCTCCCGACGACCCGACCGCAGTCGTCGTACGACTCGATCCCGGACTCGCGTTCGGAACCGGCACTCACGCGACCACCGCGCTGTGCCTGGAGGCACTTGCCGATCTAGACCTGCGAGAAAAGTCCGTCGTCGACTATGGCTGCGGTTCCGGTATTCTTGGGATTGCGGCACTGAAGCTGGGCGCCGCCCGAGTGACGGCTGTCGACTTGGACCCGCAGGCGCTGCTCGCGAGCCGCGATAACGCCGAACGAAACGGCGTCTCGGCGAATCTGATGACCCAGAACACGGCGCAGGGGGTGCCGATCGCAGATTGCGTGGTCGCAAATATTCTCGCCGGTCCCCTTTTGGAGTTGCGACCGGTCCTGACGCGGGCTTGTAAGCCGGGCGGTGTCTTGTTGCTTTCTGGAATCCTGGCGAATCAGGCAGAGGAAGTCATCGAGGGCTATCGACCGTGGTTTGATATCGTCGATTCGGTACGACGCGAGGATTGGTGCCGGATTCGCGCGACGCGCCGCGTCACCGCAGCGGTCCCTGGAGTGAGTTGATTTGTTCACGCAGTGTTCGAAATGCGAAACGATCTTCAAGCTGTCTGCCGACGTATTGCGGTCCGCGGGCGGTCAGGTTCGTTGCGGGCGCTGCGGCGAGGTCTTCAACGCGCTGGCGCGGCTCGCCGAGCAACCTGGCGCGTTCATCGTCGGCGAATCCCCGCTGGAATTGGAGGCGCGCGCGGATCGTATCCTTCAGTCTCCCCTAGGATCGTCACCCGCAAAGCGAGCACCCGCGACTGAATTCGATGAGTTGGTCAGTCCCGGGGTCGAGGTGGCGCGACTGCAGATCCTGGACTCGCCGGAGGACACGGCGGAAGCGGACGAGCAGTCGCTCGAATTTACGCTACCGCCTGGGGAACTGGATCGAATTTTTGTCGCCGACAAGCAGGCTCGCCAGCGAACCTCGGCCGTTTCCCACGCAGCGTCTGCCGCGATCGGCTTGGAAGTATCCGAGAATGCGCGGCGCGAATTGCTGGCAGCGACTCGCGAGACCGCCGAAGAGTCGCAGCCCATCCCTGAGATTATCTTGCTCGCGTCCGAGCCGTCGCCAACGCGGTCCAAGCCTGTCTGGCTGATCGCGGCGATCGCGTTGGCACTGCTCCTCGGCGGCCAATGGGTGCATCACAACCGCGAGTGGCTCGCTGCGGAGACGCCATTGCGCGGCATGTTGCGCGCGCTATACACCAAACTTGGCGATCCGCTGCCGGTTCCCGCCGATCTCGCCGCGTACGAACTACGTCAATGGGGCGTGACCGGCGACCCGAATGCCAACGGATCGCTCCACGTTCGCGCCAGCATTATGAACACGGCCGCTGACTTCCAACCCTATCCGCTCTTGCGTGTCACGCTCACCGATCGATTCGGCCATCACATCGGCACGCGCGAATTCGAGGCAGCCGAGTATCTCGGCAAAGCCGTCGTCGGTTTGCTGGCTCCCGGGCAGCGGGTCGATGCGACGATCAACATGCTCGATCCCGGCAAGGACGCCGAAGGCTTCGAGATCGACGTCTGTCTGCGCACGGCTGATCACAGCCTTAACTGCGCGGATGACGCCGCGACGCATCCGAAATGACGCCCAAAGCGCTCAGGATCGGACCATACGAACTTCCGTCGCGCGTATTGCTCGCACCGATGGCGGGCGTCACCGACCGACCCTTTCGCATGCTGTGCCGCCGGTTCGGCGCCGGCCTCGCGGCCTCAGAGATGCTCACCGCCGACACGCGCCTTTGGGCAACACAGAAGTCTCGGCGGCGCATGAATCATGCCGGGGAGCCCAGCCCACGCGTCGTGCAGATCGCGGGCTTTGATCCTGCGATGATGGCGGAAGCGGCACGGCGCAATGTGGACGCCGGCGCGCAGATCATCGACATCAACATGGGTTGTCCTGCAAAGAAAGTTTGCAATCGACTGGCCGGCTCGGCGCTGCTCCAAGACGAGGCATTGGTCGCAAGAATATTGGACGCCGTGGTGCGCGCAGTGAATGCACCAGTAACGCTCAAGACACGCACCGGTTGGGATCCCGACCACAAGAACGGCATTCGCATCGCCGCACTCGCCGAACAATCGGGCATACAGGCGCTCGCCATCCATGGACGCACACGCAGCGATCGATTTCAGGGCGCGGCGGAACACGAGAGCGTGCGCGCGATCAAGGCAAGCGTGGCGATTCCCGTTTTCGCGAACGGGGACATCGACTCGCCGCAACGCGCACGCGCGGTCCTGGAGCAAACCGGCTGCGACGGCGTGATGATCGGACGCGCAGCGCAAGGCAGGCCATGGATTTTCGACGAAGTCAATTTTTTCCTCGCGTCGTCGGAATTGCGCGCGGACCTTACACTGGAAAAAGTCCGTGATATTATGCGCGCCCACTTGGAAGACCTGTACGCGTTCTACGGCGAGGCGGCCGGCATTCGAGTGGCAAGAAAACATTTGAGCTGGTATTGCCAGCAGCACCCGGGACAGGATGGCTTGCGCGGGCGTCTCATGCGGATGGAGACGACCAAGGAACAACTGTCTGCGGTTGCCGAGCTTTGCGGCAGGGATGTGGATCGAGCGGCATAGATGCCCATAAGAAGAATCGGTGGATGAGAACTCGGGAACGCTATGGCCGCCAAAAAGAAGACCAGAACACGTAAAGAGATCGGCCCCGCATTCAATGGGCGGGATCTGAAGGTCAACGGCAAGGGCGTGCCGCTGCGGTCCCAGGCCGAGGAAGCCTTGCAGTCTTATTTCGAAGCGCTCAACGGACACAAGCCCGCGCATCTTTACGATTTGGTCATGCGTGAGGTCGAGGAGCCGCTGTTCAAGGTGGTCATGGACCACGTGCAGGGAAATCAGAGCCGCGCCGCGATCATCCTCGGAATCAATCGCGGCACTTTGCGCAAGAAACTCAAAGAATTCGGCATCAGCGAGTAGCGTCTGTTGCTCACGCCCGTCCGCCGCGCGTTACTCAGCGTCTCCGACAAGACCGGCATTGTGGAATTTGCGCGCGCCCTGAAGGAGCGCGGCACCCAATTATTGTCAACCGGCGGCACAGCCAAGCTCCTGATCAGCCATGGAATCGCGGTCAAGGAAGTCGCCGAGCACACGGGCTTTCCGGAAATCATGGGCGGCCGCGTCAAGACCTTGCATCCGAAAATCCACGGCGGCCTGCTCGGTCGCCGCGGCATCGACGAAGCCGTCATGCGCGAGAACGCGATCGAGCCGATCGATTTGCTCGCGGTCAATCTCTACCCCTTCGCTGCCACGGTCTCGCGCCCCGAATGCACTTATGACGAGGCCGTGGAGAACATCGATATCGGCGGCCCGGCAATGGTCCGGGCAGCAGCCAAGAATCATGCTTCGGTTACCGTGCTCGTCGACCCGGCCGATTACCGCGCTTTGCTCGATGAACTGGCCGCGAATCAAGGACGCACGACGGTCGATCTACGCCAACGCCTCGCCGCAAAAGCGTTCGCGCACACAGCCCAATACGATGCCATGGTGTCCGCGTATTTCACGAGCCGCATCGGCGGCGACGCCGCAAGCTTTCCCGACGATCTGAACCTGTCCTTCCGTAAGCGCCTCGATCTGCGTTACGGGGAAAACCCGCATCAGCAGGCCGCCTTCTACTCGGACCCGCGTGCGATCGGTGCCTCGGTCACCGCCGCAACCCAATTGCAAGGCAAGGAACTCTCTTATAACAATATTGCGGATGCGGACACGGCTCTGGAATGCGTGCGGCAGTTCGAAGGCCCCGCTTGTGTGATCGTCAAGCATGCGAACCCCTGTGGTGTCGCGCTAGGCGATGCCATCGGCTCCGCCTATGAATCGGCCTACCGAACGGATCCGACCTCGGCGTTCGGCGGCATCATCGCGTTCAATCGCGAACTCGATGCAGCAACCGCACAGACCATTGTCGACCGGCAATTCGTCGAGGTCATCCTCGCGCCATCCATCGGCGACGCCGCGCGTCAGGTTCTGGCCGGCAAAGACAACGTACGCGTGCTCGTGACCGGGGATTTGATTGCACCCGCCTCGCAACGGCTCGAGTACAAGAGCGTCACCGGCGGCCTGCTCGTACAGACGCGCGACGACGGTGTCGTACGTGCGTCGGACCTGCGGGTCGTGACCAAGCGCCAACCGACTGGCCGGGAGCTCCAGGACTTATTGACGGCCTGGCGCGTCGCAAAATATGTCAAATCCAATGCGATCGTTTGCGTCAAGGATCGCGTCACGGTGGGCATCGGCGCCGGCCAGATGAGTCGCGTCGTGAGCAGCAAGATCGCCGCGATGAAGGCCGAGGATGCGGGTCTTTCCTGCCGAGGCGCGGCGATGGCCTCGGATGCGTTCCTGCCGTTCCGCGACGGCCTCGATGAGGTCGCCGCGTTTGGCGTCAGTTCGGTGATTCAACCGGGCGGTTCGAAGCGCGATGCGGAAGTCATCGCCGCAGCGGACGAACACGACATCGCGATGGTATTCACCGGCATGCGTCACTTCCGTCACTGAGCGCGCCCTCTCGTGAAGATTCTCATCGTCGGTGGCGGCGGACGTGAACATGCGCTCGCCTGGAAGTGCGCCGCGTCCGAACGAGTCAGCCACGTCTACGTTGCGCCGGGCAATGCCGGCACGGCCATGGAACCCAAGGTCAGCAACGTCGCGATCGCGGCGCTCGATATCGAGGCCTTGATCGCGTTCGCGCGGCGCGACCAAGTCGACCTGACCATCGTCGGTCCCGAAGCGCCCTTGGTCGCGGGGATTGTCGATGCGTTCAGCGCAGCCGGCCTGCGTTGTTTCGGGCCCAGGGCGGCTGCCGCGCGCCTCGAGGGCTCGAAAGCCTACGCCAAGGATTTCCTGCGCCGGCATCGGATCCCGACCGCAAGTTACGCGACGTTCACGCGTACGAGCTTCGATCCAGCGTACGTGCGCGCACAGCGCCTGCCGATCGTCGTCAAGGCCGATGGCCTCGCCGCCGGCAAGGGCGTCGTCATTTGTGCGAGCCACGAGGAGGCGATCGCCGCTTGCGAGGGAATGTTGGACGGCGATTTCGGAGCGGCCGGCAACACGATCGTCGTCGAGGAATTTCTTGCCGGCGAGGAGGTCAGCTTCATCATCATCGCCCACGACCAACAGGTCCTGCCCTTGGCGACCTCACAAGACCACAAGCGACGCGACGATGGCGATCAGGGTCCCAACACGGGCGGCATGGGTGCTTATTCGCCGGCGCGGATCGTGACGCCGAGCTTGCATGAACGCATCCTGCGCGAAGTGATCGAACCCACGCTGCGCGGCCTCGCGTCCGACGGCAACCCGTATACGGGCTTTCTCTATGCCGGGCTCATGATCGCACCGGACGGCACGCCGAATGTACTCGAGTTCAATTGCCGATTCGGCGATCCGGAAACGCAGCCGATCATGATGCGACTACAAAGCGATCTGCCCGCGCTCTGCGAGGCGGCGATCGACGGCAGGCTCGATCAGGCGACAGCGCGATGGGACGAGCGCGCGGCGCTCGGCGTCGTGATGGCCTCCGGCGGTTACCCGGAAGCGTTTCAAACCGGCGAGGTCATCAGTGGCCTCGCGGTCGCGGCAGGCCTGCCGGGCAAGGTGTTTCACGCCGCGACCTTGGCGCAGGGTCAAGAAATCGTCACGAGTGGCGGCCGTGTGCTCTGCGCCGTGGGCCTGGGGAAGGACGTGCGTGCGGCCCAAGCCGAGGCTTACCGCCTCGTCGGCGCGATTCACTGGAACCTGGTGCAGTACCGGCGGGACATCGGATACCGCGCGATCGCGCGGGAGAAGGCGCCGCCCAACCCGTGACGGTCAGGGAAAATGCGCATCGCGAGCAGAGCGTCGGATGCGACTTGCGAGCGACTTCGAATAGTCGCAGAATGATGGTACATTTTTTCTGTACCATAATTTAAGACGGCGTCATGAAAGCTCCAAAATCCATTCCGGCCACGGAATTCAAGACCCGCTGCCTGGCGTTGCTCGAGGAGGTACGCGAGACGCGTCAATCCCTGCTAGTGACACGTCACGGCAAGCCGGTGGTCGAGATCTCTCCGTATACCCCGAGGAATGCCGCGCGCGTGAACCCGCTCAAGGGCAGCATCGTATTCCAAGACGATTTGATCTCGCCGCTGATCGAGAGGTGGGAAAGCGTGCCGTGATCGTGCTGGATACGCACGCTTGGCTTTGGTATGCCTCGGAAGATCCGCTGCTCTCGAAAAGAGCCGCGGCGCGTATTAACCGCGCCGCGGCGCTGGGCGTGCACCCGATCTCGTGCTGGGAAGTCGCAATGCTTTCGAACAGCGGACGACTGAAGTTGAGCGTCGAGATCTCGAAGTGGGTCGGGCACGCTCTCGAACGACCGAAAGTCGAACTGCTGCCGTTCACGCCAGACGCGGCCGTTCGGGCAGCAGGCCTGGGCGGATCGTTTCCTGGCGACCCGGCCGATCGGTTCATCGTCGCCGCCGCCCTTGAAATGCACGCGCCTCTGATCACCCGTGACAGGCGCATTACCGATTGGGGTCAAGTTGAAACGATCTGGTGATAAAGGCAGGATCAATTCGATGACGAGCTATTGCGCACTGCCACTTGGCGCCAATTCGCACGCATATCTGCGCGGCACGCAATTCTCGCCACGCTTCCTGGTGCTGACAGGCGCTCAGTCGCGCCATGCCGGAAAAGCCGGCCAGCGCCGAAACGCCGCGAAGTCGTGATTGGGCCAAAGCTCGGCCCCCTCTTGTTGCGCAAGCAGTTTGAGTTTCCGGATGCTCGCGAGCGCCAGCGCCTCGTCGTCTTGCCAGCAAAGCCCCGGCGCAATCTCCTCGTCCAGGTTCTCATGCAGATCCGCCGCATCTCCGCACAGAAGCACAGGACGCCCCTTGGGTAATTCGATGAGCATCGACATATGCCCGGCGGTATGACCCGGCGTCGCAATCGCGTGCACCCCGGGCGCGACCGTGTACTCACCTTCCTGCACCCGCCACTGCGCGCTCGTGGCAAGTTCGTCGGGGAACACGGCAGGATCGCGGCCTGAACGTGCGCCGCGCAGCTCGTCGCCGTGAACGTGGACCTCGCAGCCCGGCAAATCGCAAAGACCACCGGCATGGTCCCAGTGCAGGTGGCCGAGAAAGACGACGTCGACGTCGGCAACCACGAGGCCCAAGCGCGCCAGGTACTGCGGGATGCGCTGCGCCTCCGACATCTCGGGCGGCTCCATCTCGGGCCGTTTGGCAGCGAAAAAATTCTCGCGCAGCTCCGGGGTCGCGAGCTTGCCGTAGTCGCAGCCGACGTCATAGAGGATGCGACCGTTGGGCGTCTCGATCAGGTACGCGAGAATCGGCGCATCGATGAACGTGTCATGGCCACGGTTGCGCGTCGAGACGGTCTTCTCGTAGCGCTGGGTGGCGGTCAACAGAGGCCAAAGTCGCGGTGCGCGTGACATTCGGAGAAGCCTACCCGATTATGCAGCGTTCATGAGCAGTCCCGAACAGAAAATCCAGCCCGAGCGCCTCAACACCAAGGCCGCAGGAGTCATCGGGCTTGCCGTCATGTGCAGCCGCGTGCTGGGTCTCGCCCGCGAGCAAATCTTCGCGGCGCTGTTTGGCGGCGGGGCCGCCATGGACGCGTTCACGGCCGCGTTCCGGATACCGAATCTGCTGCGCGACCTATTTGCCGAGGGCGCCCTGTCGACCGCCTTCGTGACCGTGTTCAGCAAGACGATCGCCCGCGACGGCGAACCGGCCGCTTGGCGGCTGGCGAACAAAGTCGCGACCTTGACCGTACTGGTGCTCTCCGCGATCTGCCTGTTGGGCATCGTCTTCGCGCCGCAGCTCGTCGCACTGCTCGCTCCGGGTTTCGACCCGGAGAAGGCTGCGCTGACCACGACCCTCACGCGCATCATGTTCCCGTTCATCCTGCTGGTTTCGCTGGCGGCACTCGTCATGGGCATGCTGAATGCCAAGAACGTATTCGGCGTTCCCGCCATGGCATCGAGCTTTTTCAATGCCGGCTCGATCGTCGCGGGGGTCGGCTTAGGGTATTGGATGGACCCACACTTCGGCCCGCGGGCGCTGATCGGGCTCAGTATCGGCACACTGATCGGCGGCGCGCTGCAATTGCTGGTGCAACTGCCGAGCTTGCGCGCCTTGGGCGGACGCTTTCGACCCGATACCGGCTGGCGCGATGCCGGGGTCAGCGCGATTTTTCGTCTGATGGGGCCCTCCGTGGTCGCCGCGAGCACGACGCAGGTCAATGTGCTGGTCAATTCGATGTTCGCTTCGACGCTCGGCAACGGCGCGATTTTCTGGTTGCAAATCGCCTTCCGTTTGATGCAATTGCCGCTCGGCTTGTTCGGCGTCGCGCTCGGGACCGTCAGTTTGCCGATGCTTTCGCGGCTCGCGGTCGCCGGTCAAATGGACGCGTTCCGCAGCGAGCTCGCGCACGCAATCCGGCTTGCCTTCCTGCTCACGGTGCCGGCGACCGCGGGTCTCATGATCCTCGCCGAACCAATCATCTCCGTGCTCTATCAGCACGGTCGGTTCACCGCCTACGAGGCGGCGCAGGCCGCGGGCGCGCTTCGCTACTACGCGGTCGGCCTCGCCGGCTACGCCGCGCTCAAAGTGCTCGTGAACGCGTTTTATGCGCTCGACCAGCGCAAGACACCGATGCTCGTGAGCTTCCTCGCAGTGGCCCTGAATCTCGGCCTCAACTGGCTGTTCACGTTCCGTCTCGGCTGGGGCGTCAAAGGGCTCGCCTTCTCCACGGGTTGCGTCGCGACCGTGAATTTCGTTCTGTTGTACACGCTCATGCGCACACATCTGGCGCGCCTGGACACGCGGCGCCTGCTGGCACTTCTGGGCAAAGTGCTGGTCGCGACCGGCGCCATGGTTGCGGTCTGCGCGGCCTCGATGCATTGGATGCTGTCGGCGTGGCAGACGCAGGCCTTCTTGGGGAAACTCGCTGCGCTGCTCGCAACGGTGATCGTCGCGATGCTCGTGTTTGTGGGGTGCGGTCTCGTGCTGCGAATCGCGGAACTGGAGGAACTCAGGGCGGCAGTGCGCCGCCGGCTGGGCCGCTAGCCTGCGGGTAGTCCGCGCTTGCGGACCGCGCGCAAGCTCGAGCTCAACCCGCGGGCGGCGCGCTGCTCTTGCGCGCGATGCTGGTTGCCATTGTGACCACGGAGGCAAGGTCCGTCAGATTGGCGGGAACCACCAGTGTGGTGCCGGATTGCGCCAGCTTGCCGAACTGTTTGACGTACTCTTCGCCGATACGCAATTGCATGGCCTCGATGCCACCGCGGTCGGACAAGGCGATACCGACTTGGCGCAGCCCCTCGGCAGTCGCCGTCGCAACGGCAAGAATGGCCTGGGCCTGCCCCTCGGCCTCGTTGATCTGCTGCTGCTTGTTCGCTTCGGACTGCTTGATGACGCGCTGCTTGTCGCCTTCCGCCGCGTTGATCTTCGCGTCCCGCTCGCCCTCGGAGGTCAAAACGACGGCGCGTTTCTCGCGCTCGGCGCGCATCTGCTTCTCCATTGCCTGAAGCACGTCGCGCGGCGGCGTGATGTTCTTGATTTCGTAGCGCAGCACCTTGACGCCCCAGGGCGCGGAGGCCTTGTCCAGCTCGCTGACGACGTTGGCATTGATGATGCCGCGCGCCTCGAACGTGCGATCGAGCTCGATCTTGCCGATCTCGCTGCGCAAGGTCGTTTGCGCAAGCTGCGTGATGGCGAACGTGTAATTGCTGATGCCGTAGGAAGCCAGATGCGGATCGAGCACCTGCATGTAGAGCACGCCGTCGACGCCCACCTGGACGTTGTCGCGCGTGATGCAAATCTGCTCGGGGATCTCGAGTGCCAGCTCCTTGAGATTGTGCCGGTAGGCCACGTTCTCCATGAACGGAATCAGGATATGGAAACCAGCGTGCAGAGTTCGGCTGTACTTGCCGAGGTATTCGACCACGAAGGCGCTTTGCTGCGGTACGACGGTTGCCGTCTTCGCGATCATGATGACCACGACGATCGCGATCACGATGAAAGCGTAGCTTGCGAAACTTAAGGAGAAATCCATGACTGTCCTCGTTGACCGTAAACTATCGGTTGGCGCGAAACCATGGCCGGCCGGTCAAGGTTCGCCGTGCAGCACCAGAGTCAAGCCGTCGACGCGTTCGATGCGCGCGCGCGCGCCGGCCGGGATCGCAGCGGCACCGTGATTGATCGCGGTCCAGGAGGTGCCGCGGAATTCGAGCCGACAGGTCTCCCCCGGCAGGAGGGGAGCTGCGAGCGTGACCAATTCGCCGGCGGGACCCGCGCGCAGCGCGGGCAGCGAGCGGCGCATGCGTTCATAGATCCGTCGCCGGAAGAACACCATCGAACAGACCGCGAGCACCGCAAAGATCAGCCATTGCAGCCACGCGGCCGAGACGAACCCAAACAGGCGCAGAAAGCCCATGATCAACGCCGCTGCGCCGAGAAACACGAGATAGAACTGGGCATCGACGAACGCCAGCTCAGATCCCAGAAGAATCGCGCCGACGGCAATCCATGCCCACCACAACATACTTGGTCTACCGCTTCATCGCGTCGAAGAAATCGGTGTTCGTCTTCGTGTCTTTCATCTTGTCGAGCAGGAATTCGATGGCCGCCAGTTCGTCCATCGGATGCAACAACTTGCGCAGGATCCACATCTTGGAGAGCTCGGCCGGATCGGTGATCAGCTCCTCCTTGCGGGTGCCGGAACGGTTGATGTTGATCGAGGGGAAGGTGCGCTTTTCCGCGATGCGCCGGTCCAAGTGAATTTCCGAGTTTCCGGTGCCCTTGAACTCTTCAAAAATGACGTCGTCCATCTTCGAGCCCGTGTCGACCAAGGCCGTGGCGAGAATCGTGAGACTGCCGCCTTCCTCGATGTTGCGCGCCGCGCCAAAGAAGCGCTTGGGACGCTGCAACGCATTTGCATCGACGCCGCCGGTTAGCACTTTGCCTGAACTCGGCACGACGGTGTTGTAGGCACGCGCTAGACGCGTGATCGAGTCGAGCAGAATGACGACGTCCTTCTTGTGCTCGACGAGACGCTTGGCCTTCTCGATGACCATTTCCGCCACTTGCACATGGCGGCTCGCTGGTTCGTCGAAGGTCGAGGAGACGACTTCGCCCTTCACGGTGCGGGCCATTTCGGTGACTTCCTCGGGCCGCTCATCGATGAGCAGCACGATCAAGTACACCTCGGGGTGATTGGCGGTGATCGCGGTGGCGATGTTCTGCAGCAGCATGGTCTTGCCGGCCTTCGGCGGCGAGACGATGAGTCCGCGCTGGCCTTTGCCGATGGGCGCGACGAGATCGATCGCGCGCGCGGTCAGATCTTCGGTCGAACCGTTGCCGCGCTCGAGTTTGAGACGCTCGGTCGGGTGCAGCGGCGTCAAGTTCTCGAACAGCACCTTGCCGCGCGAGCTTTCCGGGGAGTCGAAATTGATTTCGCCGACCTTGAGCAAGGCGAAATAGCGCTCGCCGTCCTTGGGCGGCCGGATCAATCCGGAGATGGAATCTCCGGTGCGCAGATTGAAGCGGCGTATCTGGCTTGGACTTACGTAGATGTCGTCGGGCCCGGCGAGATAGCTGGAGTCAGAGGAACGCAGAAAGCCGAAGCCGTCCTGAAGAATCTCCAGAACGCCGTCGCCGTAGATGTCTTCGCCCTTGCGGGCATGCGCCTTGAGGACGCCGAAAATGATGTCCTGCTTGCGCGAACGGCCCATGTTCTCGAGGCCCATCGTCTCCGCAAGCTTGACGAGATCGCTGATCGGTCGCTTTTTGAGCTCGGTGAGATTCATCGAGCTGCGGCTGCGCGCCAGATCCATGGGCGCAATGATTTCTAGATCGTCGCCGCCCTCCGGCAGGTCACCGTAATCTTCATGTGGGGGCCGGCCACCATTGGTGTTGCCGTTGCGGTTGTCGTTGCGCTGGCGGTTGGAGCGATTGCCGCGACCGCCGCCTTGTCCGCCCTGGCCACCCTGACCGCCTTGTCCACCGCCCTGGCCGCCCTGGCCGCCGCGCGACTGATTGCCTAAATAGCCTCTCACAGGTTGCTATCCAAAAAGGCCGCCAGCTGGGACTTCGTGACCGCACCCACCTTCTGGGCCTCCACCGTGCCGTTCTTGAACAGAATCAGCGTGGGGATGCCCCGAATGTTGAATTTGGGGGGCGTAGCCGGATTGTCGTCGATGTTCAGCTTGGCAATACGAATCTTGTCTTTGTATTGCTCGGCGATCTCGTCGAGGATCGGCGCGATCATCTTGCAGGGGCCACACCATTCCGCCCAGAAATCGAGCAATACGGGTCTGTCGGACTTCAGCACGTCCTTGTCGAAATTGGCGTCGCTGGTATGGACGATACTTGGGTTACTCACTGCGGGCAGTCCTCCTATTGGAGATTCATGGTGGATTTGGATGGAACAGAATGATTTTTAGGGGAGAAATGCGCTTCTAGCTCGCGCGAAGTGACGATGCGCGGCCGTTGGGGCACAATACAGCGGCTTTAGCGGTGTTGATTACCTTAAAAGGGTACCGGTGATACGGTCTGGGAGCGGATGGACCTGCTCCGAATGGGTCGTATTGTTAACCGGTCGCCTATCATTTTGCAAGTTTCTGCGGTTCACAAAGAGAAAATGTCAGACGCCCATCTCAGTCAGCTCACGTTCGATTCCCTCCACATTCCAGAATCCCTGAAGCGGGGCATCGCCGAACTCGGCTTCACTCGCTGCACGCCGATTCAGGCGCAAACGCTACCGGAGGCGCTCGCGGGCCACGATGTGGCGGGCCAGGCTCAGACCGGCACCGGCAAGACGGCGGCATTTCTGGTCGCGCTGTTCAATCGACTCTTGACCGAAGCCGCGCCGGAACGACGACCGCACAACGCGCCGCGCGCCATCGTGATCGCCCCGACCCGCGAACTCGCGGTACAGATCCACTCGGACGCGGAGGCGATCGGCAAGTACACTGGCCTGAAGCTCGCGATAGTCTTTGGCGGTGTGGATTACGAAAAGCAGCGCCGCGTGCTCGAGGAGGGCGTGGACGTACTGATCGGCACGCCCGGGCGCATCATCGATTACTTCAAGCAGCAGGTGTTCGATCTGCGCTACGTTCAAGTCGCCGTGATGGACGAAGCCGATCGCATGTTCGACCTGGGCTTCATCAAGGATATTCGCTTCATTTTAAGGCGTTTACCGCACCCGACCGAGCGCCTGACCATGTTGTTTTCCGCGACACTTTCGCACCGCGTGCTCGAGCTCGCCTACGAACACATGAACAATCCGACCTTGATTCGCATCGAGCCGGACAAGATGACGGTCGACCGCGTACGGCAAGTTCTCTATTTTCCGTCCACCGAGGAGAAGATCCCCTTGTTGATGGGATTGATGCGCCGTATCGATGCCGCCCGCACGATGGTGTTCGTCAACACGCGGCGCATCGCCGAAGTGCTGGAGCGCACGCTGACCGCCAATGGCTTCGTCGCCCAGGCGCTGTCGGGCGACGTGCCGCAGAACAAGCGCTTGAAAATGATGCAGGATTTCCACAACGGTGAAGTAGCGGTCCTGATTGCAACCGACGTCGCATCGCGCGGCCTGCACATCCCCGATGTGACTCACGTATTCAATTTCGATTTGCCCAACGATGCCGAAGATTACGTGCATCGAATCGGCCGCACGGCCCGAGCCGGCGCGGAGGGCGATGCGATCAGTTTCGGCTGCGAGGAGTATGCGATCTCCTTGCCCGATATCGAGGCGTATATCGGCCACCAGATTCCGCGCGCGAGCATCGCACCGGAAGATCTCGCGAGCGTGACTGCACCCCCGCCGGCGGAGTGGCGGGAGCGGGCTCCGCGACACCCAAGCTCACGCGGTGGCGGACGCCCGGGCGGCGGGCGATCGGGCGGAGGCCCGCGCTCGGGCGGCGGGGGTGGCCGAACCTCTGGAGGCGGACCGCCGCGTTCCGGTAGCGGCCGCGGTCGCAGCTCACCGGGACCTGCGCGTCCACCGGCCACGGATCCAGGCGACGGCAGCCAAACCCCGAAGGCCGCCGCTCCCGGCAGTGATGCGACGCCGCCAGGGGATCCTACGCGCCGCCGCCGTCGGCGCCGGCGCGGCGGCGGCGGACCCAAGGGCGATACCCCCAATCCGGGCGCCACTGGTCCCGCCTGACGCCGGGGCCGGGGACACGCAGCGGCGAAGTCCCTCGTCCGCGCCTAGGACAACAAGTCCATCACGCTGTCGACCGCTAGGAAGCCCTGAATCTGGTTCGCCGGACGACCGGTATCCGGCCGCCGCACGGCTCGCAACCAGGCGATCCCGAACTGTTGCGCGGATTTCAGCACCGGGACGCTGTCGTCGACGAATAGCGTGCGCTCCGGGTCGAACGGCTCGATGGCCTGAAACCGCGCCCAAAACTCGGGATGTTCCTTGGGCAGCGCAAAACCGTGCGACGAGTGGCTCGCGTCGAAATGCGCGGCGAGCGGCACGTGCATGGTCTTGATCGCGAGCGTCTCGGGATGCGAATTGGTCACGAGCACGCGGCGCTTGCCGGTCGCCGCGAGCCGCCGCAAGAAATCCTCGGCGCCGGGCAGGAACCGCACTTCGTGGCGTACGGCGCGTTTCAGTCGGGGAATATCCAAATCGAGTTCGCGCGACCAGTAATCGATGCAGTACCAATTGATCGTGCCGGCACAGGCGCGAAACTTGGGCTCGAGCAGCGACTGGGCGGCGCTGAGTTCGAGCCCGCGCTTGCGGGCATAGTGCTCGGGCACATGCTCACGCCAGAACCAATTGTCGAAACTCAAATCGAGCAGCGTGCCGTCCATGTCGAGCAGCACGGTATCGATCGCAGACCAGTCAACGGAGGCGGAGGCGCGCATGTTGGTATGATAGCAAGCCATGCGGAACCTCCTCGTATTGGCCGAAGCCCTCCTGCCCATCGCCGCCCGCGCGGGCGCGGCGATCATGCGCATCTACGAGGGCGACTTCGCGGTCCAACACAAAAGCGATGATTCGCCACTGACGCTCGCCGATCTGGAGTCGCAGCGAATCATCGCCATGGGCCTCGCCGCACTGACGCCGGAATTACCCGTCTTGTCGGAGGAATCGGCACAAGCGCCATGGGTGGTGCGGCGTGCGTGGCGCGAACTCTGGGTCGTCGATCCGCTCGACGGCACGCGCGAGTTCGTCAAACGCAATGGTGAATTCACGATCAATATCGCCTTGGTATCCGAGCATCAGCCGGTGCTCGGTTTGATCGCGGCACCGGCTCAAGGCGTCGTTTACTGGGGCGCGCGCGGCCTGGGCGCGTATCGCTTGCGCCCGGGCGAGCCGCCTGCATCGATTCGTGTATCGCCGCGCCAGACGCCGCTGCGCGTGGTCGGCAGTCGCTCCCACGCCACCGCGGAGACCGACGCGTACGTGCACCGGCTCGGCGCCCATGTAACGACTGGTATCGGCAGTTCGCTCAAGTTTTGTTTAATCGCGGAGGGGACGGCGGACGTCTACCCACGCTTCGGTCCCACCTCCGAGTGGGATACCGCGGCTGGGCAGGCCTTGCTCGAATCGGCAGGCGGCCAGGTAACGCGCCTCGACGGCCAACGCTTGCGCTACAACTGTCGCGAGACCCTACTGAACGGCGACTTCGTGGCCTTCAACCACCCCAGTGCCATCGCAATCTAGAGCGCGACGCGCTATGCGTGGCCGACGGGCTCGCACAATTGCAGGGTCGCATCCAACAGAGTCGGAATGTCGAAGACGACCTCATCGGCAGCCACCGTGAGCCGTGCAACTCCCGCAGCCGCGATCAGCGCCGCGGGTACGTGCAGCTGGTCTCGACGCCGTGGCGTGGTCCAGGTGCTGACCCGCGCATCACCGAAAGCACGGTTCAGGGCGCTCCAACGCAGTTGTGCGGCTCTCGCGACCGGCGTGTCGCCACCCCATTGCCGCTGCGCCACGCGCGAGGACTGATCGGTCTGGGCGTCGCTCGACGAACGCGTCATCAGGGCATGGACGTATTGAACCATTTCCTCGGGATCGACCCGCACCGCAAGGTACGGCTGTACATCGGTTCTCATGCTGTTAAGTTTCCCTCGTCGGTTGCCAATGGGTCATCACTCTTTGCGCAAGGATGGTATTGGGGCGTCTTGACAGAAAAACCAGGTCCAGGACGCAGCGTACAACTATTTGCCATGCCATAGCGGTAAGCTTTGCCCCATGACCGACGATTTATGGCTTTTGATCCTCGCTGCAGGCGGCTTGGCCGCACTTTACAAAATCTGGCAGTCGGCGCTCGATGCGCGGGAAACGGCCAATCGCATTGCGCGCGAGACCTGCTCCCGGGCCGTAGTCCAACTGCTGGACGATACCGTGGCCTTCGCCGGCTTCCGGTTGCAGCGCGATGCGAACGGCAAACGGCGCTTGTTGCGCACCTATACCTTTGATTACACAGGCGACGGCTTCGCGCGGGCCCAGGGCTTCGTGGTGCTTGCGGCCGGCCGCCTCGAAGCCGTGGGACTTGCCGGAAACGCCTCGTGAACGAGAACCGCGCGATCGATTTGCACACGCACTCGTCCTGCTCGGATGGGTCGCTGACGCCGGCCGAACTCGTGGCGCGCGCCGCCTCGGCCGGGGTCGAGGTGCTGGCGCTGACCGATCACGACACCATCGCCGGTGTCGAGGCCGCCCGTGAGACCGCGCTCGCTGTCGGCGTGCACCTGATTCCCGGAGTGGAGATCTCCGCGTCTTGGCGAGCCCAATCGATCCACGTTCTCGGTCTATGGATCGATCCGGCCGCCGCGGAGCTCGGTACGGCGCTGCGGGAACAGGCGGATCGGCGCGGACTGCGCATGCGTAAGATCTGCGCCCGGTTGGGCGAGGTCGGTTTGCCAGGCAATCGGCTGCTGGCAGCGGTCGAGGCACAGCCTGGTCTGCCGACCAGGGCGCATTTGGCTGCGGCACTCGTCGCAGAAGGCATCGTGACCAGAACCGACGATGCGTTCCGCAAGTTCTTGGGTCGTGGCAAGGCCGCGCATATTGCTGCGGATTGGCCGCCCTTGGATGTGGTCGTCGGCTGGATTCGATCCGCAGGCGGCGTCGCTTGCCTCGCACATCCGGCGCGCTACCCGCTCTCGGGGGGTGCCCGGCGTCAACTGCTCGCCGACTTTGCTGCGGCCGACGGCGGCGCGATCGAGGTGATCACCGGAGGCAACGCCCCGCAACATGTTGAGGCCTGTGCACAGTGGGCGATCAAGTTTGGGTTCACGGCGTCGCTGGGTTCGGACTTTCATCAGCCTGAACATTCGTGGAATCCCCTCGGCCGCTTAGCTAAGCTACCGCCTGGCCTTACCCCCGTCTGGCGCAGCCATGGACTCTAAAATAAATAAAGCATCCGTCCAATGAGCGACGAAGAGAGCAACGTCAACACGGATCTGTTCAAGAATATCGAACGCTTGCGGCAACTGCGTATCGAGCATCGGGACCTAGACGACATCATTTCGCGCCTTTCGCTGGACTTCATGGTCGATGAGGTGCAGATGAAACGCCTGAAGAAACGCAAACTGCTGCTCAAGGATCAGATTACCCGGCTCGAGAGCAAGCTGATTCCGGACTTGAACGCGTGAAGCCGAGGACGGCGTGATGGAGTTCTGGCGCCACTTGCAGCAATCCCTCTCTGGGATATTCACGCGCGATTCCTGTATCGACATCGCGGTCGTCGCGCTTTGCCTGCTCGGCGGCTGGCTCGCCGGCGGCGTGCTGCGGGCACGCTATCGGCGCCGAACGAGGCCTGCGCCGGGCACCCTGACCTGGTCCGACTTCCTCGCGGAGGGCGCGGTCGTCGCAGCCCCGGCGCTCATCGCCTTGCTTGCCGTGCTATTGGCGCGCAGCGCCCTGCTCGCCGGCGGCATCGACATCGAGTTGCTCGACGTCGCCGCGCGGCTGATCGGCGTCTATGCCATCGTGCGCATCGGGGTCTTTGCGTTCGCGGCAACGCTCGGCGACAAATCTTGGATTGAACATTGGGAAAATCGCGCGGCGCTGCTCATCTGGTTTGCGATAGCCGCAAATTACCTCGGCTGGCTCGATCCGATCATTGCCACCTTGGACAGCGCCGGAATCGCCGCCGGCAAGAGCCGCATCACGCTTTGGTCGGTGTTGAAACTGTTGTTTATTTTGACGATTTTCATGCTCGCCGCGGCCTGGATCAGCCGGCGCATCGAAAGTAGGCTGAAGAAACTCAGCACGCTCGCCCCCTCGACTAGAATCGGCATCGCCAAGTTTGCGAATGCGTTCCTGATCGGGCTCAGCGTGCTGCTCGGCTTGAACGCGGCGGGCGTCGATCTGACCGCGTTGACCGTGCTCACGGGTGCGATCGGCTTGGGATTGGGATTCGGCCTGCAATCGATCGCCGCCAACTTCGTCAGCGGCTTCGTTTTGCTCATGGACCGATCGATCAAGCCGGGCGATGTGATCAGCTTCTCGGGACAAAGCGGCACGAGTACCGAGAATTTCGGCTGGGTGCATGAACTGCGGGGCCGCTACGTCGTCGTCCGCGATCGCGACGGCATCGAAACCTTGGTGCCCAATCAGCAGCTCATCTCGAATCCGGTCATCAATTGGAGCTATACGGACCCCCGCATCCGGCTCAAACTCCCGATCCGCATCAGCTACCAGGACGATCCGGAATTGGCGCTCACCATGCTGCTGCAGGCATGCGAGGGTCAGCAGCGCGTTCTGCGCGAGCCGCCTCCGGCCTCGCGCCTCATGCATTTCAGCGATAGCGGCATAGAACTGGAACTG
>Ga0209208_10000723_pt1 | contig 44333 bp, 27 predicted proteins | sample S1TSphfallax_3_FD_187694 | JGI IMG/M metagenome (GOLD analysis project Ga0209208, IMG submission 187694) | Host-associated microbial communities from peat moss isolated from Minnesota, USA - S1T2_Fd - Sphagnum fallax MG (SPAdes) (version 2) | ecosystem: Host-associated > Plants > Peat moss >...
CAAGTGAAGAATTACAAGACAAGACAAGTTTTATTGATCCATCAACTGGTGTTGATCTGTTGAAGAGTTGTTCCCCAGACTATCTCCTTTTATAAACCTGAACCATACTAGTCCCAAAATATCCTAGGCCATGACAACAACTAACTTAAAAAATTGCCCAAAGATTAAAAAAAATCATCCATTTCATTCATGGCTATAAAAGAGAATTTAAGAAAAGGTCCGAACCCTGTAACTTTTGTTTGCAACAGGGGATCCTAACCATTACATTAGCTTTTTCCTTTGAAAATAATGTAAGAAAAAAAGTATTTAAAGCATTAATCATTGTATGAGTACAACAAAAAAAAACTATTTTTTTTTCACTATTAGACATTTTACTATATTATATTATAACTAGTGGGTGCCTGTGACCTTCGGACACTGTGAAGTCGCGTGCTTCAATACTAGCACCACCACCTCCGCCAGGCTTTTGCTTCACGATTTGGTTTCCTTAGCAACGCCAGCGAGAGAAAACCAGAAATAGAACTTCTTGTTTGAAAACACGAGAGAGATCCTGATCTTGATCAGCTCCAATCAAGATCTCTCTTCTCTTCTCTTCTCTTCTTCTCTTCTCTCCTCTGTCCTCCTCCTCTTCTTCTCTCGCTTGCAGTAGCGCAGCGCTCTTCCTCCAGGCCACGCTCCCCCTGTGCTGGGAACCACAGAACGACCCTGCCCGCACCGCTTGTGCTAGGAACCAGAGAACGGCCCTGCCCGCACCGCCTGTGCTAGGAACCAGAGAACGGCTTACACCCCTTTTCCCTTCTCTACAACATAAAAAAGGATAATGCACTTTTAAAGGTTTATTAGGTCCTAAACTAATTAAGCGTTACATCAACTGAAATAAAGAAGTATTCTATGCCTAGAAATATCACAAAAGCTAATTCAACTATTAATAATCACTACTTGAAGGTTTATAAGCATTCAAATCATTTGTACTAAGGAAATTTAAGGAACTAAAGCTTAACTATTTGTTGAGCTATAATCCATGGCTCACAGCCTTGCAACAAGAAACCTCAAACGATGTAAACAAATCTCTGCACTTGCCCAGGGCAGTATGGCCAAGTTGCCCCACCAAGGGACAACACCTGCCCAATTGGAGAAGGTGTGGCAAAATAACATGTCATCCAATTAAGGTTTTCTATCATTTATTTAATATTTGAGATCCAAAGACGTTTTTACAATAAAAAACTAATCCTAGATTCCTAATGTATGTGAATTTGTTAATTTAACAAGTGTTTCAATTTGAAAATAAATTAAATACATACTTTTGTTACACCCATATTTGCAAATGATTTAAGACCAGTTTTTGTATATGACTGTACAACCATGGCATGATGTAGTGACTAAAGTAATAAAATTTCACCCATCAAAATTGAATGATTTTTCAGTGAGATAAAGTATGCAAACACTGGTTTTGTGGAACTCTCTATTGCTGTTGTGATTCAATTACAACATGTACCCCCAGTTATACGTTATAATGGTGGTGTTAGCCCAGGTTGAATCCGACTAACATGTATAATTTAAGACAATATCATAAGATGAAATCTTCAATAACACTATCAATTATATTCTGTTGCCCCAAAAACTCTCAATTGTTTAGAAACATTCTACAGGACATGATATCCATGCTTCATTGCAACCATGCTGTTTGAAACGCATCTACTCTGATGTGTTTTCCTTCTTTTTCCCACAATTACACCCCACAAAAAGTGCAAGCACCTTACATTGACTTCTAAGCAAAGCTTTACAAATTTGTTATCCTTCAATGAAAAGTCAATATAGAGCCACATCTAGAATTGACTTTAATTTAGTTACATGTTTCAATAATTCTTAACATTTACGACATGGTAAACATCAGTCTCTTTTTTTTGTTCAAAATTTTGCACAAATGTGAAAAATAAAAATAAAATAGGAAAATTCTGTCACATATTCCCTGTTTTTTGAGGAGAAGTGCCAAATTTTGGAAAAAAAATATAAAGTTTTTGACATTCTTTTGCCACATTTCTACTTGGATTTTAGAGGGGGAGCATTTTATGTGCTAGCTTTTTAAACTATTTGGACAGGTTGTAGCAACCTGTCCCCATTTAAGCTAAATCCTTCTTAATGCAACTTTGGAAATTTGAAAACAAGAATAAAAAATACAGGTGAACATTCAAGGAAAAAAACAGGTGAATAAAGTCATATTACATAATCTTCATTGGACTCATGATGAAAATTGCCAAACTACACATCATTTCCAGTGTGGACTCTGGAGCCACATTGCAAGGAGTAATGAAGGAGTGAGAAATCAGGAGCCCATGTTTCATTGACATTCCTGGAATTCAGGTCCAAGGTACTTGTGGTAAGGACTATGGACCAATGTATTGGTTTCCATCTGTGTTTTCATCATGTGTTTTCAGAACAGGTGAGCGAGCTCTCCCCACCCCTAATCCTTGGATGCTTGTGTTTGGGAAATGGTCTCAAATGGAAAAATCAAAACATTTAAGCAGTCCAGTGACTGGCCTGTATGGAATGAATTAACAAACTAGTTCTCTATCCTGCATGTGTCTCCTGAAAGTTGAAATGGCCTTTGGTTTACCAGGAGCATACTGTACACCAGTAGACAGAAGGTGACTAGATCTGAGAATCATTGGTTTCACAGTCTAAATTGTGATCCCTTGTATGTTTCAAGTTGGATCAAGTTCAAGACTGCTATATTTTGCACTGATCCAGAAACAAAAAACCTATCTCCATTAGAATAATTCAACCATGCATGGACAGTGCTGAAGCTATCTAGAATGCAGTCTACACTCATGTATTCAGGATCCTCTGAAAATAAAGTATAATTTGCCAAATCTAGTCAGTTTCATCTACTGTTTCTTCAATATCCTCAATTGCTATGCTGCCCTCCTTGAATTGCCTATGATCATCCTGAGTCAAACATATCTTTCACTTCTATTCCTTCACATATTTAGTAGCCTGTGGAAATAAATACAATCCCGAGGATACCTAGTCCACATCATCTTCTGTTTCTTCATCATCCTGGACTGCTATTGGCATCTGCATCCCTCGCCAATGATCATTGTCATTGTCTTCCCCATCTTCATCTTCTGTTTCCTCACTATCATCTTGATACTGTCGCTTTAAAGGTTTTGTACCTATGGGGACCTTGATGGTTGAAGGAACTGTTTGTGCAGACCCTGTTGGGCGTTTCCGTTTCGCTTTTGATGCTGAACTCTTTGAACTCGCACAAAGTTTGCCTTTTCCTGAGCTCCTAGCAGTTGGTTTCACTGGAGGTGGTTCTTCATCACTGCCTCCAGCAACCTCCTCTTCATTGTCATCACTTCCTTGTTTCTCATGTTGCAGCTGTTCAGTCTCAAGCTCTTCATCCAGATGTGAATTTCTAAGGTGCAGGTTCAGTTTGTATTCATGAATGTAACGTTTTGTACAGCCTGCATGAGGGCATGCAAATGGGCGCTCAGATGCACTCATATCAGGACGTGATGGTGCAACTGGCTTTGGTGTTACAACCTCCCTTTCTCTCTCAACTTGAAGTGGTGGAGTTGTCTCTGGTCGGTTCTGCACCATAAGCAAAATATGTTACGGCAACTCTCCTGGCTTGAAAAACAACATATTATGACATGTGAATGTGTGAAGACCTATGAAAAAAACTGATAGAAACTTAGTATGAACCAATTTCTCTATACTCAGCATGTCTACTAAAACTCAAAAGCAGATGTAATATATGTGCACTGAGCCAACATACAAAACCAATGGCACACAGTAACAAACCTTGTCATGATAGCTTCTTATGTGTGCTCGCAACTTGTATTCATGGGCATAACGCTTTCCACAGTCTTCAAATGGGCAAGCATGATATTTCTCCCCTGTATGAGTGCGCATATGTGACCGTAAATTGAAGTCCAAAGAAAATGCCTGGCAGAAGGCATCATAATAATAGTTTAGGCCTAGGCAAAAACTTGTTATTTCAATTGCACTGGGAGTTCATATGGGATCCTACACAACTGCATGTGACAGTATATAATACCTCCATTGACATGTCCTGAATTCATGCCTACAGAGCCATTCATATTGATTAAGGCACCTGCTACTCCACAAATGTTGAAACCCCCATCAAATGGGTGTCCAAGATGGAGCAACAAGACTGGTTTCAAGTCAAAAGATCTAGGATTTGGTTCAGATTCTACAGTTGAGTTCGGCACTTGTGATAGAAGGTTTCAGGAGTGGAGTATAGGGCTTAGAACTTATAACCTTGCCACAGCCCTCCAAGGGACAAACAAACTGTCTCTCCCCAGTATGACTTAAAAAATGTCTCTTCAATTTTGAGCTGTCCATGAAGCCCTGCACATTCCAGCAAAAACTTACATTGTCATGACTGTGAAATCCAGACCCAGGCTCGCCAAAGCACAAATATACAGAGGTGGAAAATGAAGGAAGGGCACACTGTCCTATTAGGTGTCAGGACCCTGTATCCACTTGTCTATTTCACAAGCCCAGCCAGCTTATGGCTAGTTTTTCTGGCATGCAGTTAAGTGTTGGGATAGGCTTCAACACAGGACTCTTAACCCTATGGCCAAGTTCTCATTCAAATTCTGATGTACATAGACACCATATCTGCATAACATAAAGGCCTGGTCACATTGTCCCATCAGTTATGGATAGAGAAATGCATGTACAAAAGTGATTGATGGCCTGCTAGTAGGTTTAGGATTTCAGGTGATCAGACATAGGGTCTTCATTCATAACTAAATTGACCAACCTTCTGAAAAGAGACCCCACCAGGATTTCAGACCAAGAAAATAGATACCTTGCCACATCCTTTGTGATGACACATAAACTGCTTCTCCCCATGGACATGCAAGTGTTTACGTAATGCAGCAATTTCCGTGAACACTTTCCCACAGCCCTCAAAGCTGCACAGATACACGCTCTCATATTCTTCTTCAGGTTCATGTTCCTCCTCCTCAGATACCTTCAAATCATTTAGTTCAGGTATTGCATCACCTAATTGCCATCATCCACCAAGAACATCTCAGATAGACAGATTTCCAAAAGTGCAGAGACTGACTGTTCACCAAGATTTGCTCTAACAATAGTGAGCACCTGTATCAGCTAATGAACAAGAGACATTTTCTGGACTGCAAGTGTCCATCTGACTGGTTATAGGGTATTCCATAATGAAAGGGACTGAGTGGGATCGAAGAGTGCTAACCAGGTATCCACTTCAGTGTCCGCAGCTTTCCTGGATTCAAAACTGTATCTTGGGGCACCCTGTCATACACCCCAAACTTGTCATTGACAAAATTCAGTGGAGAACTAAACTATTTACTATCTTTTAGAGAGGAGACACATATGCCTTTGACTCATGTATGTAGTAGAAAAAAAAATTCCTTCAACAGGATTGTTCAGATTTTCTGAGATCAAGTTCTTGAGCACTGACACCCTGATACCCTAAATAAGGAAACCTGATCCAGTCAAGGTTCCTTCCTCACAAGTGTTCAATTCTGCAATGCCTGAGACACAATATGCCACTTATGGAAGCAGCAGAGCCCCGACTTCTAGATGACCTAAACCAAGTTGCCCTGAGAGCTCTCAAGCTAACTTTCAACCTGTCCAAGGTGAGAGTCTTTCCATCTCTACGACAATTGCGTGCAAAAGTACGAACAATTGCACTATGCGCATTTCTTATCCGCTGCAATTATCTTCGCCGATTTTTTTCCTTTTCTAGCCCATATCTTCTCAACGCTGCGAGGTTCAGAAAACCCTAAGAAAGATTCATCCGCGAAAAGAAGAGGAGGAGATGGCAAAAAGAAAGAGAACAGGTTACCAATGCTTGAGCCACCTCCTACGCGGCGGGTTGCTCTCCGCCAACCCAATAACCGAATTATTATCCAAGATGTTGTAAACATCCGACTTCAGCAAGCCCGTGATCATAACGTCGCCTTCCTCTCCATACTCCTTGGGATCCTCCTCAGGAATCCTCATGGCACCCCCCACTGGCACAAACAAGCCCCCACCGTAACGCGAGACAGAAGGAAACGACCGACGCTCAAAACATCAAAAGCTCGCGTCAGCAGTCGTCCTCTCTTCTCTCTTTCTCCCAACAAAGCTCGCCCCGCTCCACCCCCACCGTGCACAAAACGCGTCAGCAAAGCATGAAGAACGAAAAACACAAACCGAAGTACTCCTGTTCCACGAAAGCCCGTGTTTGCGAAGAAATGCAGGGAGAGGACATTCTGCAAGCCAACTGCTCAACGTTCTATTGCGCAATTCCAACAGTATGAAATTTACTTAATTAGTTAACAGCTTTAGCTTTCGAGGCAGATTTTGCAATCTGTAAAAACAAGTTAGTTAAATAGTTAACAGCTTTAGAGGTCGATTCTGCAATCTGTAAAAACAAGTTAATTAGTTAACATCTTTTAGAGACTGATTCTGTGATCTCTGAAAACAAGTTAGTTAATTAGTTAACAGCTTTAGAGGCTGATTTTGCAATTTGTTTAAACAAGTTAGTTAATTAGTTAAAAGCTTTAAAGGTTGATTCTGCAACCTTTAGAGGTTGATTTTACAATTCGTAAAAACAAGTTAAAAACTGATATGGGGTTTAAGAAATGCACACTGTTAATTATTTAACTTTAAAGGCTGATTCTACAATCTGTATAAAAAAAGTGTTGTCTGTGTATATGACTTTAGACACATCTTCTGTGTAAGTAGCAAACTTATTTTAATCTTGCATAACCATAAAACTTTTCATGCACCTCCATGTAAATGCCTAACCTTGTGTAAATTCAGAAATTCATTTTAAGTAGTTTAAAATTGTGTAAATATAAATGAAGTTGTAAATGATATTGTACCATTTACAATTTTGTGTAGGGTAAACACTTATGGCGGGGGCATTCGCAAGATAAGGGCCCCGCAATTTGTGCTAGGTCTTTACCTACTATGGAATTGTCAAACCCATGCCCATCAATGTGGGGTAAGACACCAGCTAGCCTGTTAGAGTGAGCTAGACCATGCATCCATTCATTATGGGCAAGGGAGCTGCCCATCCATGGGATTAAGGTCTTTGCTGTCAGATTCAATGTTTTAACACAAAACTCATGTTCCACAGACACATATTGGTCACTATTAGGACTTCGTGATCATCATTGGAAGATTATTTCATATAATGTGATCAAGAAAATGACATAAACTGCGACCATATACGGTAATGTTTTTAAAGGTGGTTTGCCAAAAGTTTGACCCCACGTACCCATGCGGCCAGTTAACTCGACAAACTTTAGCATGTGAGATTCACAGTCATAGCCAACATCTAGCATGGCTTAACTTGAATCAAATGACAATCACTTGCAAGGCAGCCCTGATTCCCAATCATATAGGCCATTAGTTTGAGGTTGTCATGAAGATACTTAATACCAATTTTATCCATGCTCCGTGCTTTCATGAAATTTTCTTGGCATTCAGCAATAGTGGATCACTTCATTGCATCATTTCAATTGCCAAAAACAGAACTTGTAGAATTTAACTCCAGAGTCGAGCTGAAATTGAGAAAGTGCAGCCAAATGAAAACTGATAAGGGGTTTAAGGAATAGGGTTTCAAGAACCTGTTGGGAGGAAACATGGAAGGATACAAGTTGGTTATTGCTCTTCAGCAAAGCAATACCCCACCCCTAAAGGTTTTGTGAGGTCTCTACAGAATAGATACTAGACAGATGGGGTCTCAATAAACACTAGACAGGTTGGATTCTCGCTGGTGCTCAATCAATTTCAGACCTAACAAGTCTGTTATGAAAAACCTGCCCTTTGACCCCTGTTGATAACATGCCATTTGCACAATAACCAGCCAACAATGGTGTCAGCGTGATCTCATTTGGAAATAATATGTAATGTCTGAACTCTGAATCCATTTGAAACATGAATGTATTTGAAATTCTTCCACTTCTTAACATGCAACCAATGGTCCATATCAACATTTGATAACTACTGTCATGAGAATAATGCATGTAAAAAGTCCTTCACAAGAAAAGATTGAAGAACACAATAAAAGTTGGAAAAAAGATTAACTGTGCATGAATGAAACAAAAATCCATGGATTTTCTTTTGTCCTACACAACGGTTATGAAAAATAGCAAGAACAAAAAAAGGGTTACACACAACCATGAGCAAAACAAATCCAAGATCCTCCCCCAAAGAAGAGGAGAAGTGGCCAGACTGAACCCACAGCCACCAACACAGTAAGAGATATGGATGGTGGGTGGACATGAAACACTTTTCTATTTTGTTCCAGCTACCTGGCTAACTAGGCTGGTTAGCTCAGTTTCTGTTTTCACTAACTATACCTTCAACAAGCCACCAGGCCCCACTTACATCTAACCAGCTACATGTACTACAAGAGACTCTGGTTTTTCTCACACAAATTGTAGCAGCTCATGACACATGCTGTGAGGTAAACTTTGTGGTTTCATCCATTACAATGTACAATTTGTGGTGTTTATTGTGACATTTGTTACATTAAAATGGTAATTTGACATTTGGAAATGCCACATAACCCTATTACAGTAAACCCATCACCACACACTTTCTGCTTGACAGGACTCTTGAAGATCCAATTGGAAGAGGAGGCAACTGTAAAATAATGGCTCAGCTAGGATTTCTATCGATTAAGTTTAGATGGGGAAGAAACCTATTTGGCAAATTATATCAGCACTGTGCAGAAGTGCATACCTCTCCTCTGTTGAATCTGGAGAAGAACTCTCCACTTATGTTGACTGTATAAATGACTAACAGGAAGACCAGAAAACCATGACAAAAACTGGTGCACACCTCTGGAAGCAAATTCAAGTTCATAGAATCTGAAGGCTGGGATAGTAGCAAGGCAAATAGATCAGCCGTTGGACAGGCTGAAACAGACTTGAAATATTCCTGGTGAAATGGCTAAATTTACATATTAGAGCTCCCAAATCAGAAGAATTAATGTCAACAAAGAATTTAGAATTCCAGTCCCTCACCCTGGGAGTCTTGGTTCCACATCTCCTGGAATTTCACAACGAAGGTGAGAGGAAACAGTGCTGTAAAACTAGGGCTATAGGTTATATATTACCAAACTATGTTACAGGCAACCAAGTGCAAACTGCAATTGCAAACTGCAATTGCAAACTTTGAAGAATACATTGTTGTACAAGAGCCATGATATCAAACTACAAAGCTAGCATTTGGAATCCTTTGTGCAAGGGATCCAAGCTTTGCAAGAAGAGTCAAGCAGCATGCACATCACATGACTCCATTAGTGATGCATGGCTGGCGGTTGCATGGTACGAGCCATATCAATGTGCTGCTGCATTGATAGAAGAGTAGTACCTTGCGTGACTGTTGGCTGTTGCATATGGCCCTTATTAGGTCCAAAAGGGACAGGATCCAAAGCTGAACGCATACCAGCAGTTCCTAAAGCTGGTTGATGACCCATTTGTGGTCCATACTCCATCCCATGTTGAATTGAACCCTGCTGAACAGGATTGGAAAGAGGTTGTTGGCCTGAAGCAGGAGCCAGTCCTCCACGTCCAGTAATAATAGTGCCATGGCTTGGTTGCAGCATCTGCTGCCCATAGTTATTAACACTAGTTATGTCATGAATGCTGGAGCGCCTCTTGTCCTTATTGATTGAATTCAATCGGATGAAATACTTCTGTGCATGACTTGCTACTTGGGTAGGGGTTCTTGATATGACGAAGTTTCTGGAAATGCTGCGCCAATCACCTTTACCGAACTTTGTCAGTCCTAGCAAAAACAGCCTGCGAGAAATTATGCGCAACTAAAGGAGATCAGGATCTCAGATATCATGTCACCGATTCACAAAACAGAGATGTGTTCTGATCATGGTATACATCTCAGTGTCCGCGACAATATCGTAATGTTCGATTGCAGTGGAGAATCCACAGATTGCAAAATGATTGCTATGAAAGACAAGAAGATCTCTGTCATGAAGTAGCAAATCATGTTACAAACAAGAAGATCTCTGTTATGGACTACTCCAAAAGAAGAACATGCTCCTGATTAATCTTTGTTCATCCAGAATCTTTAACCTTACACGGAGACTGTACTCTATTCAAGCCTTTCTATAACGAGCTCTACACACGGTGTAAAAGAGAATGCCAAAGGAGACTAACCTGTGCTCCTCTTCCGTCCAAGGAATGCCTTTACGGCGCTCCTGATCCGCTGATTTTGGTGTTACACCCGGCCTTACCAGTGAAGGGCTTCCTAACAAACCCGATGCCTCCCTGGATGAAACTCTCCCTTCTTGGAACCCGGATTGTCCAAGGCTAGGCACATCATCAGATGTGGAGGGAGACGCGACGGCTGTGTAGCTGGGCATCAGGATTCGTCCCGATGCCTCCCTGGAAACATTATCTTCCTGTAGAATCTCGAAATGTCGCTTCACATAGGCTGCAATAGGATTCGCTGGAGGAATCAACGCTGCAACATCAGTTTCCCAGTGATTTGGAGCCTCATGCTCTTCGTGAACGGCGAGAGAATTTTGGAACAATAGGTCGTCGTTGTCTTGACGTGTCCAAGTATGGAAGTGCTGTGAGGAGGACGATGAGAATTGGAAAGGGGCCGGCAAGGAGGAGAGAGGCGACACCATGGCAAGACGCGGTTGCCCTGACGATGGAGCTGCCATCCGGCTCTGTTTTCACATCAGAATAAAAAGAGCCCAAAAAAAAGGCTTTCTACGCCGCTGAAGAGCTGTCCAAAAGCTGGCAGAGTTACCGCTCGCCACCGAAATTCTCAGTGACAAATACCAGTCGTCGCTCTCAGATTTATGCCCCTAAGAAGTGGACTAGCAACGGGAAACGATTTGGAGACGTCGAAGGCGCTCGAAAACGCTTGTAAAAATCCCGGAAATCCCCGCAAGAGCAAGAGAAAGGAGAGAGAGATTCGGCAACTTCACAAAGATGAGAAGCTTGCGTGCGTGACATGGAAAAGTTATCTGAGAGCGCAGGACGAGAGGAGAGAGACGATGTCCGAGCCTAGTCCACGAACCACCCACGGAGCCTCCGAAGCTGTCTCGAACCTCGACACGAATTTCTCGAGCCTGTCTAAAGGGCTCCTACAGAAAGGATGTCGCTAGGCTCGGAAAAGCGATTGAACCCTATCCACTTGAAACCCCTTTTCCCACGAAAACGAGGAAAATATATTATCCTCCTTCAGTGACAGGTCAGCCGTATGAAGGCCCACCAGACTAGCCAAAAGAAAAAGAACAGGGAACATATGTTGACGTGGTTTTAGGACATGGCGTTGGTAACTAATTTACCTTACCAGGGTGAGTAACGGAGTGTTTGGGGGGGGCCTCCCGCCATACCCACCTACCTTTGTCATTACCTGTGTTGGCCGGTTATTGAGAAAACACTTGGTTATTTTTATCCTACCATGTGGTTATTGATTTTTGTTTTAATGGGTAAAAAATCTTTGGGGAAAATATAGAGAAGTTCTAGAAAGACACTTATGAGTTTGTTATTGAATTTTTATAATTTGATAACCAACCTGGATTTTTGGAATTGTCATTCACATAAGTTATTAATTTTGAAATTACATGCACATAGACTTTGTCATTACTGAAAAAGATTGGGCATTGTTGAGAGAATTTGGAGGCATTTGAAATTTGAGATCCTTGCACAATCCCATTAGAATAACCAAACTAGAAACTATAAACTTGTAAAGCATTGCCTGGATTTTTCCTTAGGTTTTTCAGCTCCCTTACATGAAGAAGAAACCTCTTTTCAGCAAGTGGGATCTTCGGCCGTGGAAGTTACCAGCCAGTCTAGACTGGGATCTTCTGACCAGCGGAGGGTACCACTCAGTGTGTCACTATTTTTAAAAAGTGAAAAAAAAGCTCTGCTTTATGTAGGAAAAGGACCTAAGTAACATGCCCTTCGCAATTTTCAACTGTCCCTTCAGCCTACTGGCCTTGGGCACAGATCTCAAATCACAGAAGGGCCTGTACTCAGGCCCTTCTCCTATACGAACAACACATAATTTTTTTCACTAATTGGGAAAGAAGCTAGTTTCACATGAAATCCTTTAGACATGGCACTTTATTTTCAGTCAGAAGTCACCTTTATGTTTGCACCGATGTCTTTAATGATAAATGTTCCAATTTGAACCTCTCCAAGTATTGTCCAATTCCTTGTCCCATAGTTGGAGTCACTATAGAAACTAAACTCTAAAACCTACCCCACCTATGTAATCATCCATTCTCAAGACAAGTATTTAACAACCAACCCTTATACATAACATGTGACTACTACCCCAAAAAAACCAAATAAATCGCTAACTAGGATTACTTTGACAATGAAGTTTATAGTAATAGTTCAAATCAATTCTTTTACAATTGTACACATCCACAATTGTGCAATCAAATTTTCAAAAATGTTCCAACTCTAGCTTCTCAAACCAAGCTACCTCTTTCTTCTCCATAGCCCACATCATTCCATGCATGTAAATGTTAAACTTGATATACAATAATTCTACAATGATGTTATAACCAAAAAAGAGGGTGGGAAACTAAACAATCATCCTGACAACTTGTTGGATCAACACAGAATTGAAGTCTCTGAGTATCTGAAACAAACCACAACCCTTGTTCTTTCCTTCTGAGTCTTCATACAAGAATTCGCCTACATACACCCACGAATCTTTACACGTACACAGCTTGTACTCATAGGCCCTCAACAGCTCTGATCACAAAATTTAAAACTTGCACCTTCATTCACAAAATGTCCAGGGACTACATGCTTTCGGTCTCTAGTAGATTCATCACCGATCGGACATCTAACAAGGCATAGCCTTTCAGGTCAGAAACTCTCAGTGTTCGCTCGATCCATTAAACCTCCAATCTACTTCCTCACAAAATGCGGCAAATGCAACCTCACATCATTCTTCTTGACTGAAGACTTATGTACTATATGCTCGCAAATCCAAATACATACAGGAACCTCTGATACAGAATCAGCTGAATTCAAGCCTACTAGTGCCCTTCACAGAAACTAGCTCTCATGCAGACATAATCAGCAGACCTCTGGTTTCAAATCCCATTCCATTACTCACTCAGATAATGCTTTCATGAGAACAATTGCAACCACTTGGTTGAATTACTGGCGTAGCAAAGAGTGTCTGTAACCAGCCAAAAACTCCGTCAAAAGCAGATCTCATCTCCTATCTACGCATCTCTAAGTTCGTCTACCACAATTTGCACTAATCTTCCATCCACTGCATACTCCGCAAAATCAAAGACTTCCTCTAAAGCTCTACTCTTTTGCCCAAATCTTGCATCACAAGCCTTCTCCTTAGCCTTTTATTTTTCTCTCCTCCTCAGCCGCCGTCGTTCTAGCCACTTCAGCTCATAAATGCAACTCCACTCCTCACCATAATCCGCGCCGCCTCACACACGCGTGATCAGCCTTCACGATCATCCAGAAGCAACCGCCATGCATTCCTTGTAGTAGTAATGGAGAGTAATCCGCAGCCAAAACTAATGACGGCTGCAAAAATTTAACTCAAACAACTGGTTGTGTTTACACTAGTGTGGTGACCCATTGTTCGGTCACAATGTGTTTTACAAATCTTTGCATTGAAATTGCTTTAAACAAGTTGAGCCAATGTTTGACCCTTCCCTCTTATGCTTCATGTTGGTTACAAAACAAAGCGATTGTTTTGTGTACATGTTAAGTTGTTTGTTCTAAAACAGCACTATGTAATGTTGATGTGGAGGTCAAAATGAAACACAAAACATATCAACAAAATTGGTATCAAAACCAAAATGAAAAATCTCAATTCCAAAATGTTGTTGGTGTGATGCTAAAAAAAAACACTTATTTTTTTTTGTTTCTTGGTTCTTCAACACCCATCACCAAATTAACTCCAATTCAATGTTGCAAGAGTTTTGATCCTTCTCTTGAAGATTTTGAAAGTTTCCTTTAGTATTGTCACCTGATCCACACATTGAAACTTCTGCCAACTTTTTCATGATTCATGAATTTTGAAAAAAATCACATCCAAGTAATTGAAGCAATAATCACACATACCATAGACAATACATCTTTTGTAATTAATGGTGCATGAGTCAATCTCCCCAAAGTTGGTTTTCTTGGATGTGCATACTTTGTGAAAATAAATAGTTGCCCATTAAATAAAACCACCCTTGAATCATCACAAAGAACAAGATTTTTTTTTGTCTTTTTCCACTATCCAAATTTACTAGGTTTTTAATGAAAAAGGATCAAATTCATTAATATGCAACTTGTATAGTTTTGGTTAAAAAGGACTAGTTGATTAAGATGTTTTTAGTGAAATGTTTTTTAATCGTTTTGAGTAATCACATGTTGCACTAAATAATTTTTTAATTAAAAATTATGACATGGATATATGAGGTCCCAAGTTAATATGACATGGCATAATGTGCCACATCATCATATAGCTTTTTTCTTTTTTTTTCTTTTTCCTAGATCATGGAGTCATGGATTACATGCCGTGAAAAAATTGAAAAAAATCAATGTATTCTTATTTTATTTTATTTTTGGTTGATAAAAATGTTTTGACACCCCATTTAAGCATGATGTACTTGTTTGTGTATTCATCATGATGTATATGTTTCTAAATTGCAATTGTACAAGATACATTAAAGCATGCATCCATGAAGGATTGACCCAAGACCTCATGGAAACACATTGAGGTCTTTGACCACCAAACCACTTCAAGATTTTATTAATAATGATGAAAAAACATAACTTTATCATGTTTGGCATGAAATTGTTTAAGAAATTCAAACTTTAACATACTTTTTTTTTTGCAAAATGCAATTTGTCAATAATGGTTTTAATACATTAAAACTGAATGGTTCAACTTTGATAATTGAAGATATGTGAAAAAAATCACTAATTCAATCCAATATAAATGTGGGGGTTTAAATTGTTGCATGTGTTTTAATAAATTATTGTAACAATAAAATGCAACTCCTAAGTAATGGTTTCAACATGTTAAAAGTTGATAATTCAACTCATGTACCATGTTGATAGTTAAAGAAATGTCAAAAAAATCATTAACCCACCCACTATAATGTGTTATGTAAATAAAGTTAAAAGCTACCTCAATTACCATGTCACTAATTTAAAATTATTAAATAATTAAATTAAATCCAAATTATACTCATAAGTGAACAACACAATGAACGTAACAACTATGAACAATATTGACCATTAATTAATGCAACAAACCACTTGCAAACTTAAAATGGCCAAATGTAGTTTAAAATGTAGTCAAATCCAACAATAGTTGCAATGCGTGGGGCAGGAAAAAACAAGATTTTTTTTTGTGAAAACCTTTTCTTTAGAATTTGTTAGGGCTATTGTATTTCCTTTTGTTAATTTCTAGTGGATTTTAATTTTACAAGTAGCCACCACACCACCCCATTTTCTTGCCATGTCTCCATTTTTCACATTTTAAAATAATAAGGCATACATTTCCTAAGGTTAGTTTTACACATGGTGCCATCAATGACGATAGCCATTATCATGATAGATGGGGTGTCAATTTGATATGCCAAGTTAATGTAATTAAATTCACTTTCTTGAAGTCTTCATGACTTGAATGGACAATAGTCCCATTTTGTTATTAAGCATTCTTGGTTGTTTTACTAGGTCACAAAGAAACTTCCCTTGGTTAAAAACAACCAATGTCTAAAAAACCACAAGGCACTCCATATAGAGCACATGCAAGTCAAAATTTGTCTTCAACTTAAAATAGAAGCATAGTGGTGAATGGATGCATAACATGTAGGAATCTACCGAATAGTTTGGGCCAAATCTTAAATAAAGAAAAGCCAATATTTTGTTGGACATTTTTACTATTTGAAAAACTTGAATTTCATGCATGATATGAAACCTTAAACCATGAAAGTATAGACATGGCATAACTTATAGAAACATGTTTACAATTTGACAATATAATGTCAAAATTGTTTGATTATTCGTTTTTTAGCAATGGAATTTTACAAGCCAATGAGACTTTTATTATTTTAAAAAAATTTAAATGATTTTCTCAAGTGCAATTTTTTGTATATGGCAATGTTCATTATGATGTACTGGTAAAATTGAATTGCATGGTTTTTCATTATGATTTGATTGAATGTGTTCTTGATTGGACATGTGAACATAGGTAAGGTTAGAAAAATATTGAAATTGTTTCCATTATTAAAACTAAAATATGTGTAGCTAAAACTTGGTCCTTTTCTATGGAGGTCATGCATGGATTGAACACTTGAACATTTGTATCTTGATATGGTCCAATGCATATTCACAAAATTCATAACATATGGGCTAAAACTTAAAATGGGCAAAATCTTGTTTATTATCAACAATTTAAACAAATAAACATCGTGACCAATCCTAATTCAATATTAACACTTGTCAAAATAATAAATTGAAATTATTTGAAAGTCCAAAAGATTTTTTTTCATAACTTTTCCTTAAGACCAATCAAAAGGTATAATTGCTTAACTTTAATAATAACTATAATTACCAAACACATAATCGCATTTGTAAGTAAATAAAGTGTTATATCATCTTTTGCATCAAGTGTTGGAAACTTGGGGATGCTTAAATTAACTTAAAGCAAGGTCCTATCGCAAAAGTCAACAATCTGTGGCCAGGATCCAAATGAAAACAAATACATTGAGGAAATAATTTATAAGTGTCAATGAGGACATTGATCTCTTCTTCTACTAGGGGAGAGTGTCGCAACCCTAGCCTTGGGCTCATGACCAAAGCAAGGGCTTGCAAAGGTGTGAGCCAAAAGGAAGCCCAAGAGTCATGTCTCATACTTCCCAAAGTGCAAAGCAAGACGACTCTGATGATGACAATGACTCCTTCATTGAGCATTCCTTGTGCAACTAAAAACAATGAGTTCTGATCACCAGAACTTAATTCGAGCTGAAGTCTTTCGGCCACCAAATTTAGTTATTGGTTTGACTACATGCAGTCTTAGTACTCATCCGTCAAGAGAATTCCTCCTTTCTGATCATATTGATATCAACAATAACCATACATGATATTGTGAATGCAGAATTACAATTCAACTTATCACTTTAGTGCTGCTACTCTATAAATTAAACTACCAAAATTTTAAGGTCCCATATGAGTCGATCATCAAGTCCATTTATACTGAAACAATAAGCAACCAATCCGGCCGAGTTGTATAAGCAATTTGTAGTCTGGTTATATCACAATTCTAAATAAAATTACATGAGGACAATCAATCACGCTCTTGGACTCCTATACTATGTTAAATTTGTAGCCATGCTTAAATGTTGTGTAACACACACACCTAATACAAATTATTTGGTTTTGATGTGTAGCACAATCATCCATTACATTGTTGAGCCACTTGCTAGGGATTCACGTTTCGTGGAGTGTTTCAATGTTTAGTATGTGACCCTGCAAAAAATATTTTTCACATTCGAATTTAGTTATTTACTTTTTTCCAACCCCACACATAAAATTAAAATTGGGATTGCAAATTGGTTGGAGATTACTAATAGTAACCCACCTAGACCAATCAAACTATCTAAATGCTTAGCATCAAGTGTTAGCATTGGTGTGCATTTTACCAATCTCAGCAAACTGTGCAAAATTGTTGGGTATTCAACGATTTTGCTACACCAAACTGGCATCTTTTGACTTTTCTATATTCAATTTTAATTTGCAAGGTCACACACTGAGCACTAATAGAGTTGTCCTTAGTTGAATTCCCTACCTCTCCTATTAGTTTTGGTAGTGGAAATTCAATAAGAAAAATTTGGTAAAATTTTGATTTCGATAAAATCTACCTTCAACAATGACATGATGACCTAGACATTTAGCATTCAAAAGAACATTAGAAAAAATAAATGTTTTGAACAACAATAAATTTCTAATGTTGGGGTCTTTGATATCCATAAACTCAAAGTGATCCCAAGTTGTTAAGATGTGATCAAACAAGACATGAATATGTGAATGTTATTGAATAACATCGACACTTTTCATAGAATCATCAAGTCAAATCACATCATCCCCAATGTAACCACAAAGAACAATTGAAATCACACAACCCTTTCAAGTTCTTATATATTTTGACAATGTAAAATTGTCCTTAAAGGACTTTCCATCAACATCAACTCTAATGCTAGCATAACTTTAAACCCATAAATGTTGTCTTTCACATTCTACAAGACACAAATATATAATGAAATGGCAACCATTGCAATTCACAAACAATGGGTCTCCAATTATGTTGTTCAAATCCATGTTCCACATGCAAAAAACGAAAAAAATCATATACGAAGAAGGTGAATTCCTATTGAAAACAATTTGAATTCTAATGACAAGGACTATAGTTGTTGCTTAACAAAGCTCAAGGACAACCAAATGTCCTTCTAGATAGTATAATTTGGCAAATAACAATTCCATTGTTCATTGTAGCATCAATGCCAACTAATTATATTGTTGATATTTTTTTATGTTGAAGTAATTCATATGAATCTTTTCCACATGCTAAATTTGACAAACATGTTGATGCAACATATTAGACCAATAAATGATCCATAGTAACTACCAATTAGGAACTTACCTTGAGATCACAGATGACCAAACCTTGAAATCATCAATTGCAAATTGTCAATTGTCATGTTATGCTACAACACCAAGAGTTTATATATAACATTTTCCATTTCAATCGTCTTCAAGTTCTTAATCTACATAACAATGATATAAACATGCATGTGCACACACACAATTAATTAGCTTATGAAAAATAACAAAGATAAAAAATTTGACTTGGGAAGTTTCTTAAGATATCAAGCAACCAAACCTCAAGATCCCCAACTACTAATATTCTATTGTTGCAATTCTAGAAATGGAATAAGGGACAGTACCAAAGAAATTGTCCCCACCCAATTCCAATTTTTGTAAATTTCTATGATCCAAATATCATTTCACAATGTTACCCATTCACAAGTTCCATCCCACAATAGTTCATGAGCTACACATCAGCAACTTCACAAAAATGCATGCTATCAACATCATTCCACATGTGAACCAACATAGAGTTCATAAAAACAAAACTTTCGACTAAGGTCATAAATTAATTCAATGTTCATGATTACATGTTGAAAAAGGATGGCAGTGGTCTTATAATTAGGTTTAAGTTTCTCAAAGTTTCAATAATAAACACCTATAATTTTTCAAATTTTGGCATTTGGGCTAATTTTTTTTTAATTAATTAATTTAAAATTTTAATTAATTTGATTAACATTGGCAAAATTAAAACTTGGCTAAGCCATGGCTAAACATTGGTGAAATCAAAATTTGATTAAGTCATGGCTAAACAAAAACTTAGTTAAATTGCACCTAAACATTGACTAAACTAAAACTTGACCAAATGTTGGTTAAGCATTGGTGAATTTGAAATTTTGATTAAATGTTGATTAAACATAACTTTACTTAAGTTAAACTTAAGTTAATCTTTAACTAAACCAAAGTAATGTTCAAACCTAAACTATATGGCACCTATGCTAGGAATAGACCTAGACCACATCACATGGCATCTAGGTTTGATAAATAAATAACTTTAATATACACAAACTATACATATAAACTTTTAAAGTATGCATAATATACATTTAATATGCCTTAAAATACAAGCTAAATATAATCTAAATACAATCTTAATACACCTATAAGTGTATTTTCATATTATATCCATAATACATTACAATATACCCTTGAGGTTAAGGTCGTCCCACAATGGTTTGATTAATTTTGATCACTATTATAATTAATGGGACACATTTTATTTTTCTTGAATGAAAACTATATTAAAATTGATTCATATGAAAAAATGAAAAATAATAATTGTAATCTAATTGCAACATAGTTGCAAAAATGACCAAATTTATCAAATAATTGCAAAAATGACTAAAAATAATTACAAAAGATTAATAATTACATGTAATTACAAATAGAATGATTGCATATGATTTCTTCTAGTATCCGTGACAAGCTTTCAATTATTAAATTAAAATTGTCAAATAACTTGATGACATTAGATGGCATGCTACCTAAATAAACTATTCATGGCAATTATTCATCCCACAGCTAATAAGTCAAAACTATGAAATGACATGAGTTAAATTTTTGACTACGCAAATCAACATGCCAAAATGTGCTACCCATTGTGAGTTGAATTTTCCAAGCACCCAAGTAGGAGCTTTGCACCCATGCCACATGTTGCACTTGAACTTTGTGCCCAAATCGTCACCCTAATGTAAAATCTAAGAAAATAAGTTATGTGTCCACCCCAATAGGGTATAGAGTCCATTAGAAATAGGGTATTATGCCCACCCAATATGCGACTTTCCCAATCAATATAGAATGGGTCATGTGTTATTCATGTGACTATCACCACATCACTACCACATTAGTGGCAATTAACAGTGAAGACCGTGTCATTGCCTCCATTGTTATGTGTCAACTAACTAAATTGCCTTAGTTACACGAACGTATGTTAAATAACCATCTTTCAAATAAGTATTTTATGAAAATTTCAACATTTCTACAAATAATATAATTAGTATCAAAGCTGCCAAGTTTGAAGACTAGATTTCTAGTACAGTGTTAGTTGAGGTGACCAGCTTGTTTTTTACTCTCAATGTTTCACCAAAAAGTGAAATTACAAATTTCAAAGGTGAAAATGAAGTGATTTTTTGGGGCTTTCAATAACCAGAATTTGAAAACATCAAAATAAAAATCTCCACTTTCTTAAATTTGGCTCCAGCAGGTAGCCAGAAATATAGAAGGATGCTTTTCTTTTTTTAAACTTTCAGATCTTGTAAATATAGCCAAAATTTGCTAAATCTCCAGGCTATGGATGATTGCCACTTTGGCTACATCATAAAATTGACCAGAAACTGGTATGCAACACTCCTGAACTCCATGCACTTACCCCATATCTCTGCAATTGCCAAGTTCTTACATTGGATTTGCAAGCAAAGTTGGATCAATGCTAAATGTGTTGAACGGATACATTTGCCTCTCGCTTGTGTACAGGTTATCATGCCTCGTGTGTGTACAGGTTATGCATGGACTGTAGATGTGACCTCAGAGTTTTAAATACCTTATTTAGCAAGAAGTGTTTTTTGAACAAGGTGGATGGCATAAGATCAAGGCATAGATGCATTTGGGCAGGAGCCACAACAAAGGTCTGACATATATACTTTATGAAGCTCCATGGCTCATCTATGGTACGAATTGGAGTGTCCACAAAGACAAAAAATATGCGCCTTGTCATTGTTCCTTCATTGAAGATTTATTGTTTTGAAGTGGAAGTTGTGCAACTTGGTAACAATGGAACTTGTGAATTTAAAAGCAGATCTCCTAAGCTTTCCTCTGAGTATCCATACCCCACCACAAAGATTATGTTCATACCTGACAAAGAGTGCTAGAAACCAGATTTGCTGGCAACAACTGGTGTTTTTTGGCACATATGGCACGCTAAGCTCCAGCCTTTTGCCATGAAAATTGTTTGCCTCACCTCCACTAAGCTAAACACAGCATGCTCTCTGATCTTCTTGGAGTGTCTAGCTTCAGCATTTGCTCTACTTCTTCAAAATCATTGTCTTGTATGCACCTGCATAGTTATCAAGTACTTTTAGGCCAATATCACCTGATGTAAGGACTGTTGCTTCACATGGTATGAGGGATAGTGTAAGATTAAGTGCAGGCTAGTTTACTAAAAAAATTTGTACTTTCTGATGAATGTGTTATGAAGGCAAGAGACTCCAAATTGATTCCATTTTGGTCAAGATTCATTGAGTATGCTCAGTAATCAATGAGGATTGCAAAAACATTGAAGGTGTTCTGAAATTTAGTTTCAGAGAGCCTCTCTGAAACAATCTCAAACATGGCCCCTAAGTTCTTAAAGTTTTGCAATATGGATTATGGGCAAGTGCATGATGGCCAGGTGGAAAGCAAAAGCCTTATCGACGACAACAAGCACAGTAATTTTTGTGCACCAATGACTTGATTTGATTGGAATGAAATTGAGCCAAGTGGCTTGGACCATCCAAAATTGACACAACATGCACTATTTGGGACATTTGGAAGGAAATAGTAGACACCCAACTCATTGCTCATGACAAAGAAGTTTATGCAATTGCATGGGGGGCAGGATGGGGTTCTATTTCTGTTTCAGCTGATGGTTCTGTCCAAGTACTTGATTTGAGGGATAAAGAACACTTGAGAATTGTTTATGAGAGGACAAAACCAGACATATCTTTCTTGTGATTGGGTTGGAATAAGCAAGTCCCCTGCTACATGGCCACAATTTTGATGGACAGTTCCAAAGTGGTGGTTTTGGATATTTGAGTTGCAACAGTTCCAGTTGCAGAACTTCAGCAGCACCAAGCTTGAGTGAATTCTGTTGCTTGGGCCCCTCATAACCCTTGCCCATATTTGGATGATTGGTGATGACTCCCAGGTACAGTGTCTTGTTCACTCGCATTGAAATAACCGTCTGATGCACCTATAAAAAACACAATGGATGAGGGTTCTAGTGAATTGTTGCTTATTATGATCATCATGCTAACATTCAAGGCCTTATTTTTGGTTTGAGGGTGATTGAAACCACAGAAGGCCCCAATGAATACCTCTGTGTAAGGCTTTCTGCAGGTGCAGTGGAAAGCTTAAATGAAACGAAGCTTACTCTCACAAGCATCTTGCAGTTTAATGAAAATACTATCGACTTTATTTTTAAGCTACATCTCCTGAGTGCTATCCAACATCATTATGGAATATTACCCTTGCTGCCAGGAATGTGACAGAAACCCAGGGCAAAGATTTTGCATAAGTGTTTTGCCCAAAATGTTGGGCAGATTGGTTACATACTTGGTGAAGGTCTTGGTGCGATACTTTGTGAGTGACTTTCAAGGTTATGACTGCACTCATTCTTGTTGTTTGCTTTTGGTTTTGCCGGAATTGAAACATTGGTTACCCTCAAATGTGTTCTCATGGATTTTTTTCTGCAAATTCAGTGTCTAAAATGCAGGCTTTAATCTGGGACTTCCATAAAAAAGGCAGCTAATGGAAGTGAATCTAGATGCAAGTCTTCTGGCTTATACTGCAGGTCCAGAAATCAACTGGCTTCAATGGTCTTCAACCTCAGCCTGACAGGGTTGTCACTGCATTCTCAAGCAAGCTCCAAATTTATGTGCTAGAACTCACCATGCATGCCATGATGTTGCTGTTACATGTTTTGATTCATGGATTGCAGTTCAATTCTGTAAGAAAGTTTGTTGGCACTTCAATGGTTGGCATCTGCAATATTTCAGACTTGCTGTTTCAAGTATAGAGAAGACTTTTGGTTTAGTGCACTGTAAGAGGTGTGTATCCCTGCCCCCACTGGAAGTCTGGGTGATGGGACAAACCAGCTTTTCTTATTTAATGAAGAGAAGACACAGATTCTCATCTCCCAGTGGAGGATATCTTGGTACTGGTTGAGGGTGTCAAAAGCCTTGCCTGGAGTGATCAACCATCCTGCACCAAGCAGTAAAGTCACATCAACACCCTCTTTTCCCATTGGGGGTATCCTCTCTGGAAATATTTAATTTCTAATAGGGTCAGGTGCTGTTCACTCCCATGTCAGATTTCATGCCTTCAACTCTCATTTGAGCTTCCAATTTGTAAGCTAACGGGTGAGGTGACATCTCAGATATTTCACATATATCTTTCACTTGTGCATAAAAGCAATCGAGCCATGAAAGAACAAATCTTGTTTGCAGAATTGTTTTATGCATCTGAAATATCTGTCACATATAATCTGCACGTAGTTCATGACTAAAATGGTTGATGTATTTGTATTCCAGCTTTGCAAACAGCACTTTTTGGTACAGTCCCAAAATGGTATTCATGGCCTGGAGATAAAAATGGAAACTATGAACCCTGTGCTCACAATGAATTTAGTGTAGAAATCTGTACATGACTACTCACCAATATTCTTATGCACTGCTTGTTAACAAAGGCCTTTTTACCCACAATTTTACAACTGGTTTCAAATTTCATGGGAAACAATGTACAGGAGTGAAGTTTGCTGTGGATCATGTACATTAATGATGCAGCTGTCAATAACCAATACCTGACCAGTATGGCCACAGCGCCTTGGCTTACTTCAAGCAAATGTACTGTCAAGAGCTAATTGGCAATTCATGGAACCTCTTCATGATCCTGTAAAGAGAAGTGGCCTTCACTTTTTTAAACTGGTGCCGGGATTGAAGCTCCAACTAGATTGAAACAGATTGATGAGCTCATCTGCCTCGTCAGAGTCATCATTTAACTGAGACTTCTGAGGACCTTCTGTGCTGCTTTCATTTTCTTGAGTTTCTTCTTCCATAATTTCATCTTGGTAAACTTCCTGAACATCACCTTCAGGACTTTCATCTCTGGGATATTCAGAAACTGCACCTTGGGGATCTTCATATTGAGGTGTTTCAACCACCAATTTCTGCTTCATAGCTGCCCCATCCTGGTGCTGTGCCTTCACAGAGCTTCCCTTGCTTGCCACCTCAACAGCATTCATGCTCTTCTCATCCAGATCAGTGTCCAACTGGTTCATCTGCAGCACTGAAGCATCCTTTTCACAAACCACAAGATGTTTATCTTCAACCTCACTGTGCCGGACAAGCCAATTGGAACCTGCCTGTGCCAAAGGGACACCAATAGTTTGCACAACAGGAACAAAAATCCGCAGCAGTGTGACTTTATTGGCCAAATTGAGTGCCTCTTCTGACTTGCTCTTCACCACAACCTCATACTCAACCCAAACATCAGCAGCAGCACCAACCAATCCCCGCCTGGAAACTCTGTTTGCAACCTTCCATGAGAGGACATGCAGATCTTGGGCTTTACACAAAATGTCTGAGACACCTGGTACTTGTTTCTCAACCTCACCGCCAATCAAACACAACTGGATACATCAACAACAGATGGAATGTCAATACTCTGCAAGAAGCGTGCAGAAAGGACTCAAAATGGGCATCTTATTCCTTGTGTATCAAGTGACTTGCATGGCAGCAAATATCTGACTATGCACAAAAGGACTTTTTGTACACATGTCCAAAACAGGACCTGCTCCTCACCTGATCACAAGGAAACAACCAAAGATGTGAAAAGCCAAGAGCAGCAGTGACAGTGAAGTAGCCAGTACACCTTTTCTATGCTAGAGGCTAGCAGTCATGCAAAATTTGTCAGGAAGGAGCAGGAGAAAATCTAATTCCCAGTTGTAGGAATTTCCTCTTAAACCAAGCTCAGGTCATATTAGTCATTGAAAAACTTGCTGTTTCTCCACACAGAAAATAAGCCTAGATTTGGAAAAGACAGAACAAACCAGTAGAGTGCAAGAAAAACACCTGATCATCAACATAGGACAGCATGTTTAAACTTTGATTTTTTACATAGGTGACAAGTGGTTGTAAAGGTGGGCCAATGACATCCTCCACTACTCTGACAGTTGATCCAAATGGAAATGGTAACTGCTTCACACTTTGAAAGACAGAACATGAAAGAGACAACACTCCCAATCCTACACGCTCCAGCAGCTTCGGCCTTTCTTGTATCGTACCATCATCCTGTTCCAAACCCCCAATAATAGACCACTTAATTTTGCTCTCTACAAAGAATACTCCATGATGGAACTGTCATATATTATGTCTTCACTCAGATGTGGAGGGAGATGTGTTCCTAATTCTGGCAATTCCTTTCGATTGACTCCCCACGATGAGGTCAAAAGAGATAACAGCTGGAATGCAACATCTAAAAAGGCATTGAGAGAAAAGAACAGGGTGATGTGAAAGAGGAGTGGATACATCATGAAGTGTATCTGGACATGTAGATACTGCTGGTTCTCCTGAAGTCATTTTAGACCACTCCAAATGCAGACTGCCACAGACAAAACCCATGTAATTGATGTTCATAGATGGTGCACACAATTTGACGATCTGGCTTTCATGCACTTTGTGTAGGGAAGCAAGAGAAAATTGATATGGCCATGTATTATTTTGCAAATTTGCAACAAAAGACAAGCTCAATGCAGAATTTTCTTTGTGGATGCTCTAATACACCAAATATTGAGCAAGGAATTCAATTTCTGTTCAAAAATTTCCTAAAAAAACAGATCCAAAAATCTTAATTTCACCAAAACTCACATCCTGATCTTGTAAGCATTCGCAGACAGAAAAGGGTTTGATGTCTGCAAAGCAACACAAATTGCATACACAATACTTCAGCTGACTGATGAATTTCGACTTGCTGAACTAATGATATCCTCCGATCTCAAACATACTTCGTTGCAGCGATTGCAAGATACATACCTAAAAAAAATTCAGACACTAAAAACGAAGTCCTCCTCAGTCCTTTCCCAGCCAACTTTTGAAAGGACCAGAATGTCGTCAACGTACTTACTCTACACCTGTGCGAAAACCGTAAACCTGACGAATTTTTGTGTAATTTTGTATAAAGCTCGTGTCAGCGACTAAGGGACATGGGAAAATTTGGATTTCCATCTTTTTGCAGTAGCAGTGGAGTGTAGGAAATCACGCTTACGAAATGAAATTCAATCACAAATGCATGAAAGCAAAGAAAATAGTGAAGCGTACCTCCCCCTCCCCAAAAGCCAAGAGAACGTGATGGAATTTATCGCTGGAGCTTCGAAGCGACTGTAGATACGGCTCCAATTTTTTTTTGCGATCGGGACAAAGATCATGGAAAAACGAGAGGTTCACCCGACAAAGAAAATGGGCGTGCTCGCGCAGAGCCCTCGGTCATCACCAGAGAGGCGAGGGCGCCGCGAGGCGGAGTCGCTGCAGGTGTGGTGCCGCCGCGGCGATGGCGCAGACGTTGCGACGAAAGACGACTACTGCCCTCCTCGTCTTTTACTCAATTAAAAAGAAATCCAGATGGAGCTTTCCTGGAGGCCTCACCACGGTGCACAACTAAACTTACTGAAAACGTTTCCCCCTCTTTTTGCCTTTTACTCTCATTCTAACGAGTAATTTCTTAGGGGAAAATTATTATTTTCAATAAATTTGTCAAAATCATCCTTTTGCCTATGTCTCTCATTCTACCCTAAATGTTTTTTAAAACAAAATAATTTAAAGTAAAAAGACTGTTGATGCGAAAAAAAGTCCATCTTCTTTGAGTGAAGTTCTCCTTCTTCACCTTCCCCACCCCCTACCCAAAAAAGAAAGGGCAGAAAAAAAGGACTTTGCGTAAAGAATCAAAATGAAATCCTATCACAATCAACATCATTAATTTTTCTTTTTAAAAAATTATTTTCAAAGCATCTTGTGGTGAATGAGTTTGTTCTTGTGTGCCACAATGAGAAGCATCCTTAATTTTATTTATTTATTTTGGAGTAAATTGTCCTTGTGCTTAGTAGGTTTGGTATGTTTTTGTATTGTGAAGTGCAAAATTGAACTCACCATATGTTATCAAGACCTCAAAGAATTCACCACCCTCTTTAAAAAGGGACAACTTCAACATCCTATTCAAGATATGATGGACTCCAACTTATAAGAGAGGGAGGTCCTTACGTGGATTTTTTTAAATAATAATAAATTGTAACTTCAAAAATTAGGCACACTACAACAAATGATAGCATGTCATTTTGAAAAGATTGCTCTCAATGCATAACAAAAGTTGAATTAAGTGAGCTATTATTTGTTACCTTAAAAAATTTGTCACAATTATGCAAGCTTTCTACTAAAGGAAATGAAATGAATGATCGAGATAAACTAAGGTGTCATCATTATTGAAATGATATATTTGCAAGATCACATGGTCATTGCTAGTTTTGTAAAACCAAAGCCATCCTCAACTTTCAATGTTTGGTTCATTAACCTTAAACCAGTGAGATTGAAAGATGTAAGGTGTTGTTTGATTGCATACTTGGAAGAGGGACCTTTAAGCTCAAAATTGAAACTTTACATGTTATTAAAAAAATTTAACATTGATCTTGTTCAAGTCAAGTGAAAAATGTGTATCTTTTAAGGTTAGTTGAACATTTCAATTGAGATAATTCAAAAAGGATGAAGATTCCAACTTGGATTACCTTGTGAAAACTTTTTATCGAGTTTTGAAATGTGGGATGGGATCACATATATCCTTCGTTCACAACCAAAGTCAACAAACAATTTATCCATACAAGAGTTAAAGGTGAAGAAGGGTGGGCCAAAGACATCTTTGGATGTGTTGAATGTTATGCTTTCTTGTTCAATCTGAATGTTTTTTTTTAACACAAACATATCCCAAACCCAAAAAATGTTATAACATGTGTTTGCACTCCTAGGTTTTGATTGTTCAATGCTACTATGGTTGTGGCTTGACCATTGACGTGCACTCCTTGGTTTTGTTTGTTCAATGCCACTATGGTTGTGCCTTGACCATTGACTTGTATTCCTGGGTTTTGATTGTTCAATTCCACTATGATTGTGGCTTGGCCATTAACTTACACTCTTGGGACTCCATTGGCTTGGCCTTTTGTCCACATCGAGCTTGAAATGCAACAAACCTTTGGGGAACACAATCACATCACCCCCATTCACAAGTGCAACAAATAGAGTTGGTTGTTGGTGCTCACAAACCCCACCAACAAAGAACCCTCCATCACAAACAAGATTTCAATGGCTTAGGGGTGCATGTGGGGTGGGACAAGACCTCTTTAAGCTAAGTTGAAACATGCCATGGAAATGCTTAAAATGTTGAGATTGAAAAACTAAGTTACAAATGGTAGAGTGACAAAACTTCCCACTACATTTTTTGTAAACATGGGTTTACAAGGGTGGCCAAGGCATGGAAAAGGAAGTCATTTGCCATAAAAATTGCAAGGTTCTTGCAAACCAAACCATTGATGTGAGTGATGCTAGCCAGATCAGCTATAAAGAAGTCTTCTTCTTGGTTGACATTTGATGCTAGGGCCATGTTGCTTTTCTTAAAAGTCTCAATTATGCTTTACTTGTGTTACATGTAGGAGAGCCTTATTCATCTTCTTGAGTGAGGCCTCTAAGTGGCCAAATTAAATCCAAGAAATGTTAGATTTGGACGTAGATACCCTGTTTGCTCTAAACGTGGGATATTTATATAACTTAGAGCATCTCCACTGGTGCTCAGTATCTGACTCCACGCAGTAAAATTTATTGTGGAAAACTCAAAATGTGCCGGTTTACCTCAAGAAATGGGTTTTTTCTACACCAAATTCGTGACGCTTGCCGTCGCTGGTAGTAAAAGGTGCAACACCGTTGTGCACCTCCAAAAAAGAGTGTTATAAATTGGACCTGACTGCGGCTCAGTATTTCTGATTGGTGGATCATAATGATTGGTCCAGGTGGTTTGCTATTAGTAGTTCCTACTTATTTGCAGTTCCAGTTACAGTTTTATTGGTGGGGTTGCCAAAAAAAAAGCCAGCTAAACTTAGACACTTAAATTTATTATCCAGAGTGACGTACTGAGCACCGGTGGAGATGCTCTTAAAGCAATTTAGATGAATTTTAAGCTTTTTACCATGGTACCAATGTGGTGGCTGGTTCACCCAAGGTAAAGATCTTGTTCCCTATGCTGACGTCGAAGCCAACACTAAACCTAAAAACAGAACGACACGCAGAAAACGAAGAAAAGATGTCCCAAGGACCCAGGCTACAACACGTAACATTCCACAGTCCACTGACGTCCGTGAGTACAGATTACAGACAATAATGGTGCGTTTCACTCTTTGACGTCTTCGTGAATAAGGATTACAGAGCATAATGATCATCCTTATTGTCATTCTGTTAAAATTAGGGTAAGAGTTATTTGACATAACGGCCTAAAAATTGGACTGTCTAGATCTAGCGCCGTCCAGATCCAGCAATGGTGCGGAAACCCTAAAAACTTGTATAAATAAACTACGTCTTAGAAGTCTATGTCTCTCTTCCGTGTCCTGCAAGGTTAGCTGTCGATGGCGCGTCGGTTAGCTGTGGAATACAGCGATGGTCTGTGCTCTTCGCTTGTGCTTAGTGGTAGAGGTTATTGTTGAGAAATCTTTAGGGTCTAATGTGTTACCGATTTTTGTTTTTCAGTTGTACTATCTCTAATGTTTCGAATGACTTTGGCCTTAGTTTCTTCGGATGCTTCTGCAGATGAAACCCTTCTGTAGGGTTTCATCTTCACAAGCATTTGTAGGCCTTTCCTACACATGGAGGTTTCTTGTATGCGTTAGTTTTCCGGAAAGCTTTCTATGGAGCCTACTTGTAGGCGTTAGTTTGTGGGAAGCTTGCTATTTGGTAGTCGTTGCTTGTCTTTTCTGGGGAGTTTTTTTTATGTTCCTGTTTCTTATGAGGGCGATGATTATAACCATATTTACATTACCATCTTTCGGGACGGAGAAACCTCTGTTGGTTGTGCCGATTTCTTGAATTATGATGCCCTTCCAGTGCTTCCCTAATATTGGTAAATTTCTAGCTTCTCTACATGAGTTATGGGCAAGTATCAGTGTACCGTTGAAGTCTGTTTCTCCTGAACTAAAAGCAGAGGCCAATGAAACCAGAATGAGCTGGATCTCTCGTCAGTTACAGGAAGATAAAAAAGCATCAACTTTAGGTGGTGAGCCATTGTCGGGTTTATGGCCAATGGCAATAGGTTCAATCCATGGTGCTACAACCTCAAGCGTACACAGTTCTTATGTTTGGTTTCATCACTCTCTGTAGTATGTTAAGCTCTTCAGTGGCTTTCATGAAGGGTCTTCTTCTTGGCTTCTGTGCAGGGAGGCCAAGCATCTGGTAAAGCTTCTCTTAAGTTTATCCCTGGTGAAGAACTCCATCTGAGTTCGCTTCTGATTTGGTAGGTATGGGTCTGTGGCTCTGCCTCTCATGGGAAGTTCTAACTAACAACATTTAAAGTGGGCAATGTTCTATATGACGTTCGCACAAATGAGCTCCCTCGTGACTGGTCCTCAAAGTGTGGCATCAAATGAACTCTGCGATGTCCTATGGTTTCTGCCTGATGTGGACCAACAAATAGCCTAATACACCAAGAACTCATCAGCAGTTTGTGTTACGTAACCCAACTGTTGTTATTTATGCAGCCACTTCTGTGTGCATTTGAATCATGCAGGGAGAGTTTACAGCCAACAGATCCATACCTAGGTGCAATGTGTTTATCAATTTCGGCTTATGCTTCCCAATGCACGCTCAATCTAATTTTGCACCTCCATCTTTAGTAGGAGATGCTCAACATTTAGTTCGACAGTATGGTCATTAAGTGTTCAGGTAATGGCATCATCATTAATGACCTTCCTACCAATACAAGGAACATCGAAAATTCTCCGCCTTGTTGAGGCCCACAGCTATTGCAAAATAGAGGTCGTATTCTTTAAGTCCCACAAGCTTCTTCAACATGGTAGTTGGCAGGAACAACCAACATGTGGACAATACTCTGAAGCTGCAGCAGTTCTCAACTTCCAACCAAAGCTATTACTCTTCTTATTAGAGTAACATGGCTCTCTACTCTTGATCAAAGTGGCAAATCTGCACACTGGCTGTTTCCCTCCCTTTCAGGCAATTTCAAATCAGCGACGGTTAAAATAATAATGCTCCATGAAATTCCTAAAAACTGAACTCAGTTTGTACCTGGTGAAACAAATAGTCCTGGAAATGTGGGACCAAATGAAAACTGCATCATTCTCTAGTCTCTCCCTTACAGGTAGGAGCCAAAAAATCCTCTGCGTGATGTATCAGATTTTACATAAACTTCTGAATGGACAGACCTAAAAATAAAAGGGATGGTGTTGTCCACTGCAGCCATGAAGCGCCAAGGCGATTGGAGAGCTTTGTAAGATAAGATAAGCTTTTGACTAGAAGAGCAGACATCTTAGTATTCATTAGAATTGCCTTGTAGCACTGGTGAACAACAGCTATCCACCACATTCAATTCACTCAGCAGCAACATGTGGAAAACAGGAAATCCAACCAAAATGAAGTGGTATTGTGAAATTTGGGATTTGGTGTACAGCGTCCAGATTAATGAAAATTGCAAATTGCTTCGATTTTCCCTCTCTTCTGTTCCTATGGCTTGTTGCTGGATCTGTAACTAAATGTTGCTCGATCAGCCGGAACAGGGCAGCAAATACTTGGGTACATTGGTGGAAATCATGGAGGCCAAAGACAATAGTAGCTTTGTGAGAAAATATGCATTTTTCTGTGGCAAATCGTTCGTCACCCACATAAATATTTGATGTTTCCAAGCTCCAAAATATTTCTAATACGGGAAAGGGTATATAGGCTTTGCACAGTAACCAATACAGGTATAGTCAGCATTTTACCAGTTCATGAACTTAGGTTAGGGTTAGGATTAGGGTTTCATTTACCTTGTATTTAGTATTTACCCTATTGGCAATAGGTACACATGGGTACATGCCTAGTGCAAAGTTTGTATTCCAATTGGGAATACAAAATTGAGAGATGGTGGAACCATGCTTCGTGGCTAGGTACGCTACCGTGATTGCAAAATGAATTAGTTCAAAAAAACAAACTTGGAGAACACAGCTACATCTCCAGTTGGCACTCACAAGTTGATTCCCAATTCAAACCCAATCCCATGACCTACTACACAGAATGTCATGAGGGTGAATGAAGTCTCCCTTCCCTCTTGGTAGAGAGCCAACAAAAGGGAAAGGGACCAGAGTGAAGCAGCACCCCCACCAGCGCACCAATAAGGATGGATGGGTTTTCTGTCAGGTTCCAGTTCCCTAACTAACCATGGTGATTAGCTAGTTGCTTGTTTAAATTACCTACCTACTAACAATTCAGGTGGTAATAAAAAGAGCCTTTGCCTACTTCTTACCAAATCGGTTACCAAGGTGAAACCCAGATGTTAAAACTCAGGTGAGGTTCATTCACAACCGAGTCATAAGGGGCATCTAGTGGATGGTGTGCTGGTGGGGTGGGTGCTGGTTCACTCGGGCCAACAACAAAATGGCCACGTACTTCCTTCCTTCCTTCAAACCAAAAATATATAATTAAATAGAATTAATTTTTTTAATTATTAGAAAAATTGTATCTCAAAATCTTACAAAGATGTGAAGTCTCTTCTTTCTTTCTTTCTTTCTTTCTCTGGGCAGAGCCAACAAAAGCGAACTTTATTAAAGTCTTGGGTGACATGAGGAAATGATAAGTTAGGAACCATAAGTTGTCAGTAAGTCAAAATGAAGACGTGAGTGTGGGTAGGGGGCACTGGGGTTGTGTGGGTCCACATTGCACAATATGTTTGTGAGCCTGGTTGTGTCAGTGACCAACACTACTAGTGCCCAACTGGCATGACTTGTAAAGGCAAGTTTTCAATGAAAGTGGGCACCGGTTCGCCTGTACTATTTGGCCCCACCCTCCTCCACCTCACATCTACTTGTTGTGTGCGGGGTCCTCCTCAGTTTGCTTCAGATGACGGCCGAATTGGTGGTGATGGTGGTGGTCAAGATGGATGCATGGGCCGTTGGAACCTTTCTGGACAAAAAGCTTGGCTCCGCTAGGCTGTCCATGATGAGTCGACTCTGGACACAACAACAACAACCTACTACCTAAATAATCTTGTTGTGAAGAGAAGAGGAGGAGCAGCAGCAGGAGCAGGAGGAAGGGAAAAAAAACCCAAAAAAAATTTTTATTTTTATTTTTATTTTTAAAAAATTAAATTAAATTTATTTATTTTAATTATGAAATTTCAGTGGGTGGATAAATAAAGGTCCAAAAATGAGAAAGGAGGGAAATTTTGAGAAATAATCCAAAAACAAAGCAACAAAACACATCAAGTGATGGTACGTGTGGTGTTAATGTCAGTTGCTTTGATGGTGGGTATAGGTAAGCAAAACCCTGATGTCCGAGGAGAGGAAGACAGCACATTCGGCAGGACCGTTTGTGTGTCAGCATTGAGGGGGGAGAGAGGGGATTGTTTTCAGATCAGAAACCCAATTGCCAGTTGCCAGTTGTTTTGAAGTTACAAGTACCTACACTTCTCATGTGTGTACTTTGATAAGAGGAAAAATTGGGGGTTGTGTCTGGAGGCCGAGTAACGAAAACTTGGTGGAGGGCTTTGGTTCCTAGTGGTTCCATTTCCTGGTGGTGGCGCGCCTCTTTTGGGCTGTTTGCTTGCCTGGACTTTGGTCCTTGCCCCTTGTTTCTTTTTCTCTCCCTTTCTTGAGTGCTTTCTTTTTTATAAAGTTTGGCAGTGTTTCATCAAAGCATGAGAGAGAGAGAGAGAGAGAGAGTGTGTGTGTGTGTGTGTGTGTGTATCCAACAATGCTTAAGCTGACACAATTGGTGTCGGGATATTGTGCTTGTTTGGTGTGTGTCAGATTGTGAACGACATCACAGGCTGCTGCAAGATGAGAACTTCTGAGGGTCAGGTGCTTTTTAGTGGAACCCGTGGTGTAGTAGAGAAACGGTTGAGGAGTGGGGTGTTCTTGAAATAAGTGCCTGCCCGAGCCAGATGCAGAGTCCAGAGGTGCTTATTTTGGGTATACCCTGTTTCATAATTTTGAAATTTTCAACGGGAATTTGTCCTCCGCAAATGGCTGAGCATTTCAAAGAATGCAATCTGGAGCTCTCTTTTTTCATTTTGTTCCCATAATACCTCAATGGGTATGGATGAAACAAAAAAATTAAATGAAATTCTGCTGGTGCTTTAAGTTTTTTTTTTCGTTGAGATTGTCATCTTTGACTTGCAAGAGGTAATACACCAATTGTATTTCAGTCAGACCCTTTGGCACGCAAGGGGATTGAAGTGCAAAATAATATAGATAAGCTTGCATCAAGGTCAAACCAAACTTCCAATATGTTTTACAAGTTGCATAAGCCCAACTAGGCCTACTATTAGTCTAGTTTTCAAATTTTGTGACTCATATGGGTTTGGGTTACATTATTCATGAATGGGGTAGTTACCTAAGTTAGGGTGTCCCTCTTGTAATTTCCTTGCACGAAGAAGTTGCACCTTCCCATTTACATATCATAGTACCTTTACCATTTTGGCATTAAATTTATAAAAAAAAATTTGTCAAACTTTTGAAATTTTATTTATTATTTGTGCCAAAATTTACTAAAATCAAAAGTTCAGTTGTCAAGTTTTAAATTGTAAACCTTCCACAACAACTTTAAACTAAGGTAGTCTAGATATGCTAGATTGTTCCATAACATTGACAAGACCCTGTTTACTATTTTGTATAACCATTACGTATTGAAATTTTTAAATTAAAAAACCAAGAGCAAAAATTAAGATTTCAAATTTAATTAAATATTCGGCAGTTTGTTGCCAAAATGGTAAAGGTACTACAGTAGTATGTAAGGAGTAATTTGAGGTTGTTTAGGACATGATTGAGTTTCAGCTTTTGAATTTGGGTTTGAATCCTTGGATTTGAATTAGAAAGTTGGTTTTCAAACAAGAACATAGTAGGCTACCATTGTATTCATGACATTGTGACTACACACATATGTTGTCATGTTGGATATGGATTAGTGAATCAAAAGTTAAACAATTTTTCTAATGGCATCGAACATAAATTTTCGTAGTTGTTAAATTCATTCTTTACTTTTAGTCTCATAAATTTGTTTGAGTCCAACATTAAACCCATATCATGTTTAAAGGTCACAAACTAGCCTGATAAGCATATTTGAACATATCTAAATTATAGAGCATTCTAGAAGTTTAATCTTAACTTTGATTGGAGTGTATTGCTTTATTTCATTTTATATCATTATCAAACTTATAATGAATTTGATAATCAGAATCATACATTGACACAAAAAAAATTCAACTTGTGTTGATTCATAATAATTGGATATTGTTTTGTTGGTTAGGATAAATTCCAAAGGTCATTATCCCTAACCAAATTAATTATTCATGTTTGATTGCATCAGTGAAGTCCTTCCCAAAAACATTGTAAACACCACCCTCTTCCAACATTACTTAATGTTTGGCATCATTGAAAGGTGTATAACAAGTTATTATCCAAATGGTATAATCCTTATGCTATAACAAAAATGTGTTTGGGCATAATGGTTCATATAAACTTGAAATCTTGATGGTTTTGTAACTTAATGTAAATGAGAAGTAATTGGATAATTATCTAATTATCTAAAAGACTAAAATAGTTAACTTATTAAGTGATGGGGTCTCATAATTTAATAATGATTTATGAATTACTCATGATTACAATTAATGTGTGTGTTGAATCATATAGTGAGTCACTATTCATTATATTCATTTGAGATATTGAATTGTGTTGAAGCTTGAACTACTAATTTTATATTTTCCTTTAAAGATTTCTATAACAAAAGTAAGCTCAAAACTTATTATAACCAAAATTGTTGGCTCTATGTGTTTCCCATAGCTACTGAATCATAATTCAATAAATACCTTCAAATATTTGTAAAAACTATAAAACTTCTATTCGAAATATTGAATTCTTTATTCCTTTCATCTCCATTCTTTCTTTACATAATTTTCAAGTAAATTTCTAATTTCAAATCCATTTGATAAAAATTACAAAAATTTCTAAAGCTTTAACTTTTTGGTATTGCATGATTGCAATCTCCATTCAACTGGTTTTATTAAGCGGCCTTACAAAATACAAGTAACATTAAAACTTTTACAATGTTCTACAATTTGTATAAACATGACTTAAGCTAATTTGCAACCTTTATAGTTAATGTGTTTGGATTGATCAATCATAAATGAGTAATTGCCTTGGTTAGAATACTCTTCTTGAAATTTCCTAATATTAAGAAAGTGCACAAACACCTTCCCATTCACCTAATATTCAAGGAATGTTTGGGTTTATCTAAGATATCTAATTTTCACTTTGAAGTTTAGAAAGATTGACCTTTCAAACATAGAAGATGGCAACATGATAACATCACTATGTACTCATCATGTTATGAATATACATATGTTGTGTTGAATGTACATGATAATTTGATATGTTGTTTTGATTTCATGGAATGTAGGCAAGTGTTGGGTAGGTGTATATCAATTTTAATATATCAATTTGGTAGGGTAAATTTACAAAAATTCAATAACATATCAATTGGGTAAAACTACATATGCATCAAAAAAATCTCAAATCAAGTAAAGGTAAGGGTATATTTAGGCTTTACAAAATTATCAATATGCAAAAATGCAAACAATGAACATTTACCTTGTTTGCAAGGTAAAGATAGGGGTAAATGTTTATTTCATTTATCATATAGATAACATCCAAGAAAAAGTGGATAGACATAGAGTAAAAATTGTTTACTTGAATATGGCACTTTTCAATATGGAGAAAGACAATTGAATATATAGGTGGTATTATATGTGAATTTTCAAACATGGGTAAACATAGGGTAAAACATATATACACAATTTTTATGGTACATTTCAAAGTGAAGAATGAGTACAAAATAAGTACATGAGACAAAGGTTATCGTGAACCTTAACATACATAGATCATGAGGCATAAAGAGGGGGAGGGCTTTTACACCTACTCATGAAGAGTGAGAACTAGTGATCATTCACAATAAGATTTAGCCAAATTTGGCTATAGACTAGATGTGAAGGTTGAATTTTTTCTAAATCCATTTATACTTTTGTTAATGCTAGAAATTGTTGTAGAAATCTAATGATTTCATTAAAAATTTCCTCAAAAATTACAAAATAGGACCATTTTTTCACAAAAACCCTTTTCATGTTTCAAAATCATTTTTTCAGGTTAAAAAAATGCAAAAAAATGTCCAAAGAAAAACATTGGCATTATGTCTTGTCAAAAAACCAATAAACAAAAGGTGTGGTGAGGGTGACATGGGGAGTTTTTAATTCTTTTGCAAGTGCATGTGAATTAGCAAAATAGCACTAAAAATGATTTAACATTGCAAAAATTTATTAACAATCTAAAAAAGACATGGAAAAGAACAAAAAGACCTAAGTCTTGCAAGTTCAAAAATATGATAAGTTGAAAGTGAGAATTGGAGGTGGGTTTAGAATGTTGAAAAGTTGAAAGCTAATTAAACCCACTATTACTATTCAATGCAATATGGAGGATGCTTCCATCTTTTGAAGTGCAATAGATATTTATCAACGAAGGAAAGTGATGAAGATGGAAAGTGGAAGCCCTTATAACCTTTTCATATTTGAAGTTGCATTGGCATAACCATGCAAGAAGGCATTGCTTGTTTATGTAAACATCTAAAGACCTTAGTTGCTAAATGTAGGAATTGGTGCATTAGGTGTTTATTGGGTCCATCGGGTAACTACTTTCTTTGACCCATGTTGCATCCAAAAGCAATGAATTTTTGTGTAAATCATTATAGGGCAAGTAGGTTGTGTGTGTTAAATCACCGTTACAACATATGTTAGATGCAAACCTTGTATTTCAAAATGACAATGTTGACTTGTTGACAAGAGGAGTTGATTTTGGGTGAAGGAAGTGCATGCAACTATTTTTATTTCACATTGAAACCAACTTCACAAGTGATGGATGAAAATGTGTCATGCACTACACCATGTGTGTTTATTCATTGCAAAAGGTGGACACCCATTGAAAATGTCAACATTGAGGCCTAGGTTTTTCATACGATTCATGAATTATGTCAAAAAGTTAGAAGCATCTCATAGGTGTCATTTAGGGGGTGTAGTCACAACACAACTCACTCCAAATGCAATCAATGTTTATTTTTACATGTTTTAAAGTGATAAACTAAGTTAATGTTAAGAATGTGTGATTTGTTTTTATAACAATGTTTGAAATATAACATTATAACATTATGATAAATTTCAAATGAATATGATGAATATAAAATATTTTAAAACACTTTATTAAGGATCCTAACTAATGTTTTAAAACACAATTTAAACAATGAAATGAAGGCAAAAGAAAGAAAAATCAACCAATTTCCCATTTTATTACTTCAATTTATCATAGGTCACTCAAAACTACAAATTAAAAACAAAGGAATTGGGTGTGGGTCAAGTTATCATATTTACATCTTACAATCTTTAGGGTTTTATTGGAAGTCATATATGTTCTTTTTAATGTCTTTAAATATGGAACCTATAGATAATTTCTAAGATAATTTCTATCAAAATATTAAATATATGATTATGCAAATGAGATAATTCTGTTTTCCAAAATATTTTTTGATAAGACATTACATGAAACAAGGATTTAAGATTACAATGGCCACTTGGTTGAAGTTGGGCATCTTTCAACCTATGAAGCACATTTCATGTCAAACATTTTATAACATGGGATTTTCAATAAAATGTGATATGAATGAAGGGGTTGAAACCCATTAGATTTCATTATACTCTAATGTTAACCAAAGGGGTGTTAAACAATGTTAGGGTGACAATCTACATGCATATTGCATGGGAACCATGAAACAAATTTGTTAAATTGAATAATTTGATGTTTATCAAATAAAGTTTTGTTTCTAAGTATTCAAATTTTAATGAGATGACCGAGGGGGGGGGGACCTATAAAAAATATGTCATAATAAAAGGAGCTAAAAAGCATGTTGAATGTGTAGTTTTGATGTACCCTATCTAGTTTGAAAATTAATCATATATAGAACTTTCAATTTAGATTAATTAAATATAATATTTGTAAAATTGTGTTCAATTATACATGAAATTGCAATCTTATGACTTTGGAGTCATTTCATTGTGTTAAAATCCTTTACATACACAAAACATTTGTTGATTAATGTTTTAAAACAATGTCTAAATATGAATGTATTTTTTGTCACTCAAGCCTTCACCAAATGTTTTCAATTATTTTGTCAATTCTAGAATATATTATACAAAAAATGCCACGTGTTGAACCATTCAAAAATCTCTTTGAATTTTCACACATTTGTATTGGAAACATTTAGTTAAATTTCTTTTTGAGCATATTTAATCATTAAAATAATTGAAAATTTATGATCATGGCTCCAAAAATTACATTTTATTATAATGTAATTTTTATGCAAAAGAAAAAACATTATGAGTCATATTTGGTATCAAAATTTGAATTTTACTTAAGAAACCATTTTTAAAATCCCTGAAAAGTTCAAAAAAGTTCATTAATTATTAATAAATACAAAAAGGCCACATGTTCAATGTAATATTTAAAAAGGATCTTATATTTGTCACTCATTGTTCCTTTTATTGTGAATAAACCTTAATGCAAATGTTATCAACAAAATTTGGAAATTGCATGTACATAGATGATTATCTACCTTAAGATGGGTTACAATAAATAATGGCCCACCTAGGGGGTCACTAATGGGATATTGTACTAAATATATTGTCATCACAATTATCATGATGATAATAAAACAACAATTCAAATGCATAAAATGTGTGAACAAAAGGGATAAATTGAATAATGTGTTTAGTCACACAATTTTTTTGAAACATGACTTCCTTTCACACTAAATTGAAGACATATGGCAAATCCACTTGGAGGAAAATTTAGTTAAGGTGCAAATCAAAGGTGCATTGAATGCCATGAACCACTACTTTGCACCTGCCTTTGTGACGACTTCAAATTGGAAGGGGGGGATGTGTTCATAAAATAACATTGAAAGCATAAAGTTCAAGTTGTGGTTGATGAATTAATACAAAATTCCCTTTACAACAATTGAGTATACCCCATTGGAGGGTTTGGCCATTGTTAAATGTCAAGTTGCCTCAATTATAACCAAAAAATGAAGCACCAATTAAATTATAAAAGTTATAATTGAAAGGTGTTTATAGAACACAATGTACTTCAATTTTGAAATCTATACTACCTAATATTACATAAATAGTTGCTTCCTAGATTCAAATATTTGAATCAATCTTCATTTAATTAAACATCACTATCATTGCATCTTTACTTACATATACCATGTTTTATTAGGAAGCTTTTACGAATTAGATATTATTTTACACCAAGCTTTGGTCCTTTTTTCAAACCTTGAAAACCCCTAAACAATTCCCATCGAGCATCCCTTTTAACATAAACAAAAACCAATTCAATCATAGAAATATGAATCAAATTCCACACCAACATTTACACCACCACCTTCCATGAGTGCAATATCTTTTCACACAAAACACTTCCAAATCAATGAATTCTTTGTTTAGGAATGCCAAACTAACACACACCCATGGAAATGGTTTCTTGGAAAGACAAGTTCAAACATGTTTAATTTTTATATTTTTTCAATAAACATGAATCTCAAAACAGAAAACACAAAAACATATCTTGATTGAACTAGGATGAACTAATCATCGATTCTCCACCAAATCAACCCCTTTATTTTTGTTTTAGAACAATGAATATGCAATTAGACAAATAAAAAACTCAATAATGGTTTTTTAGCTACCAATAAAATCAAGTCTTCAAAGTCATTTTGAATAAAATAACTCATGAAATTTAACACCCTAGGCCCTATTACACATTTAAAACAAATCTTATGCATACATAAAAAAATTCAACCTTAAAAACATAAAAATAAAAATAAATTCCCAACAAGCTTAGGTCCATGAGGTTAACTGAATGCAAAAATCCTTCAACAATAAATGTTTCACTCAATGCATATCATCACCATCATGTTTAGGTTTGGATCAAATCCCCATAACATTATGAACTTCAATCACACAAGTATAGAACCAAAGGTCACTTGTACATTGATCATAACTCCCAAACAACTTATTCACCTCTTTTCATTAGACTTTAACAATATCTAAATTGTCATCACATTCTTTCAAGCTCCCTTATATAAAATAGGTACACTACAATTGCAAAAAAGGTGCAATGAAAGAAAAACCAATCTTTACAAGAGCACATCCTTCCTATAACACAAAAAACTCATAGGATTTCAAACATCAAGCTTGCTGAGATGTCCACAAGAACTTCACTTACATTCTTAATTTATCCTTATAACAATTCAACCTCCATGTCCACCATTGCCACAACTCAATAACACCATTTGGAATATCCCATTCATTCCAAAGACCAAAAACCAACAAACACTAGATGGCACACTAGGATTTCCATCGAACAAATCTTGTAAGTCATAAGCATTCCATCACACATTCAATGCAACAAAACACACCACCACTTCAAGCATTAAATCCATTTTCATCTCCAAACTCAAAGTTTCAAAAACAATAAACCACATCAAACACATTAAACAAACATGCATCCAAAGCATGTTCCCTTCCACATGATCTTTCAACTCCCAATGTTTTTAAAAAATTATGACTACTTCAAAATAAGGAAAATGTGACAAGAACCCTAAACCACTAAGTTTTTCACACAAGACACAATTAGGGGTTGCATAAGGACATGCATAATGCAACAATGAATTTTCACTTGAAAATTGTGAGAACAAAGTTGAAATAATTGGGAAAAAAAATCACAAAATCTTCTAGACTAAAACAATTTCAAAGGTGTTTGAACACCTTCCCAAAAGGACTTGTGATCACAAAACACCCCCTACTAATGGACAATTTATGATTAAGGCTTTTGTCCTTAATGATATTTACCATTTAAACTTGGTAAATGAATAACTATATGTACAAGCAATTTTAATGAAATTTTATTATCTTGTGGAAATTATTGATGGGATGTTGGGGCAAATCTTGTAAAACCATGGAGAATTAGCTCATTGGGGTATTAAAGGGAATTGTTTCCATTTGTCAAAACTTTTGGGATATGCAAACCAACAAGGACACATTATGGGGTGCATGATATTTTCCTGGTGCCAAGAATGGAAAATGTAATCTAAAGGTTTGGGTTGGAAAATGTTGAATGAAGATGCCATGAAGAAAACCACAATATCTCAAAAAAAAATCTAAAGTAATCTAATCCAAGCATGAATTGTAGTCTTTTAGCTATGTGTTAATTTGTTGTGTTACTTGGGTTTTCCATTGATTTGTGTAACAAAGATTGATGCTAAACAAATGCTAGTTTGGAATGTTGTTATGAAAATATGAGATTATGAAATCTACATGTACTGTCAAGCCTATTTTATGATTACAAACCATTGACAAACAATGGGAGATATGATGGAACGTCAATTTAAAAGAATCAAAAGAAAGTTTGAGATTTTAATTTGGTTCATAATTCTACATAAAGAGAAAGGAAATCATCCAAATCCAAATGAAAGCTTGTAAGGGTTGAAATGGTGTCAAATGAGGTTGGGGTGAGGGATAAAGGGGCGAAAGCATGTGCTAACGATGCTAATCACCTCATGTGCCCAAGGATAAGGTTACAATGAAGGTGTTTGTAAGTGGGGAGGGTCATGGTGGAATTAAGGCATGAGAGAAAGAAAACATAACAATTAGAAAATTGTACACTCACAAACAAACTAATATAAATGAAAGAGTGATGCGCAGGCCACCCACTTGTCCGTTAAACTTCAAATATGTAGTCTTTTGCTCCTTTGGGGATGAAGAGGTAGAGAGTGTAATATGTGTGTCTATCTATGTTTCATCCCGTCTACACTTGGATACTAAGTTACATTGCCTTCCATCTTTGAGTGTGAATCCAACTTTTTAATCCTTTTCATCCATCTATAGCCCATCACAAACAACTTCCCAATGACCCCAAACAATTGCTTTGAGAAGCAAAACAAGAAGCAAAGAACCAAAAAAAAAATCTCACATAAGTGTAGCTAGTGTGTGTGATAACGAGGTTAATGTACCTAGTGGGATTCGATATGGAGCAACCCTCATTAGAAAGACAAATAGGTACCCAAATTCCCCTTCCCCCGCCACCTCCCACTTCCACCTTTGTTTATTCCCCCCCCCCTAGTCTCTCAAGATGCCTGCTTAGGCTAGCTGGCTGTTTCTCTGGATAGACTTTAGATAAGGTATCCAAAGAACATGCATAGGTACTCAATCAGGCCCTCAAAGCTGCTTTTAGGCAAATAAAAAATTAAATTTTTTAGAAAGAAAGTAAAACTATGTTGTCTATCTTCTCTCCACCTTGGATAAATAAATAAATAAATAAATAATGGATAGGTTTTTGTTGTGGAATATAAGCACTAGAGCAATGACATTGCATAGTGACTAATACACACCCAATTGCCCATCGTTATCCCACAATTTAAAGTCCACTAGGGTAGACTTAGAAATCCTCAAACTATTCAACCAAAGAGCTGTTTGTTGGGGGGAGGCGTGGGGAGTGGGGGGGGGGGG
>Ga0209208_10000724_pt1 | contig 44333 bp, 27 predicted proteins | sample S1TSphfallax_3_FD_187694 | JGI IMG/M metagenome (GOLD analysis project Ga0209208, IMG submission 187694) | Host-associated microbial communities from peat moss isolated from Minnesota, USA - S1T2_Fd - Sphagnum fallax MG (SPAdes) (version 2) | ecosystem: Host-associated > Plants > Peat moss >...
CTTGTTGTTACCGACATCTTTGCTGGAGAGCGTACCGGTCGCGGAGGCGACGTCGAGTGTATCGCCGTTGAGCAATCCCGTGAATGTCGCATTGCTATAGTTGAGGTTGGCTGTGGTCGAACCGTTGTAAGTCTGGTTCGGGTTGGCGGCGGTGATTCCGGTTGGTACAGAAATGGTCAAGGGTGTGATCGTGCCGGTGAGGCCGGTTACGCCTTGAACGGTGTAGTCGCCAGCGTCGATGCCGGTCAACGTGATACCGTTGAGCGTGACCGGTTTGTTCACCCCAGCATGGCCATCGAGGAAGCTGGCGGATGTCGCCTGGCCGCTGACCGTGACCATCCCGACGTCTGCCGGGAGGATTCCGCTCAGGGTGGGCGAGCCGCTCAGCGTTGCGGTCGTGTCGCTCGCGCCGTCGTAGGCGCGAGTGGCAATGCTGCCACCGGTGGCGGTTAGGGGTTTGGGAGTAATGACGCCGATCGAGGCATTGCAGTTGTTACATTGAATATTGTAATCGCTCGGCAATCCAACGCCGCCGTTCAAAATGACGGCAGTGAGCGGGCCGCCGCGAGTCCCACCAGGACCTAACACCTCAACCTGAGTGGCTAGTGCAGGGGTGGATTGCGGGCTACCGCCGTAGCTGCCATACGAACTATCGACGAAAATCGCTTGAGCGCCATTCGCGGCGTCGGGCACGACGCGAATTTGATCTGGCAGGTGCGGGGGGGTCCCTGAAGGCAGGTAGGGCAACACGATGCTGTTCGGAACGGCATCGGTGCCGTCGTACACCTTTGTGATGACGGCATTCGGGTTCAAGTCGACCATGTAATTCACAGGCGTGATGGTTGCCAGGCCGCCATAGGTCGTAATGCCTACCGCCGGTTGGTTGGCATAGCCATAGACCGGTTTCGAGCCGGTCGCGACGCTGCTCGTGACCCCACTGCCGGTCACGTCCAAAATGAGGTCGCACGGACTGCAAGTCGACACGTGAATGCTGGAATCCGTCACCGTTGCCGCAATCGTGTCGCCCTCGACGAAGCCCGCGAACACGATGGCATTGGCGCTCGCGACATTGGTACCGTCGTAGGTGCGATTGTCGCCATTGGGCGTGACGCTCAGTGACTCCGTCGCCGCGAAGATCAGGCCGTTGCCGGTGCCCTGGATCAGGCTGGGGTTCGCCTGTTCCTGGACATAGCTCAGACCGTACTGTTTGTAGTCGAAGCCCAGCGTATTGCCGGGGCTACTCGTGGCCCCGTCGTCGGCGTAGACCATCCAGCTGCCGGTGCCGGCGTGGAATGGCGCACTCAGTGCGTTGTTGACGAAGATATCCGAGAGGACGAGCAGATTGCCATTGCCGGTAGTGATGCTGCCGTTGGTGCCGATAGTGATCGTGCCGGTGGTGCTCGGGGTCGAGTTACCCCACGGCGACATACCGGCTTCCAAGGTGAGGTTGCCGCCGGCGCCGTTGGGGTTGTTGACGACGACGGGCGAGAACACGTTGATTGCGTTCGTCGCTTGGAGCGTCACCGCGGTGCCAGTGTCGAGCACCGCTGTCAGCGTGGAGGGCAGCATCGTGACATTGCGGGCGAGGTAGTCGTTGTAGACCAGTCCGCCGTTGATGAGTGCCACCGGTTGGGTGACTTCGACGTCTTCGACCTGACTGCCGGTCGATACGATCACGCCCGCGATGCCTTGCGGCGACGCATACGGTAGACCCGGGGTGCCGAGCGGCGAACCGAAGAAGGAATTCACCACGCTCACATCGCCCACCAAGCCGTTGGTGACCGAGTCGCCCAAGGTGACCGCGCCGTTGATCGTCGATGGGTTCGAGGCAATGCCAAAGTGCGGACTCGAGACCAGGAAGACGTCGTTTGCCATGCTGACGACGCCGCCCGACGACACTTCGTCGCCGGCAACGAAATTTCCGTTCACGTCGGCGGAATCGGGAGTCGAACCCACGAAACTGTTGGTGGCATCCAAGGTGATGGTGCCGGTGAGCGTCGCAGCCAAGCCGTTGGCGGAGGTGCTCAGCCAAGTCGATGCACCACGCCCGCTCTGCCAGCCGGGGCTGCCGATCACCAGCGCACCGTTGCTGAGTTGCACGATGTTGCCGCCGAGGGCTTGATTCGCCGTGCCCACGAGACTGATCGAACTCGAAATGTCGCCGACGGGTGTGCTGTTGGGCGCGATATAGGTGACCGCGCCCTCGCCACCGTTCCAGGTGGGCGTGAGCAGCACCCAGCCGTTGCTGCCGAGCTGGGTGAGCGTGGCGCCGGTCGGTTCGGAGGAACCGCTGGGTAGGTTCATCACGCCGGTACTCGAGCCTGCGTTGATGATGCTGTTGGCCGCACTCACGATGCCGACGGGAGGGGCGGCGCTGTTGAATACCGTTAACGATCCGAGGCCGCCGTTGTAGTCCACGTCGCGCAGCGCGTAATAGCCATTGCCAAGGGGCTGAAACAGGGGATTGGTCGTGTGGTCGTAGCCTACGGTAACCCCACCGTAACCGGCGATCGGTACCGCGAATGACCTGTCGTCGCCCAACTGGTCGCCGGCGAATGCACCGACGAGGCTGTTGCTGGGGCCTACGACGCCGCTTGGAATGGCGCCGCCGAATGAGATCCAGGTGAGCGCCCCCGCGGCCGTGCTGTCGCCGGGATTCGCCTTGTAACCCGCGGTGCGCATGGCGTATTCGCCATTGCCGAGGTTGAAGAATAGATCCGACGACGAGGCGTTGATGTACTGATTACCTTGCGGGTAGGTACCGTTGCCGACGTTGTCACCGGCGATGGCGATGCCGCCGACCACACTGTTGGCGGTGCTGCCCACCAGACTATTGGCGCTGCTGACCACACCGGTCACATCGCCAGTGCCGTTGAAAATCGTGGCCGCGCCCTTCCCACCGCTCCAATTGGTGGAAAGCACGGCCCAGTAACCACTGGTGGACACAGCAACCACGCCGTCGCTGCTGATCTGGTCGCCGGCGGTGCTGCCGACGAGGCTGTTGCTGGATGACACCGTGCCCAATAAGCGCGTGTTCGCGTTCGCGGCATTGACCAGGGTGGCCGAGCCAGCGCTGGTGCTCCCGCCCGGACTCAGATAGACCGCGCTGCCGTTGCCCAGCGACACGAAGCCGCCGGAGCCGATGGCGTCGGTCACGCTGCTACCGACGAGAGCGGTGCTTGCATTGATGGTCGTTGGAATCGTTGCGCTCGACGCGTTCAGCAGTATCAGCGCGCCTTTGCCACCATTGGCCGTGGGAATCGCGGCGACGAATGCCGTCGAAGGCGAGCTGCTGGTGCCGAGGCCGAAGGGCGCGGTGCCTCCGAGCAACGCGTTCGTTCCCACTGTGACGTTGCCGGTGCGCGAGACGCCGGGTCCACCCCAGACCAAGCCGGTATCGTTTTGGTCGGTGTACGAGATAGCCCAGTAGCCGGCCCCCAGGTCCTCGATCGGCGCGGTGTTGAGATTGCTATATTGTCCAATTCCGCTCAACAGTCCGACGCCGGCGGAGTCGATATTGCCATGTACTCCGAGGGTTGCGCTGCCGTAGGCGAGGTCGCTGTCCGCGGCGTTGCCGCCACCGCCGTTGGCGCCACCCTGCACGATGTAGGCGCCGTTGGCCAAGACCGTCACACTGGACAGCACGTAGTTCGACGTACCCATCAGGCTATTGGTCGCACCGAGTACCGCATGCACCGGCGCTGCGCTGCTGATGAAGGTGTACGCGCCGAGATTACCGGTACCTGGATTGAAGCCGCCATAGTTATACGAGCCGTAATTCGCCGAATACACGAGCACGGTGCTGTTACCGAGAACCGTTGCTGACAAGCCAACCTGGCTGCCCGGAACGTTGGTGTTGGTGTTCTCCGCGGTGCCGCCAATCAGGCTGTTGGCGCTGCTGATGGCGGGCAGCGTACCGGTGAAGGTGGCCGCGAAATTGGCACCGGCAGGCAAGATATGCGCGTAGCCCAATTCCGTATCCCAGCCGGCGTTGGCAAGCAGCACCGACCCGTTCGGCAGCGGCGTGACGAACAACGCCCGATCACCGGGATTCGTGTAAACCAGGGCATTGGTACTACTGATGGCGCCGGTGAGACCGGCTGAAGCCACCGAGGACGTGATGCCCACCAACCCATAGGCACCGAGGTTCAGCACATAGTCACCGCTGCCGAAATTGGTCAAAGCCGGCACGTCGCTATCCGCCGCGCCCGGTTCACGCAGATGTAACGCGATCAAGGCGTTGGTGGCGGTCCCGGTGATGCTGTTGGTGCTGCTGAGCGCCCCCTTCAAGGCCCCGGCGTTGATCAACGCTGGGCTGATGAACGTGACAGCCCCCGCACCCGGGTGATTATTGCCGACGTCGTTCCAGGTCGTGCTGCCTAACAACCAGTCGCCGTTGCCGTCCGAGACCAGCTGTTGATCTTGAATTTGCTGATGGCCGTTGTTGTAATTTTGGACGGCTCCGCCCGATACCATGTAGCCGATCGCGTCGCCGTAACTCGTGGGCAAATAGCCGTTGCCATTGCTGGGCGTGCCCAGCACGCCGGCTGTGGTGCCGACCAGACTGTTGGCCGGCCCCACGGTGCCCGTGAGTAAATTGGTGCTGGTGCCGTTCGCCTGGAAGAAGGTCCATGCGCCGCGGCTGATTGCATAGGCATTGGCGCCCGTGCCGGCGGTGGACATGGACACCGCATAGTAGCCACCGCCCAAATTGCTGAGGGCACCGAAGCCATTCCCGTAATAGGTATTGCCCATCAAACTGTTGGTGCTGTTCATCTGCCCGCTCGCCGGCGGGCTGTCGCCGTTGAAATACGCGATGGCGCCGACGCCGCCGGCCGCGCTCTGATTGGTGATGAGGAAGCGGTCATTGCCCAACGGGGTCCAATCGGCAACCGCGCCCGTGTCGCGCAGCGCGGAGACCAGCGTGCCGTTACCTTGGAACACGTAGCCCGCGCCACTGGTGTTGTTGAAAGAGCTCTCATTGGGCGATAGCACGAGCACGCTACCGTGGACGAAGTTGGGGTTGGGGTTGGCCGCGGTGTTGGGCAGGTCGTACACCTGGGCGCCGAAACCCGTGCTCGCATTGTCGGGATCGACGAAGGCGCTCAAGGTGAGCCCGAGACCCGGGTTGATGATGCTGATGATGGCCGGATCGAGCAGCAAATTCTTGGCCTCAACCGTGCCATTGAAATACAGAGAGTTCTTGCTCGAAATCTCCACCATGCCGCCGGTGGCGGTGCTCTTCACGCCATTGGTCGCGCCGCGTGCATCGATCGCCCCCTCGAATCCGGTGGTCGACTCCGACCACACGACGGCTTTGCCACCGCTGCCGGACTGGGTCGCGGAAACATCGATGTTGATCGCGTTGACCATCGTTGAATTGGCGTCGAACACCTGGGCGTTGGCGCCATGTTCATCGCCGCCGATCAGCGCCGTGCCGCCCCCGGTGGCGCCGTGCGCAGCGATTTGCGTGCCGAATAGATCGAGAGTTTGGCCTGTGACCTCAACGGTTCCGCCCGTGCCCGCCGCACCCGACGCGCTCAGTGTACCGGACAGGTACCCACCGCCGTTGCCTGTGGTCCCGAGCGTCACGTCGACCGTGCCGCCATTGGTCGCGCCGTCGGCTGTCAGCGTGCCCGATGCGGTCATAACGCTACGCTGCGCGTTCACGTCGATGTTGCCGCCGCCACCCGTGGTTCCCTGGGCGGACGTCACGCCAAACGCATCGAATTCGCCGTCCGCTCGGATATTCACCGTGCCGCCAGTGGTCCCGTCGGCCGCGATCGTGCCCGTATTGCTGATCGTCGATGCGACCAGTTTGACCGTACCGCCCGAGGACACGAGACTCGAGGCGGAGACGGTGCCTGAGTTGTTGATCGCGGCGCCGAGCAAGGCATTGGCGGCGCGCGCCGTCATGATGACCTGGCCGCCGGCGGCCTGGATGAGCTGCTGATTCTCGATCAGCGCGGCGACGTTGGCCGGATCGACTTGAACGCTGACGCCGCTGCCGTTGAAACTCAAGGTGACCGCTTCGCCGGCCGCCATCACCACGTTGCCGAGACGCGCCGTGACGATGCCGGCATTCGTGATGCTGGGCGACAGCAGCGCCGCGGTGCCGTGTGCGGTGACGGTGATCGTGCCGTCATTGACCACGGTGCCGGTGGCGCCGTTGCGGTTGAACGTCAGATTCCCGGAATTGAAGTTGGCATTGGAGATATCGAGCGTGGAAGCAACGAGACCGCCGACGTTGACCTCGGCACCTTTGCCGAAGATCACACCATTGGGATCGACCAAGTAGACTTGACCGTTCGCATTGATGCGGCCTTCGATCTGCGCGAGGTTGCCGCCGATCACCCGATCGAGCGAAACCGAACTGGAGTTGTTCTGATGAAAGTTGACCTGCGCTTGGGAGCCCACATTGAAAGACTGCCAATTGATGATCGATTGCTGGCTGGTCTGATTGATGTTGAGTGTGTTGCCATGCTCGGTGATGGTCGACTGACCCGACACCACCTGCCCTCCGGTCGGTAGAGCGGTCGGTGCCGGCGTCGGCGGAGCTTGCTGTCCGAAGGCTGTGATCGCACCCAGCGACAGCGCGGCGAAACCGGTTGCGCAGGAGATGGAAGCGCCGCGACGACTGCGCTTGCCGCGTGCGGGCATATTCTCCGCCACGGGAACGAAGGCGTTGCTGCGGGTACTCCAAACCAGTCGATAGCTACGATTCATCGAGATAAACTCCTGCGAAAACCATGAGAAGCCTTGCGGCTCTGTCTGAAAAACTGCTCCACGTTCAAAATGGCACGCTCGCCAAGAGCCAGAACTGCGGCCGGCGCTTCGTGCCGTCGCTGTCCGTGCCGTTCGGATTGGCGGCCGGGTTGACCCCGATTCGCGTGGCAACGAGGCCATGCAGCAGCACCCAGTTCTTGATGTTCCATTGCACGCCCGTGCCTACGCCCTGTAGCGAAAAACTGTTGGGCGGCGCAGACGTCAGCAGAGGCTCACGCTCGCGAACGATATGGCCGAAATCGTAGAAGACGTCGACTTCGAACGCGTCGCTCAAGTGCCGACGATATTCAAGCGTCGCGATCATGCCTTCGTCGCCGCTAGCTTCGAGGACGGGATAGGCACGCACGCCATTGGGTCCGCCAAGGGAGAATTGCTCGCTCGAGTCGAGGTTCTTACTCGCGTACTGCCCATTCGCCGACAGCCAGAGTGACCCGGTCTCGGAGAGTCTTTGCAGTCGGGCGAAGTTCCCCGTGAGCTTGACGAAGTTGCCTTCGCGGTGCAGTCCGGCAGCGTCGGCCGCCAGATCGGCGCGATCAGCGCCGAGCGCGAGCTTGCCGTCGATGATTGCTAAACCGGCCAGCATCGCGCCGCCGCCGCCCCAGGTATCGTTCGCGTCAACGTTGAGACCCACATTGAGGGAAGAGTCAATCTTGTTCGAGAGGTTGCCGGCATCCGAATCGTTCACCAAGTGGCGATGCTCGAAGTCGGCCGTCACATAAAGATCCCGCGTGGCACTGCGCAGCAGCGGATAGCTCGTGTTGAAGCCGAAGGTTGCGGACAACCCCCGGCCGCCCGAGGCGGCAAATTCATCCAGTAGTCGGTACTTCATGTAGGAGGTATCTACACCACCGCGCAGGCCGCTATCGCCAATGGGGATGCTGTAGGCTGCATTCGCATACTGCTTGCCCTGACTGCTGCTCAAATTGACGAGTGCCTGATCGCCGAAGCCGAACGGGTCGGCGATGCCGATATTGGTTGCCAATTTTTCGGCGCCAGTTGCACGCGGATCTTCGTTGTCGGCCGAGACCACGCCGGCGACGAGCGGCCGTGCATCGACGGTGGCGATGATGTCGCTGGTGCCTGGCGCGGCTCCGCCCGCGAGAACGGATGAGACGCGAACGCCCGGCACATCGTTGGCGATCAGCGTCGAGCGTTCGAGTGCACGGGTGTCAATGATCTGCCCCGGGGTTTGGCCGACGGACAACATGTGAGTGATGAGATCCACGGGAACGGGGCGGGTGTTGGCATTGCCGCGTGACACCTTGAGGCTCTCGAGGCGCCCTTCGACGACCCGGATATGCACGACACCGCCCTCCATCGTCTGCTCGGGCAGGAAAGCAGACGCGTGCAGACCGTTGCGACGGTAGAACGCCGCAACCCGGTCAGCAGCCGACTGCAGTTGTGCAAACCCCAGCTTTGTACCCTTCAAGTCGTCGAGCAAGGCCGTCAAGCGTTCTTCGGGGAAGCGAGTAGACCCTTCGACACTGAAACTCGTGACGAGCACTTTCATGCCCTTGTCCTCGAGCATCTGGGGCGCTTGTTGCTGCGGAAGGGCGGGAAGATGCGGTGCCTGCTGCTCGGTTTGGCGCAGCAGCGAGCCGGCATCGGGCGATGCTTGAGTTTGTGCCAGGGAGATACCCGAGTACGAACAACAAATGATCGTGACGGCGACGGCGATTTTGCGAGTTGGCAGTGTCGCAGCGACCTGCGCAAGAAAATGATGCACGAATTAAATCTCCCAGAGGTTACAAGCTTTCGGCACAGCATCTGTTGAACTGAGAGTCGATCGCTGTGCGTCAATGTGACGGGGGTGGACAAATAAGAAGAACGCTGGACGCTTCAGAATGCGGAATTCTCTGTGTGTGCGCAGAGTCTCCGCACATGAGACCAAGCAATACTCGTGCCATGCATGCCGCGTGCAGTTTTTCCGCTGATTCGCGCAGAACTGAACCTGTCCCGCTGTGTACCGCCGGCATTCCCGCAGTTACGACGACCGATTGTTGCCGCCGGCAGCGGCAAGAAATTGGCGCTGCCCTGGGGTATCTGCGGATCGCGCTCAGTAACTGCGCCCGGATGGCGACAAGCGCGAGCGCGTAGTTGGCAGCTCGGAGCAGGGCTGGCGCCGGCAGGCTCACACAATGCTGTGCCGCATCCATGGCGCTTCATCTTGATCAAATATACGAAGAAGATCGCTGAGCGCCGGCAATCATTGGTAGCGGATGGAGAATGGTATGGACGCCTCGCCCTTTTAGCGAGGCGTTGTGGGCGGGTCTGAGTCGATGATGAAGCGGACCCGCCGGCGCCGATGGCATCGAAGTGCCTGAGGTGGAAGATTAGGATCTTCACAGGCAATCGGAGGGTCCGAGATGAATCGTAGCGAGCGATGCCGTCAGCACCACCGGCAACGCAATGCGGTCTCGCATCGCGCCGCGCCCGCGCTCGCGCGCTACCCTTTGCTGCGCCGCGCGTGTGTTCGGAAGCAGGCGCCCACTGGCGGGCCGTGCGACTGAAGACCAGGCGAAAAATGCGATTCACGAGGAATCACGCGACATGACGAGGATACTCGGTGGAGAAGTAATCGACGCATGCGAGGCGGCCGTAGCCCTCGCCCGTCGATCGGCCTCCGAGTTGCGCTCATGAGGAATGCGTGCCGATCAATGCGGATCTTATAACCCCTATCCGCCGCGTGGTTTGTGAACTCGATCACATGGCCAGCTCGTATTTTACATAGGCTATCTCGCGGCAGCGGTTGGTGCGGCAAACAAGCCCGCTGCAGCACGCGCGCGGCGGCTGCGCTGCAGCCAGTAAAGAAGCGTTGCGAGAACGGCGATCTCCGGAAGCAAGAGCAACGGGGATCCTTGCACAGCATGCGGAAGAACCTGTTGCTGGCCAATGAAGAATGAAAATGCGGCAATCAGCAAGGCGACGCACATGCGCCAGAGATGCCGTACGAGACGCTGCTGCGATTCTAAGCCGCCGCGCCGGATCATGCGCCAATCGCCGGCCGCCGCGAGTGTCGCGATGGACCCGAACACGAAATCGGGCACCGCATAGAACCGCGATGCGCCGGTAGCGAACGCGGCGTGCAGACCGAACGCCAACGCGACGAGCGCAACACCCGAAACCAGCGCGAAGGCGGCGAGGTCGGCACGCTCGATGCCGCTGGTCTTGCGACGGATGCTCATCCAGGCGGTGGCGACGAGATAAAATGTCAGCAGGCCGACGAACATAGATTCCCACTGCGGCGTGGGCAGCAACGGAGCCGTCGCCGCGCCGAGCAGAGACATCGTCAGCATGCCGGCACAAAAGGCATTTCCCGCCCAACGATGCAGGGTGCTGCCTTTCGCAAAGGCAAGCGCGGCCGCGCCGGCGCTCAGGCCAAGGCCCGCACCTCCGATATGCAGCAGCAGCACGCTGCGCGCTGCGACGCGAATCCAGACAGCGCTCGCGGGACTCACTGCGATGATCATGAGGACACGTTCCTTGGCGAGTGGTCGCCTGTTCAAATATTCGGTCGCCACAGCTCCATGTACGCGGCGAAAATTCCGATGCCCATCGCTACGGTCAAGATCAAGACGCCGGCGGTGACGGCCGTGCGCGCCACGCGACCGCCGTGCGCACTCGCGCGCCAGTACAACTCGAACATTGCCAGGGGCAGCAGCGACTCCGCAAAGGACAGACAATCGAGGAACGGGCCTTGGAAGGTCTTCGGGTTGAAGCCCACCGGACCTTGATTGACGAAGAGCCAGAACATCAAGCCGACGCGGAAAAACCAAACGCCGCTCGCGACGAGATAGAGCCGGGTCGCCCAACGCCGATGCGATGCGAAACGCCGCGCAAGCGCGGCGCGCAAGGCCAAAACCCCGCAGATCAGGATCAGGCAGGCATCGAGACTGATGCCGAGGTGCTGCATGAGGTCGCCGTCGACGCGCTCAATGCGCACCCAGACCAAATACAGTGCGCTGCTGCTGACCAACAGGACGGTGACCAAATAGACCCGTCCGCTCCAGCGATGCAGACGCGGAAAGCGCGCGCGGATCTGCGGCACAAGTTGCAGCGGGCCCAAGCCCGTGATCAGCGCGGCCGTGGCCAGATGCATGGCGAGCGCGAGGTTGCCGAGGTGATCGCCCGGCATGAGGCCATGCGTGAGGAAGTTGCCCCAACGGTCATAATCGCCCGCGACGAGTGCACCAGCGTAATAGGCCACGATGTACACGACGAAAATCCACTGACCGAGCACTGCGACCAGGAACCAACACGTGCCGGCCGCCGCGAGCGCCCAGGCGCTGTTCGGAACGAAGGCCAACCAGCGTCCGCGCGCCCGGGGTTGCGTCGAGACGGAATCGAGTTCTGCCGCGTTCATACGAGCCTCCACAGCTTGTGTCACATCTATACTGTGACACCTGTATGGCTCGTGTCAAGGGGAGGAAGGCGCGGCGTCGGCACCCATGGCGCGTCCCGGGGGCACGACCACTTGGCGCGAAAAGTGCGCCACGGCCACGTAGAGGCGGAAGACGACCGCCTCGTCCTGCAAGCCGGCATCCGATTCCCCCGCCGATGCGTCTCGGGCCGCGTGCTCGAGCGAAAGCTTTCTCACGAACCGTTCGATCGGTTCCACCGAGAAGCGCCAGGCGAGCGGTTCGTAATCAAGCTCGCAGACGAAGGTCTCCGGGCGAGACCGCTCGGTGGCACCCCGCCGCAGGCTCACCGACAGGCACGGCGGCAACTCACCGGCCGCATCGCAGCCCACTTGAAACCCGGTGCCGTCGTCATCGAGTCGGCTCACGCAGCGACCGAGGTCCGGGATCAGCGCGTTACCCGCCAGCGCCGGCATGGGCGCCAATACGCGCGGCTGCAGCAGGCTCAGTGAATAGTCGAGTTCGACGGACATTCGCCGATCCATGGAGGTCGCCGCGATCTTGGTGGGCACGTCGATGATTTGCAGCACACTTGCCGTGCCATCGCCCGCAGCGCGCAGATCCCAGTCCTGCCCAGACCCGCGGTAGACCGTGCCGCCGGCGGCATCGATGAGGTGAAATGCAACCCGATCCGCATGCACTACCCACCCGGGCGGCAGGCCCCGGACCTCGAGCCCGACGGATAGACGCCGCCGTCCCGGGGCGGCGGGTTCCTGCCTCGCTTTGAGGTCCGACGGCTGTAGCGCAAATCCGCCGGCCGGAAGCGGAGCCCCCGAGGTGAGAGCTATCGTGACCGCGGTGCTCGTCCGCGGTTGCGTCGACAGCGATTCTTGCAGGGCGAATGCCGGCTGCCACGGCACCCTCGCGACGATCTCGAACAGCAATAAACCGGCCGCGAGCACGATGCGTGCGCTGCGAGTGTCGCGCCGCCGATACTGCAGACCGATGACGGCGGCCGCGGTGAGCAGCAGCACGACCTGATGCAAGTCCACGACGATCCAATCGAGACCAGTATGAGCGATCGAACCCCCGAGTTGAAACGCGTGCGTTCCCAGCATCGCGAGCATGGCGAGCAGCAAATTCGACAGAAACACGAAGAACAGCGCCGCGAGCGCGGTAATCAGCGCCTCGGTCACCGTGCGCGACAGCACCGCGAGCGTGAGCACGGGCAGAGTGAACGACAGCGCCAATTCGAGATTGCTGAGCAGCGTCGCGCGCAGCATCTCGCCGGCCGCAAGACCTTCGGCGACACCCCGGAGCCAATGGACTGCCATGATCGGGCCATGCACAATCAAGAGAACGAGCAGGACCTTGGCGAGCAGCAAATCGCGTCGCGCGATCGGCCGCACGAGCCAATCCTGGTCGACGCCCGGGACCGGATCTTGCAGAACGACGAGCAGAATCGTCAGCACGAGCGCGATGCCGGTGGACAGCGACAGGATCATCGTCGCCGCCTCGCCGCCGCCGCTGGCGGCAAAGGATTCCGGTCGATACTCGAGAAATGCGAGCACAGCTTGCAGCAGCGCGCAGACGAGCGCCAAGGGCCACAGGAGGTTCCAGTCCTTGCGCATGATATGCAGGATCACCGCCGCCGGCCGCGCCAGCGACGCGCTCATGGCAGCAATCCGTCGCGCGCCGCAGCTGCGAGCGTCGTGAATACCGTGCGCAGCGGCAGGGCTTGGGCATCGACCTGGCGCGCGGACCCGAACACGGCGCGGATGCGCTCCGGCAATTCAGCTTCCGCGTAGCGTGTATCGACGAAACTCACGACGTTGCCGAACGCGCGTGCACGCAGCCATTCCCTTGGCAATCGCTCTGGCAGCGTGGCTGTTCCTTCGAGGGTCACGCGAACCTCCCGAATGCGCACATTGAGGTCGCTCATCGAGTCCTCGATCAGCATCTTGCCGGCATCCATGAAGCCCACATGGGTTGCGACGTGTTCCATTTCCGCCAGCTCGTGGGAAGATATCAGGATCGTCATCTCGCCAGCCTGCATGAGCAGATCCTCCATGAATTCGTCGCGAACGAGAGCATCCAAGCCACTGAAAGGTTCATCGAGAATCAGCAGTTTCGGCCGGAACGCGAGCGCACAGGCCAGCGCGACCTTGATGCGCATACCATGCGACAGCGCGCCGATCTTGCGTTCGAGTGGCAGTTGCAGCCGCCGACTCATCGACGCCTCCAAGTCGCGATCCCAGGTCGGGTAAAAAGCACGCAAATAAGCAAGATACGCGCCGACGCACATGCGCTTCGGGAACGCCTGGTTTTCGGAGACGTAGCCGATCTGCGTCAAGACCGTGGGGGATAGTCGGCGGGTATCGACCCCGAGAATTTCGGCCGCTCCGCTCGTCGGCGCGAGAATGTTCATGGCGAGCTTGATCGTCGTCGTCTTGCCGGCGCCGTTCGCACCGATCAGCGCATACGCGCTGCCTTCCGGCACCGAGAGATCCAAGCCCTTGAGAGCCGCATGGCCCCCGAAGCGCTTCCAGACGTCCTGCATCCGCAGCATGCCGTGCGTGCTCATTCGCGTTTCCCCTCCCCTTTCTGGTCCAACGCCTGCCATTGGGCTTCGATGCTCTCGATCAGATCCGCGAGTTCGACGCCGACTCGCTTGGCCTCGACGACCAACTGCTCGACCTCGTGCTTCAACAATCGCTTCCGATCGCTAGCCCGCACTTCCGGCCGCTCGGCCACGACCGTGCCGATGCCGGGGCGCGCCTCGAGCCAGCGTTCCTGGATCAGGTATTGCACGACTTTGTGTGCGGTGTTCGGATGGATTTTCAGGTCCGCGGCGAGCGCGCGGACGGAAGGAAACGCCTGACCCGGCTGGAATTCCCCGCTGACGAAAGCCTTCACAGCCGCGAAGACGACTTGATCGAAGATCGATTCGCCTGGCTGCAGCGTGAAGCGGAGCAGTGTCATACTCGTACTGTGACACGATCCGAGCGAAAAAGTTGTCTCGGCGCAACGCTAGACATGTAGTCCCAGGCGCGGCGTTGGCGAAGGCGATTTCCGGCTCGACCGGCGTCCTGCTCGACGAATTGTCATCGTGAAAGGTGCATGATCCGAGCCCTATGGTAAAAGCCTCCGTCCCGACGCCCGCTGCCATCGACCGCACGATCCGCAAGTACCTTGCCCGCCTGGACAAGCCCGGGGTGCTCACGGTGCGGCCGGGTTTCGAGATCGCGGACCACCGGCTCACGGGCAAAGCGGCCATCGTGGCGACGGTCCATACGAAGCGGTCTGACCTGCCGCCGCGACAACGACTGCCGGCCTCGCTCGACGGCATCCCGGTCGATGTCCGCGAGGCAACCGCGCATCAGCGGCTGCGCGCCAGCGACGCGGCCGCAGCCGAACTGATGCGGGTGTTCGGGCGTCCCGAGGAGCGCGCACCCACCTGGCCGCTCGAGCGCGAAATGCCGAGCGGCCGTCTGTTGACGAGCTCCCAGAGCCGGAACCAGAGAACGCTCGCTGCCTATGCAGCCGCCCATCAGGCCGTCACCCGGGCGACCGCCGCAGTCGCGAATAAACCCAAGATCCCCTATGTACCGGCCGCCGACGCGCCGCTGACTCCCCTGACCATCACGACCACCGTGACGGCGAGCGTGAGTCCTGATGCCGGTTTCGCGACGCTCACGGCGTTTCTTGCAGGCGCCCAGCAATCACTGGTCGCCGGCATGTATGACTTTACGTCGGGTCCTATTCTCGCCCTCTTCGAGACGGATCTCGGTGCTCCGCGAACGCTGCAGTTGGTGCTCGACAATCCAGCCCTCGACCCCACGAGCAACCAAACCGACACCGAGACGGTGACAGAACTGAATGCCACCCTGGGCAGCCGGTCACGGATCGCGCGCGCCCTCACCCAGCAGGACATCTATGCATCGGCTTGGATGTTTCCAGGGGCCTACCACATCAAGGTCATCGTGCGCGACGGCTCGGCCGTCTGGCTCTCGAGCGGCAATCTCGACAACAGCAACCAACCGGATCCCGCATCGCCGCCGTCATACGAGGACCGGGATTGGCACGTCATCGTCGAGAACAAGGAGCTCGCAGCGTTGTTCACCGCCTATCTCGATCAGGATTTTGTGTCGGCCGCGGCGCACCAGCAGGCGGCGGATCCCGCCGTCGCGGAGGCTGTCGCCCGTGCCGTCGCCAAGCTCGCCGCGGAACGCACCCCGTCGGCCGCGGGAACGGGCAAACCGGCCGGTGCGGCGGTCCCGGCCCGGACTTTCACCAACGTGGCCGTGACCCTCTCGCCGCTGCTCACTCCGGACGCCCTCGCCGCCGATTCCTCGCAGGGTCAATACATTGCGACGATGGTGAAGCTCATCGACGGCGCGAAAAAATCCCTCTACGCGCAACTTCAATACATCGAGGCCTCAACCAACGCCGACTACACCCAGCTGCTCCAGGCCATCGCGGATCGAGTTGCCGCCGGCGTCGATGTGCGCCTGATCGAGAGCCAAGAGTACGGCGAGCCGTGGGCGGAGAAAATGAAAAGCACCGGCGTGGATCTGACCGCCAACATCTCACTGCAGCCCAACGTGCACAACAAGGGCTTCATCGTCGATTCGAAAGTCGCGGTGGTTAGCAGCCAGAACTTTTCGCCCGAGGGCGTGCGCACCAATCGAGACGCCGGGCTGATCATCGAGAATCCCGCCATCGCGCAATACTACGAGGCCGTGTTCCTTTCTGATTGGAACACCAAGGCAACTCCGTTCGCACCGGCAACCGTCAAGAAGCGCCGGTAGATTGTTGATGCGTGATGCCATTGCGCGTTCAAGCCGTCGTTGAGCGTCTGGCCGAAGCCTGCCGCCAAAATATCCATGAATTCTGGCCGGACGATGTCACTCTGTTGGATTCGAGCCTCGTGGATTCGACCCGCATTCATGGACCGCGACAACTGACCGACATCTTACTGCTCGCCCTCGGCGTCAAGCATCGCGGAATGCTGGTGACTTGCGATGACGGCATTCCACTCGCCGCGGTCAAGAAAGCTGCGAAGCAAAATCTATTGGTTCTCTAAGAAGCTACTTGCGCGCTACGAACCGACGGCGGCTCTTTTGCTGAGGCTGCCGACCTTCGGATCTTCCGCCCCGTTTCAAGATACTGGCGGACTTGCGCTTCGAACTGCCCTTCGAGTTTGTCATAGGATTCAAACTCCATTGGCTCCACACGCCCAAAATAGTGACTACTGTGGCGTTAGCAAAATCAAGTGTGAGGACTCTCCCTTTCGCCTGGCGGAACACACAATCTGGCCGCCGTCGTTGATGCTGAAAGCATCCTGCAATACCCATGGTGTTCCCGCGGGAAGAAAATCATTCAGATCCGTCATTTGCCCTTTCCGCCACAGGAACGCATGACGTTTTGAGTTTGTGACATTCGATGCGCCGACCACTTCGCCGTGGTTGTTGACTCCGGACGCCTTACTGGGGTCGCTGCCGAGTGTGCCCAGATCCCGCATGGCGCCATCGGTATATAGAAAGGCGTGAACACCATCAGGCGTGTCACTGAAGCCGACAATCTGACCCCGATCGTTGATTGCTCGCGCGCTGCTGCCCGCTCCGAGTGGCAGGGTTCCGAGGTCCATAATCTTCAGATGCGTCCATGAGACTGCATGATTGACCTTCCCATCGAAATCAGCCGCTCCTGCGATCACGTCGGAATTGTTGATGGCGAAGGCGGCACTCGACGTTCCGGAAGGAAGCGTGCCTAGGTCCGACGTACTAGAATTCAGAATCACAAATGCATGGCGCGCGCCATTGGCGGTATTCGCGGCGCCAACCAGAACATCCTTGTCATTCAAACTCAAGACGCGACTATCACGCCCACCTAATCCGCGAACAATCTCGATGTGATCACCACGCCGTACGAATCCTTGCGTCGTAGACAAGTTGTCCACGAGATTGCCGCCGGTATTCATCCATCCGCCGACGTCGCCCCTGCCATTGATGGCATGGGAAATCATGTTGGGATAGCCCGACATCTTGTCAATCAACGTGGAGTGACCGTTGTTCCATACCGCGGCTGACACAAGGCCGTTAGTCCTGGTCCAATATGCAACATCGCCCTTGCGATTCAGGGATACAGTGACATCCGCCGCAATGGTCGGTAATTCGCCAATGTCATCGATTCGGTAGGTGCTTGATGCCTTGGAGAGGGGCCGACTGGAATCGCGCGTAATTTGTGCGTTTGCGGGGTTGGTGGGCGCCAGAGCCAAGTTCAGGAAAACAACAAAGATCGTCGAAATCAGTGACGAAAGGGGTTTTGTTGCAAATGCGCAGGGTCGACGGCGCGGAGTGGACTGCCTGACGCAAAACATAAGGGCGACGTCATCCTCTCGTTTGCGTATCATAGATCGTGAGTTCATCACCTTCCAAATCCCTTTCATTCGCTTCATCACGATGGCCACCAACATGTTGCAGGGCAATGCATTGGCGCGTGTGGGTGCCGCGCTTTCAATCGCAGTTCTGATCCTGTCGTTGATGCTACCGGAGGTGAGCCGAGCGCAGAATGTGCTCACGCAGCACAACGACCTGAGCCGATCAGGCGCCAATCCGAACGAAACGATCCTCACAACGAGCAACGTCACGGAGAGCACCTTTGGCAAGGTATTTGCGCTGCCGATCGACGGTTTCACCTACGCGCAACCCCTGTACTATGCAGACGTTTCGATTGCCGGCGGAACGCACAATGTTCTTTATGTGGCAACGGCGCATGATACCGTTTATGCATTCGATGCGGATTCGGGTACGGAGTACTGGCATGTATCTCTCGGGACGCCCGTTCCAAGCTCCGTCATCGGCACGGGCAACATCCTGGTTGAGGTCGGCATCATCGCCACGCCGGTGATCGACCCCAGCAGCGGCACCATATACGTCACCGCCAAGACTTATGAGAGCGGCGTGCAGATATTCCGCTTGCACGCCCTGAACATTTCCACCGGAGCCGAAAAGTTCGGCGGCCCAGTGGAGATTTCGGCAGGCTCTTTCAACGCGGCAATGGAAAATCAGCGGGCGGCCGTCACGCTGGTGAATGGCATCGTCTATCTCGCGTTTGCCTCTCACGAGGACTACACCCCGTACCACGGATTCGTCCTGGGATACAGCGCGAGCACCTTGCAGCAAGTTCAGGTGTTCAACGTAACGCCCAATGGCGGGCAGGGGGCGATCTGGATGGGAGGCCAGGGACTTGTCGCCGACTCGTTCAACAACCTGTATGCGATCACGGCCAACAGCTCGCAGAGCTCGGAGGATTCCGCCGACGACTACGGAGAGAGTTTTATCAAGCTCGTCCCAAATGGAAACTCTCTGACTGTCGCGGATTACTTCAAGCCCAACCAGTACGACTCCTGGAATGCCAGCGATACGGACTTGGGATCCACAGGGGCGTTCGCCATTCCCGGCACCAGTTACATCGCGGGCGGAAGCAAGTCCGGTCTGTTCTTTGTTGTCAACACCAACAACATGGGCAAGCTGGACTTTTCGTCGAACCAAAGTCACCAGGAGTTTCAGGCAACCAATGGGCTGTGGGGTAGCCCAGCGTTTTTCAACAACGTGATGTACATCTGGGGAGTAAACGAGCCGCTCAAGGCGTATCCGTGGAACGGCAGCGAGTTCAACACCTCCCCGGCGTCGCAAAGCACCTATTCGCCCCCGGGCGGAACAACCAGCGGCACGGTGTCGGTGTCCTCAAACGGAACCACGGCGGGCACGGCGATTGTCTGGGGGACAGCTCCCACGGCCGACCCCGACCATGCGACCGTTGGCGGCAATCTCTACGCCTACGACGCCGCCAATCTGTCCCATCTCCTGTGGAGCACCTCGCAAAACTCGTCGCGCGACAGCTACGGGAGTTACGCCAAGTTCTGCGCTCCTACGATCGCCAACGGCAGGGTTTACATGGGAACCGATTCCAAGCAGGTGGCGGTTTATGGCTTGCTCTCGACTACCTGCACGCCCACCGCGATCGTTCCGTACATCTCAGTGGCAGGCGTTTGGAGTCCAGGCCCCGAAAGCTCCGTCACCGTCGCTTCAGGAACCGTTGTGGACCTCGGCCCGCAACCGCTCACTGGCGGATCGTGGTCCTGGACCGGACCCAACGGCTTCACTTCCACGGTGCGCGAGATCGACGGAATTCCATTGAGCGCGGGCACCAACGTGTATACGGCCACTTACACCAACAGCTGCGGAGTCAAGAGCACCCAGGCGTTTACCATCACTGTAGGCGGGAGCTTCACGCTTTCGGCATCTTCGTCGGCATTGACTCTCGCACGCGGCAGCAGCGCGACGGACACCATTTCGGTGACCGATGTGGCCGCGTTCACCGGCAGTGTAACGCTAACCGCGTCCGGCCTGCCTGGCGGAGTCACAGCCGCTTTCGGCACCAACCCCACTACCGGCAGAAGCGTGCTTACGCTGACGGCGAGCAGTGCGGCAACCTCCGGAAAATCTGCGGTCAACATCACGGGGACCTCCGGCACCTTGACCGCAACCACCGGCATCTCGCTCACGGTCGGTGCCTCGGCAACGGGCAGCTTCACCCTCAAACCTTCGGTGTCCACTCTGTCCGTTCCTCAGGGCAGCAGCGCAACCGATACCATCACCGTATCGGACGTAAGTCCATTTGCCGGAAGCGTAACACTCGCGGCCTCCGGATTGCCTAGCGGAGTGACAGCGGCTTTCGGCACCAACCCCACGACCGGCAGCAGCGTGCTTACGCTGACGGCGAGCAGTTCGGCGGCGTCCGGGACCCCCACAGTGACCATTAGCGGCACCTCCGGTACGCTGACCGCATCCACCACCATCGCCCTGACCGTAGGCAGCATTTCTTGCACGCCCACCGCGATCGTTCCCTACATCTCAGTGGCAGGCGTTTGGAGCCCGCCCGACGAAAGCTCCGTCACCGTTGCTTCCGGAACCGTTGTGGACCTTGGCCCGCAACCGCTCACCGGCGGATCGTGGTCCTGGGCCGGACCCAACGGCTTCACTTCCAGGGTGCGCGAGATCGACGGCATTCCATTGAGCAGCGGTGTAAATACCTACGTAGCCTCTTACACCAATCCCGCCGGATGCAAGAGTACGCAGACGTTCACCATCACCGCGACGGGTAACAGCGCCACTCTCATCCCGAACGGCACTTACATCGTCACCGCCGTTAACAGCGGTTTGGCTCTCGACGATCCGGATTTTTCGAATGCGCACGGCGAAGATATGCACGTTTGGAGCGTGAACGATGGCACCAACCAACAGTGGACGGTCAACAACGTGAGCAGCAATGTCATCACGCTGACCAATGGCGTGAGCGGCCAACTGCTCGACGTCGACGGGGCCTCTAGAGCGAGCGGCGCTCTTGTCGATCAATGGCCGGCCAACGGTCAGGCCAACCAGCAGTGGAATGTTATTTCTTTGGGTGGCGGCGCTTTTGAACTCACCAGCGTCAACAGCGGACTGGCACTGAGTGTGGTTGGGGGAGGGACAGCCAATGGGACGGATGTCGATCAGTTGACTTACAGCGACAGTACCAGTCAGCAGTGGAAGTTCACTGCCTTTTGATACATTCGCAGAGGGGGTTCCAAATTGATACTCCCATGCCACGATGCCGCGATTGATTGGTTCGCGAAGCATGCGCGGGAGGGTTGGGCATCATGTCCGAATGAATTCTGGCCGGACGATGTCACTCTGTTGGATTCGAGCCTCGTGGATTCGATGATGAACTGCCGACCGCGGTTGACTGGCAAATCACCCTGAAGCCGTCTTACCGTATTCCGCGCGTGTCGGGTGGACTGGGTCAAGGTTGCCCCTGAGGATCTTCTCAATGACCCAGTTCGGCCATCAGGCTATCAATCATGGATATCGCCTGCGCCAGATATCCGGAACCGAACAGGTTGAGGTGATTCAGTACGTGATAAAGGTTGTACAGCTCGGTCCGCGCCGGTGAGCCTGGATCGAGCGGCCAGGTCGCCTCATACCCGGAGTAGAAGTCCGCCCCGAATCCCCCGAACAGCCGTGTCATGGCCAGATCGGCCTCGCGATCTCCGTAGTACACCGCCGGATCGAATACAACGGGCTGAGCATGTTCGTCGGTCGCCCAATTGCCGCCCCAAAGGTCACCGTGCAACAGGGAGGGCAGCGGCTGGTACCTATCGAAGAACTGGCCCAGATGATCCAGAAGTGCCGCGCCGCGTTGCTGCAGCCGACCGCCGTAGCCGTTGCTCGCCGCGAGATCTAGCTGGTACCGCAGCCGGCGATCACGGAAGAATACAGGCCAGTCACGCAGTTGCGCGTTCACCTGCGGTGTGCTTCCAATCGTGTTATCCCGGTGCCATCCGAAGGCATCCGCAGTCTTGCGATGCAAGCGAGCGAGTCCCTGCCCGAGCAAGAGCTCCGCGGTCCGGGAGCGCGCGCCGCATCGAATCCACTCGAGTGCAATCCAGCTCTTGGCTGCGCCCGCGCCGACGCACAAGACCTTCGGCACGCGGATCGCATCGATCTGACTCAGCTCGTCCAAACCGGCCGCTTCGGCCTCGAACGCCGCTCGATTCTGGACCGAAGCAACCTTCACAAAAATCGAACCAATCTCGCCGTTCCAGCGGTAACACTCGCTGATCGACCCTCCGTACACCCGGGTGGTCGGCGCCGGAAGCAACTTTGTTCCGATCGCAACCCCGATCTCCATCGCAATCAGTGAAAAATCCGGCGCTGTATTCATGGATCACAGAGTACCGAAATCCCCGCGCGACGCATCGGCATCGCAATCAGGCCGGTCCTCGCCGCGCGCACGAGTGACAACAGAATAGATTATTGATGCGTGATGCGTTAGCGTCTGATGCACGAGAATCACGCTCGACATTGCTGACGACGTTCTGCCGCCAAAATGTCCATGAATTTTGGCCGGACGATGTCAGTCTGTTGGATTCGAACGTCGTGGATTCGACGCGAATTCATGGACCGCGGCAACTGACCGAAATTTTCCTGCTTGCCTTCGCCGTTGAGCACGCAGGAAAGCTTGTGACTTTCGATGGCGGCATTCCACTCGCCGCGGTCAAGAAAGCCACAAAGCACAACCTATTGGTTCTGTAAGCCGTGCATGGCGCCGGCCCGGCAGTGCATCACAGTTGCGGCGGCAAACCTCAAGTTCCCTGAGCCTGGCCGACACCCATACGGCATGCTCCAAAAACGGAATGAGTTCATTGTATGATGAAGAATTTCTACGAAGCCGGCATCGCCGCCAAGCTCGCAGCGATGAGTGCGAGCGAAGTCGATACACTCGAATTTGACGTCATCGGAATGGACGCCCAAACCATAGTCCGGTTGTACAACGCGCACGAGGCGAGATATGCGGGACTCGCCCCGGCGCGGGTACTCGGACAGCCCCTGTTCACAGCCGTGGCCATCCGGCAGGCGACGCCGTGCTGCGTGCCCTGGCGGCCAGCATGACGGCGATTTTTCGCCAGACGGACATCGTTGCACGGATGGGCGGCGAGGAATTCGCCGTGCTGCTGCCCTCTACCGGAACCGCTGGCGCCTTGACCGTGGCTACGCGCGTGCTGCGGGCCGTCGAGGCGCAGCCAGTGGCGGTCGATGGCAGCGACATCCGCTATACGCTCAGTGCCGGCGCGGCGACGATGGCTGCCGACATTTCCGGTCTGGATGCGCTGATCAAGCGCGCCGACGTTGCGCTCTACGAAGCGAAACGAAAAGGGCGCAACCGGTTCGAATGCTGGTCATCGTCACGGACTGACAATGCAGGAGAATGATCCAACGGCAACTCCCGACGCACTGATGCAATTTTTGTATCGGGCGCCCATTGGGCTCGTTCAAACCGCCCTGAACGGTCAGATCGAGATGCTCAACCCAATGTCGGCGCAGCTGCTGATGCCGCTGTCGCGCGACGGCATGCTGGACAATCTGTTCACGGTACTCGATGTCGCGGCGCCGGAATTGCGCGCGCTGGCCGGCGCGCATCAGGAGTTGCATGGCGCGATCTGCGAGGATGTGCGAATCACGTTGGCATCCGGCGAAGCCGGCAACCCCGCGCCGCAGGTGCTGTCGATCAGCTTGCTAAGGTTGGATGAGTGCCGTTTGATGGCGGTCTTGAGCGACGTCACGCTGCAGGTGCGCCGCGAGCAGCAGGGACTCGCGCGCCGGCTCAGTGACGCCGCGCGCATCGACGTACTGACTCAGATGCCCAACCGGGTTGCGATTCTCGAGCACATTCAACAGGCGATGGCAAACGCCGCGGGAACCGCCGGTCGCGAAATCGCCGTCTTGTTCATCAGCTGCGACCGATTCCGCCAGATCAACCATACGCTGGGCCAAAAAGTCGGCGATCAAATGCTGGCGCTGATGGCTGCGCGCCTGCAGAATGGGATACGACCGCAGGACGTCGTGGGCCATGCCGCGAGCGGCGAGTCGGTGGTGGCACGCATCGGTGGAGATGAGTTCGTCATCCTGGTCGATGAATTGAGCCACGCCGAGGATTCCTACAAAATCGCGCAGCGGCTGATCGAGATCCTCAGTCGACCGTACGGCATCGGGGCGCATCAGGTGCATTGCGCGGTCAGCATCGGAATCGCGCTGGGGGCGCAAGCGTCCCTCGACCCGGATACGCTGCTGCAAAATGCCAGCATCGCCATGCGGGAGGCGAAGCGTGCCGGCGGAGCCTGCTACGTGGTTTTCGAACCTTCGATGCAGGAGCGAGCGACGCGGTTGGGCGACATCGAATCCGACTTGCGCCGCGCATTGTGTACGGATGAATTGTTCGTGGTGTATCAGCCGGTCGTTTGGATGCAATCTCAAGGCAGGCAAACCGGCGGCTTGGCGGGGGTCGAGGCTCTGGTGCGCTGGCGTCACCCCGACCGCGGCCTGATGTCCCCGTTGGAGTTTATCGGCATAGCGGAAGAATGCGGCCTGATTGGAGCCATTGGCGACTTCGTGCTCGCCAGCGCGTGCCGCGACTTCATCGGGTGGCAGAGACGGCTCGGCAGCTTGGCACCGGGCTTCCTCGCCGTGAATCTCTCCCGCGCCCAGTTGTATCAGCCCGATTTGGTCGCCAACGTGACTGAAACGCTGCGCATCGCCGGGATGCGGGCCAACCAGTTGCAGTTCGAGGTCACCGAAAGCCTGGCGGCGCAGGATTCAATCGTGCAGGCGCGGCTGCGCGAACTGAAGGCCCTGCAGCTGACCCTGGCGCTGGATGATTTCGGGACCGGCTATTCCTCGCTCTCGAGCCTGCACCTGTTGCCGGTGGATACGGTGAAGATCGACCGCTCGTTCGTCAGCCAGTCCGACACCAGCCTTCATCATCGCGTGCTGATCGAGGCCACCGTCCGGGTGGCAGCCAGCTTGGGGATGTGCACCGTGGCCGAGGGCATCGAAACACACGCCCAGGCGAACGTGATACAGAGTTTGGGGTGCGATAAGGGTCAGGGCTACTTATACAGCAAGCCACTGTCGGCACCTGACCTCGAGGTGTGGCTCGAAACAGTCCAATCCACTCGAAGCGGGCTAATCGAGTTCAAGAGGACTTGCGTGCAATGACTGGCGATAGCGCGCCCGGATCTCGTGTCCGGGGAAATGCAGCGTCTGCGGCCCGGGTGCGGGGCTCCGCCGGCGCAGCCGTGGCCCGAGGACTTATGGCTTCCTGTTATGCACCGAAGTCATCGACCTGCGCCGGACGACGCCGCAATTCTTGAAAGCATTGCTGCGCAGTGGAGATCTTCTGGTCAGCCACCCTGCACACTGGGCCGTGTTCGCTCGACATGCCAAAGTATTCCCGGCTCGAGTGGTCGGAGTCACTTCTGGCGCGCTCTGCGCCCCTCAGGTCGGCGGTGTCAACGTCTTTCCGGCGACTGGCCAGCCACGTTGCAATCGACCAGTCCATAGACTAGTCTCTTAATAGGGATACGGAGGCACTGCTCATGAAGATCGAAATCGGCGCCTACGAGGCAAAAACGAAACTCCCGGAATTGTTGCGTCAAGTCCAGGCGGGCAAACGATTTACCATCACAAATAGGGGTAAAGCCATCGCGGATCTCGTTCCGAGCGAGGGCCAGACTGCCAAAAACCCGGCGGCAGCCATCGATCAATTCCTCGCGTTCAAGAAAAACAATCCGGTACGAACGAAAATCGACATCAGGGCCAGCATCGACGACGGTCGGGAATGAGATTTGTTCTCGACGCCTCGGTCACGCTGTCCTGGTTATTGCGCGACACCGCCCCGCGCGACGAGGCTTACCCTTTGGCAGTTTTGAATGCCCTACGAGATCCCAGCAACGTGGCCATGGTGCCAACGACGTGGGGACTCGAGGTTGCGAACGTTATCGCGCGCAGTGAAGCCAAAGAAGTGGTGACCGCAGCACAAAGCGGGTCATTCATCTCGCTGCTCGAAGGCATATCGATGGAAGTCGATGCCGATACGTTCACGCATGTGCTTTCCGATACATTGCAGCTGTCACGACGATACCGGCTGTCGTCCTACGACGCATCATATCTGGAGCTTGCCCTGCGCAAGGGCGGCCCGATAGCCACTCTTGATGACGGCCTGCAGCGCGCAGCGAATAAAGCAGGCGTCAAAAGATTCAAACCGGGCTGACGCATGGACGGGGGCGTCCCCGGATCGGCTCCCCTATTGGATGGGCGGGTGGGCATAAGCGTGGGCATCCTGCCGTGAACGGCGAACGCGATCGGTTTTCTTATTAAAGAAAACGTCAGTTCCCTTTAATAAGCTGCTAGGCTAATAAGCAGACTTTAATAGGTGACACGACAGTGAATCGGTCCCAAACAGGACGATATCTCACATCCATCGCCGGAAGCGAGGAAGTTCGTGCATTCGTTCCGGCGCCACTGCCCCCGGTGCCTGCACTCGAGCTCATCGGGGGCGTTCGCAATTCGCTCGATCAGGGGTTGCTGGCGCTAGGTCGGCTGGATGGCGCGGCGAACACCTTACCCGACGCCCATCTGCTTCTCTACACCTACGTCCGGAAAGAAGCGGTTCTGTCCTCGCAAATCGAAGGCACGCAATCGACGCTCAATGACCTATTGGCGCACGAGCTCGGTGAAGCACCCGGCGTGCCGATCGGGGATGTCACGGACGTATCCCGCTACGTCGAGGCGATGACCCATGGCCTGCAACGACTGCGCAGCGGCTTTCCGATGTCCAATCGGCTGCTGCGTGAGATGCATGAAATTCTCCTGGCAACCGGACGCGGTGCACAGAAGACGCCGGGTGAATTTCGACAGTCACAGAATTGGATCGGAGGTACGCGCCCCGGCAACGCAGCTTTCGTACCGCCACCACCGCAGGAAGTACAGCATTGCATGGGAGATCTCGAAAAGTTCCTGCACTCCGATACGCCGGCGCTGGTCAAAGCGGCGCTCGCTCACCTTCAGTTCGAGACGATTCACCCTTTTCTCGACGGCAATGGCCGCATAGGCCGCTTGCTTATCACACTTCTGTTTTGCCACGAAGGTGTGTTGCGAGAACCGCTTCTGTATTCGAGCCTATACTTCAAACAGAATCGCCAACGATATTACGACGAACTCAACGCAGCGCGTGAATCAGGCGACTTCGAACGCTGGCTGGATTTTTTCGCAACTGCGATCCGCGTCAGCGCCGAGCAGGCCACGACGACGGGACTACGCATATCCGCGGTTTTTCGCGAAGACCGAAACCGTCTACGAGAGATGGGGCGTCAGGCGCCCACGATATTACTGGTACAAGAAGCCTTGCAAGCCAAGCCACTGGCAACGATAGCGACCCTCACGCAGTCAACCGGATTGACGACACCCACGGTGACGCAAGCTTTGAACGAATTACAGAACCTGAAAATCGTGCGCGAAACTACCGGTCGCGCGCGGGGACGGATCTTCGCCTACGTACGCTATCTGGACGCGTTGAACGCCGAATCTGATGCGGCGACGTCATGAATGCCGTTTAAATTGGCGGCCCCAGGGGTCCGCAGGCAGCCGAATTGCCCAGACCAATCCGAGACGACGTAGCCCCAGGAGTACCCACCAAGCGGGATCCCATAGGGATCGAGGATAACGCCCTTGTTTATGCGGGTCATACCGTGTGGTTAAGATGGCGTCCCCACGGGGATTCGAACCCCGGTTCTCACCGTGAAAGGGTGGTGTCCTAGGCCTCTAGACGATGGGGACGCAGGCCGGCAAAACAAATCGACAAAACCACAAAGATCTGGTGGAGCCAGGCGGGATCGAACCGCCGACCTCTTGCATGCCATGCAAGCGCTCTCCCAGCTGAGCTATGACCCCACGTGGAGGCGGCGAACCTTACCTGACGGGGCAGAATTGGTCAAGAAATTGAACGGACTAGGTGCCCCAGCAAGTCAGCGCACGCGCGAGACGCGCGAGACTCTCGCTGCGCCCCAAAATCGCCAAGCTTGCGTCGATCGGCGGCGAGACCGTTCCGCCGGAGATTGCCAGACGTACCGGCTGGGCGAGCTTGCCGAGCGATAGGCCCTTCGCCGCGGCAAACACTGTCAACTGCTCGTGAATGCTCGGGGCCGCCCAGTTGGGCAACGCGGCAAACGCGTGGCTCAGCTCGCCGAGCAGCGCCGGGATGTCCGCAGTAATGTGCTTTGCGACGGCCTTGGCATCGTAGCTCTCCGGTGCACGAAAGAAGAACAGGCTGTTGGCGGCCATCTCTTTCAGGGTCTTCGCCCGTTCCCGCTGCGCGAGCACGATGGCGTCGAGCTGCGCCTGATCGTCGGCCCGAATGCCCGCCTTCTCCAAATGCCAACGCAGCAAGCTTGCGATGCGCTCGACCGGGGCGTGCATAAGATGCTGTTGGTTCAGCCAGGCAAGTTTCTCGAAATTGAACGCGGAAGCCGACTTGTTGACATCGATGATGTCGAACAGGCGCACCATTTCATCGATCGAAAAGATCTCCTGGTCGCCATGCGACCACCCCAAGCGGACCAGATAGTTGAGCACCGCTTCCGGCAAAAATCCGTCATCGCGATACTGCAGCACGCTGACTGCCCCGTGTCGTTTCGACAGTTTTGCACCATCCGGTCCCAGGATCATGGGCAGATGCGCGTAGACCGGCGGTTGATGCCCCAGGGCGAGCAGCATGTTCATTTGCCGCGGCGTATTGTTCAGGTGATCGTCGCCGCGAATCACGTGGGTGATCGCCATGTCCATGTCGTCGACGACCACACAAAAGTTATAGGTGGGGCTGCCGTCCGAGCGCGCAATGATCAAATCGTCGAGTTCGGCATTCTGGAATACGACCGGGCCGTGCACGACGTCTTGGACGACGACGGCACCGTCGCGCGGATTCTTGAAACGCACGACCGGTGCCACGCCGGGCCGGGAATCACTGCGCTCACGCCAGCGCCCGTCGTAGCGAGGCTTTTCGCCTCGCGCCGTCTGCGCCGCGCGCATTTCTTCGAGCTCTTCCTTCGTACAGTAACAGCGATAGGCGTGGCCGCTCGCGAGCAGCTCATCGATAACCTCTTTGTAGCGAGCGAAGCGCTTGGTTTGATAGAAAGGACCTTCGTCGTGAATGAGTCCTGCCCATTCCATGCCGTCGAGAATCTGTTGGATCGCGGCTTCGGTCGAGCGCTCGAGGTCCGTGTCCTCGATGCGCAGCACAAAGGTACCGCCGTGGCGGCGCGCGTAAAGCCAGCAGAACAAGGCCGTGCGCAACCCGCCGATGTGCAAGAAACCGGTGGGGCTGGGGGCAAAACGCGTACGAACGGGCATGAAGGAACTTCGCTGACGGCATAAAAAGGGCCGAAAGTTTAGCAGAATGCTCAACACGCCCTGAGACCATCGCGCCCTCTCGTAGCAGCACTGATTGTCTTGCCGGGGCGCGGATGTCATAATTTCCGGTCAGGGCTTGGGCGGTTAGCTCAGCGGTAGAGCACTGCTTTCACACGGCAGGGGTCACAGGTTCAATCCCTGTACCGCCCACCAGGCTAGATCCGGGCGAACAATTCCTCGCTCACCACGTTCTCCATCTGACGGCGAGGCTCGCTGCGGGTGAAAACATGGTCGCCCCCATCGAGCAAGTGCACGCGACAGCTATCGCCTAGTTTGCGAACAGTCGATCCGGCCTGTAACTTGAGCAGCCGGACTCCCGGTTCCCCTCGTGCAAAGACGAAGACGACCCGCACCCCACGTGCCGTGATCAATTCCAGTTCATAGCCAAGGTCACGCGGGAGTCGAATTCTCAGGTACCGCGCGAGGTCGCGAAACACCGATTCAAGCATCAGTTGCGCTCGCTGAATCGCAACTTTGACGATACGCCAGACGTTCACCTCTCCCGTGAACATTCTGGTCCAGGCGGTTATCGAAAACATATGTTGCCGATACAGGGACGGATTGCGCACGACCTCCGCTAACTGCAACTCATCGAGCCGCTTGCCGCTTTCCCAAAAGTAATTTTGCGGATTGATCATCAAAATGCACTGGATCGGCAATCCGGCCACGGCCGCGCGCAGAGCGTGGTAGGCCCCTGAACATAGGCCGGCGATCGTGATATCGGTGATCCCGTTCCGCTTACGCAAATACTCGACGGCCTCGCGAATGTCGTCGACAGCCTCGTCCGGAAACACCTGGTCAACGGCATGGCCGACCCTGGTCGCACTATCGCCGATTCCCGCCAAGTCCATGCGGAGGACGACGTAACCGCGCTTCGCCCAACGGCGCGCCAGGGACACGTAAATGCGGCTGGCGCCAATGTGGTGGTCGGCTCCGGCGTTGGGTAAAATCACGGCTCTGCAGTGCATCTCGCCGTCGCTCGGCTCAGAGACGACGCCGAACAGTATCTCGTCCCGCCCAAACCACACCGGTGTCTCGCTGACTGCATTCCCGCCGTCATTGTCAGCCAGCGACAGCACGGTATCGGACGGGGTGAATGCAGCGTTGCTTGGACGGGAATCGCCGATTTTCGAGGCTTCCTCTGATATCCGCTTCAACCAATCGACCGTTGTTGCAAGCATTTCTCGCGGGATGGCGGCAAATTCGGGGGGTGTCATCAGCATCTCGATCATCCCCGGGAGAACGTGATACTCGGTGCGCACACCGAGTGCGGACAGCTTTTCGGACCAAGATCCACTTACGGGAAAACTCGTGCCGTCGATGATCAGGACCTTGGCCGCCGGGGGCGCCGAAAGCGAGTTCAAATCCGCTCTTGCCAATGCGGCGACGGTCGCCGCCGTCAGCGAGAACCCGCTTACCTCGAGCTGGGTGGCTCCGGACTGATCCGGTTGCGCAGCGGTCTCGGCGCGCTTCGGGTCGGACTGCATCGAGGCTGCCAACCGGGCAGATTTGGCTGGGTCGGCGTCGGCAAGCGTCGCGGCCGCCATGCGGGCCATGCGGATCTCGCGAAGATACCTTCGCCCGCTGATCACAGGCGCAATCAACGCAAGGGCATCGATCTCAGAGCAAAGTGCGCGAGCCTGCAGAGCCAACAGTGCACCCAAGCGAAAACCGAGCACCGCGACGTGAGAGACGCCGGTTCGACATTTGAGTTCCGCGACTGCGGCCACGACGTCGAGCGTCCACTCGCGGACTTGGTCGGCATCAGCATCCATCTCCGGCGAATCGCCGGTGCCCCAATAGTCGAATCTCAAACTAGGGACGCCAATATTCGCTGCGGCCTCCGCAAAGCTGCGCACGGTGCGGTGGGCACAAATCGACTCGAACCCGAACGGGTTGCAGATCACGAGTCCCGTGCTCGGAGATTTCAGCGCATTCGGCACATGCAGCCAGCCGAACAGCCGGTGCTCTCCGGAAGAGAAGTAAAACGCTTTGCCCAGCTTCGAATCCAACGCAATCTCGTCTACAACCCTAAGCTTGGTATCCATTAAGCTTGGTATCCATAATAAACTGATGCTCGTGCGAGTTGCACGCATTTCACCAGTCGCGAGCCGCCCAGCAGACAAGCATATCCGAGCTTTTCGGATGGAATATGTGAGTGACCGCACGCTCCACCTGCGCCGCTCGTTCGGCAGCAGCTCACCGTAGCGCGCGATGCAGATGATCCTCGGATCACAGGTGCATCTGCAGTGAGACGCAGTTCACAGCAAGTGCCCTCCATCCTATCCTCGCGCCCCGTGTGTACGTTACGCGACATTTCGACATCGCAGTTCAGTCCCATATCATGGATCTGGGGCGCATTGCCAAGGCCCTTCGTCGTCAGGAAGGAAGTTGAGATGTTCGCCCACCGTGTGCAGCCGATTACCGCATTCCTGTTCACCCTAGCCGGCTGCCTGCCGATGCTAGCCGGCTGCGGTTCGGGCACCCACGTCTCGGCAATCAACAATTCCTCGTCCTCGACCTCGACCTCAGTGCCGGCAGCGCCTACGGGCCTATCGGCCACCGCGGGCAACGCCAGCGTGAGCCTCGAATGGACGCCGAGCAGCGGTGCGGCAGGCTACAACGTGAAGCGCGCTACCACCAGCGACGGCCCCTACGCGAACATCGGTGCCCCCGCCTCTCCCGCCTACACCGACACCTCGGTCACGAACGGCACCACCTACTACTACGTCGTCTCAGCACTCGACACAGCCGGCGAGAGCGCCAATTCGGCGCAAGTCAGCGCGCTCCCCGCGGCGCCCGCCGCGGCAGTACCCCCGGTGCCGGCAGGCCTGTCGGCAATCGCGGGCAACGCTGAGGTGACGCTCAGCTGGTCGGCCAGCAATGGCGCGACCAGCTACCACGTGAAGCGCGCCACGACCAGCGGTGGACCCTACGCGCAAATCGCCGCCCCAGCCGCCGCCGCCTATAGCGACACCGCGCTCACGAACGGCACGACTTACTACTACGTCGTTAGCGCCGTCGATGCCGTGGGGGAGAGCCCCAACTCGATGCAGGTGACAGCGAATCCGGTTGCGCCGCCGGTGGTAAACGTGACGATCACGGTAAACCCGTCATCGACCCACGCAATCTCGCCCTACATCTATGGCGTGAACGATGCCAACAACCCAGGCACGTTTCCGGGAGGCGGGTCGGCGCTGCCGAGTAATCTGACGTTCGATCGCTTGGGCGGCAACCGGTTGACGGCATATAACTGGGAAACAAATGCTTCGAATGCCGGCAGCGACTACAACTACGAGAACGACGGCCTCTTCCCCGGCAGCGTTCCGGGCTCCGCGGCCACGAATTTCATATCCGCGGATCAGTCTGCGCAACTCGCCACCGTGTTTACGCTGCAAATGCAGGGGCTGGTTGCAGGCGACGAAAACGGCCCGGTGAGTATTGCGAATCCACCGGATTTGTCGCGGTTCAAGGCCGTGGTCTACCAGAAAAATACGGCCTCAAGTGCACCCTTTACAGTCGCTCCACCGACCACTGACGCCAACGTTTACATGGACGAGTTCATCTGGGCCGTCGACCAGAAATTTGCCGGTCAGGGCATCTTTACGACTACGCCGTCGACGCAGCGAGTCTTCGCGCAACTCGACAACGAGCCGGAACTCTGGAACTCGACGCATCTCGAGGTACAAGGCAAGAATCCCGTTACGTCGGACACCTATATCGCAAAGACCATCAGCTTGGCGACCGCGCTGAAGACTCAGTTCCCGAACCTGGTCATCTTTGGGCCGGTGCACTACGGATTCCTCGGCATCTACTCCTGGAACAACGACGGAGAATTCACACCGACTCCCTCGGGCAACAATTGGTTCCCCGACAAATATCTCCCCGCGATCAAGACCGCGTCCGCAACTTTCGGCAAACCGCTGGTCGATGTGTACGATTTTCACTGGTACTCGGAGGCTACGGATGGCAGCAACAATCGCGTGACGGGGCTGAACGGCCCCGATTTGACCGCTGCCCAGGTGCAGGCGATCGTGCAGAGTCCACGCAGTCTCTGGGACCCAAGCTATCAAGAAAACTCCTGGATCACGAGCACGCTGGGTGGACCGATATACATCTTGCCGCGGCTGCAGGCGAAAATCGCGGCGGAATTTCCCGGGATGAAACTCTCCATCACCGAGTACAACAACGGCGGCGCCGAACACATCGCGGGGACCATCGCTGAGGCTGACAACCTCGGCGTTTTCGGAGCCCAGGGACTCTTTGCGGCGAACTTGTGGCCGCTGCAAGCCAACGAACCCTACCTGCTCGCAGGCTTTCGAGCCTTTCGCAACTTCGACGGCGCGAATCACAATTTCGGCGACACCGCGGTGCAAGCGACGTCCAGCAACGTCGGCAACGTGGCGGTCTACGTCAGCACCGATAGCACCCGCCCAGGACGGGTGGTGCTGGTCGCCATCAACCGGTCCACCGCCGCGCAATCCACGGCCGTTACCGGTCAACCGATGTCGGGCACGGCTCACCTGTTTCAGATCACCGCGGGGAGCGCTGCCTCTCAGAACGCCATCGCACCGGTTGCCGCCGGCACGCTGGCGGTTTCGAGGTCATCGCTGACGCTGACGCTGCCGAGCCTGAGTGTGACGACTGTCGACATCTACTGAGGGTTGGATTTCAACCCGTCGCCTGTGCGGCTTGGGTTCGACCGACAACCAGCACTTGCGGCTCGGCATGGGCCGCGAGATCGCTGCCCACGGCCGATCCGCCTTATGTAACCTTGCCACGGTCGCCGTGAATCGCATCCAACTCCGAAGATCACGGTCCGGGAGCAGCAATTGCCGCGTCATGCCGGTGCTTGCGATCCGATGCCAAACCTGTGAGCATCGCAGGATAAAAAACGCCCTGCGGGGCGCGGCTGGAGACTCAATCATCAAGGCCTCGATCAACAAGCTAAGCAACTGCCCCGATCGCATGGTGCTTCGATCGTTGCCCGCCTTTGCGGCGCCGGTCCAGTTGCTCGATGCTTGCGCGCACCTACTTCGACGGCGATGCATCTGACAGCGCGGTGTCCCTGCGCCCGAGCGGCCATAGCGAACGGCCCCATCACTCTCCGGCAGCCGGGCTCTCAGGGATTGCTGTGATTCGTGCCACATCGCTGCGTGGCTCGCCGGTCGCGATCTTCGACAACTACTGGGCGACGACACTGGCATTTACGCGATCGCTGGGGCGAAAAGGTGTGCCGCTGCATTTCTATGGGAGGGGAGCTGGGCAATGGTCCCGGTACCGGACGCAACGCCTGAATTGCCCTCCAGTCGAGAATGCAGGCGAATTCCAGCCGTGGTTGCGCGAGCAGGTGCGCAGCGGCGCGATCATGCGTATCGCGCCGACGACTGACCTGATCGCTTTTTACACCTCGGCGCTACGCGCCGAATTTGCGCCGGAGGTGCGACGTACGATCGCACCGCTCGAAGAAATCGAGAATTGCCTCATCAAGACGCGCTTCGCAAGGGCGAGCGACATCCCCGGGCATGCCGTTCTGCCAACGGCCGCGCCGGATTCGCTCGAAGGAGCGCGGTCTGCCGCTGCCGCTTTGGGATATCCGCTCATTTTGAAACCGAAGTCGCACTTGGTGGTCGGGTTCGTGGAGCGCGGTCGGCTGCTGTTCAACGAGAAAGACTTGGATCGCCATTATCGGCCCTACGACGTCGCGCCCGGCCAACAATGCATTGCCGATGCCTATCCAGAATTGCGCTGGCCGCTATTACAGCGCTACATACCTTCGGCACGCAATCGTGTGTACAGCATCAGCGGCATCAAGGATGCGGACGGCGGGATCGTGACAGCCAGCGTTTCATTCAAGCGTGAACAATGGCCGCCCGACGTCGGAGTGAGCCTCGTGCAGATCGCGCACGAGGACGCGCGTATCCTGGAATCCGGCTTGCTGATCGTCAACAAGGTGCTGTCGCGGGGCATTTTTGAGGTCGAGTTGCTGGCCGACGGCGAAGCACTCTATGCCATAGACCTCAATCCGCGATCGTTCGGATTCATCGAGCTCGATATGGCCCGCGGCGCAAATCTGCCCTGGCTGTGGTTTTGCTCGACCCTGGAACGGCTGCAACCGCAGACGCAACCGCCGACCTCGGTGCAGATGGAGGCGCGCCATCGCTTCATGTATCTGCTGCGGGCGATTGCCTACCCACGTCTCATTAATCGTGGGCCCGCCACGGAGCGTCGCGACGACAGCCGGCGTCGCTCGACCGTGTCGATGCTGGGTCATTGGAGCGACCCGTTGCCCATGATCATCAGCAATCTCAAACTGCTGCGTCACCCGCGCAGCTTGCTGCGTTCGGTGACGGCGCTTTCATGACTATGACTGGAGATTAGGCGGTCGGCGATCGGTTAGCTTGGTGGCCGTGCCCGAGCGGAGCGCCTCGTACCGCCAGCGCGCCGTCCAGAACCTCCCGACTAGGGCGGGGCGCGACCCACGTCGCTCAAGATCGTTCAACTACTGCCGATATCCCTGCCGCTGTCAACCGATTCTTGAACAAGCACGCGACCGCGACTCGCGCAGAGCCAAGCGCAACGAACGTGTGCGCGTATTGCGACAGGTTGGTGCTTGCGATAAGTCGAGTGATCATCAACTTATGTTGGATCGATCGATTACGCGCGCTCGCGGGATGAGTTTCGCTTTGTTTCAGCTCGGTGACGGGAGAGTTTAAGAATGGTTGCAGCGGATGTGCGCGCTCGTCACAGGAGCCGATGCCTCGGCAGTTGTGGTGAGCGCTCGCCGGACACGGTCACTGCAGCGCTTGAGAAATTGCTTCGCTGGAGTTCCTCCCGGATCGCGCTGGGCTTGGTGAGCTTGGCCGCGCTTTCCGCTTGCAGCAGTTCGGGTTCGAGCGTCAACGCAGGTCCGACGGCGAGTACGACGGCGGCGACCGGACCGCTCATCAGTCTTCAGTCGACACCTAATCGCGTTGCGCTTGGCAGTAGTACGAGCCTGGTTTGGAGCGCAGTAAATGCAGACAGCTGCGTCGCGAGCGGCGGCTGGAGCGGAACGAAGCCCGTGAGCGGCTCCGCCACGATCGCATCGCTGGCAGCGAGTACGACGTTCGCACTCGCCTGCTCGGGCCCGAGCGGGTCCTCCGTACAACACGCTGAAGTCGTCGTGACTGCGCCGGCGCCATCGGTGAGCCTGACCTCGCAGGCGAGTACGGTGGATCCCGGCGCCAAGACCGTGCTCAGCTGGTCTTCCATTGACGCGACCGGCTGCAGCGCGGGCGGCGGCTGGAGCGGCAACTTATCGACCACCGGCTCGCAAACGACCGCCCCACTCGCGGCGACGACGACTTTCACGATCAGCTGTACGGGCGCTGGGGGCACCGCAACACAGTCGACCACAGTGACTGTTGGCACACCGGCGCCTACCGTCAGCATCAACGCTGGACCGAACCCGATCAGCACGGGCGGGAGCTCTACAGTGACTTGGACCACGAGCGGCGCAACGTCGTGTACGGCGTCGGGTGCGTGGACGGGAACACAGCCCATCAGTGGGTCGCGCTCGACCGGGCCGCTCACGACGAATTCGACTTACTCGTTGATTTGCGTCGGTGAAGGGGGCACGGCCACGCAGTCGGTTTCCATATCGGTCGTACCCGTGGTGCCTACGGTCAGTTTCGGTGCCATGCCGAGCACCATCACGAACGGCTCTGCTGCGATGTTGACGTGGTCATCGGCCAACGCCAACAATTGTGTCGCGGGGGGCGCCTGGTCTGGCGGCAAGACGCTCGCCGGCTCTCAGACCACGGGCAACCTTCAGGCCACGACCAATTACACATTAACGTGCTCTGGTCCTGGCGGAACCGCCAAGCAATCGGCGACCGTGACGGTAGCGGCCTCGAATTCAGCTCCTAGCGTGAGTTTGAGTGTGGGTCCTAGCGCCGTCGTGAGCGGTGGCAGCGCCACGATCAACTGGTCGGCGACGAATGCCAATTCGTGTACAGCGTCCGGCTCATGGTCCGGACCCCACTCCCCACATGGATCCGAATCCACGGGTAAGTTGACGGCCAGCGCAAGCTATACGTTGACCTGCTTTGGCGCCCACGGCACGGCCGCGCAAACTGCGACCGTCTCCGTCACGGCTGCGCCACCGGTCATCACGTTCAACGCGAGCCCCAGCACAGTCAAGGTTGGGGCTGCCTCGACTCTGACCTGGCTGACGACGAACTCCGATGTCTGTACTGCAGCGGGCGATTGGAGTGGAGCGCACTCGGGTCACGGTACAGTCTCGACTGGGCCGCTGACGGTCTCGAAGACTTATACAATGACCTGCACCAATGCCGGGGGTAGCGCATCGCAATCGGTCACCGTTTCCGTTGCCTCCTCTGCTCCGGCCGTCACCTTGACGGCTAATCCGTCGACCGTGAAGAGCGGCGAAGCGACCGTCCTCACGTGGAACTCGAGCGATGCGTCGAGTTGCTCGGCTTCAGGCGGTTGGACCGGTACGGAGGCGACTAGCGGCTCGCAGACGACGGTCGCCTTGAGCGCGAATACCCAATTCGTGTTGACCTGCACTGGCACTGGTGGGACCGCCGCGCAGTCAGCGACGGTAACCGTGGCCGCCGCCGCCCCCGGCGTCACCTTGAGCGCGAATCCAACGGCCATCGCCAGCGGCAGTACGGCGATGCTGACCTGGTCTTCGTCCAATGCGACGGCGTGCGCGGCTTCCGGGGGCTGGTCGGGTGCGCTGGCGATCAGCGGTTCCCGCTCGACCGCCCCTCTGACGACGAGCACAACCTATACCATCAGCTGTTCGGGCTCCGCAGGCTCCGCAACTCAGAGTTCAACGGTGACCGTGAACGCACCGCATCAAGCCAACGGCACAGCGACTTTGACTTGGTCGGCACCGACGGCCAATACCAACGGGACGTCGGTAACGCCCCTGTCCGGCTACACCATTTTCTACGGTCCGACGTCAAGTTCGTTGACCCAGAGCGTCGTAATCACGAGTCCCAGCACCCTGAGCTACGAGATAACTGGTCTGAGCAGCGGCACATGGTATTTTGCGGTTGCAGCCAACGCGGCCGACGGAACTCAGAGCGCTCGGAGCATCATCGGTTCCAAGACAATCTAAGCGCTTATGCGACATAAGTCACTGTAATCACGGACGACGGCCGTCGGCGCTTGCTCTAGAATCACGCCATGAGCATGCCACTGGGCGAGACCGGCCTCCCCCCTCGTTTTGAATTCGGCCTCGGAGCTCGCCTTGCGACAATCGCGGGCGTCCTGATAGCCGAGGCGATTCTCCACACTCTGTTCTATCAATGGTCGATCACGCTGCTCCAGAACACCTCGGTCGCAGCTCCGTTTTATCTCGCGCATGATTTATTCAAATTAGCCATTGCCTATGCGGCCTTTTCGCTGCTGCTAATTTCAATTCAGCAACGTGACAACGCTCCGCTGATCGGGACCCAGGGACGGAGCTGGCCGGTGCGCCTCGACTTGGTCGGGCTTCATGGCTCATTGATTCTCGCCTTGGGCGCCTGTTCGGTTTTATTGCGGGTGGTGTCGCGAAATCTGGAGATCGACGCTCTGACGATCATCTGGCTCGCGGCCGGATCAGGTGCTGTCTTGGCACTGTTTGGTGCGTTGGCACCTTTGTCCGTCTGGCGCTCGGAGCTCATCCGACATCGCGCGGTGTTGCTTTTTGCGATTGCCCCAGCCATCGCGACGATCATCGCGATGAACCTGAGTCAGGTGCTGTGGCAACGGACCGCGAAGATCACATTCTTCGTCGTCGAATTTATGTTGAAGCCGATCTTTCCCGATCTTTACGAGGACATTGCTAGCAATGCGCTAGGCCACGGCAGCTTCGTCGTGACCATCGCCGATGTGTGTTCGGGCCTCGAAGGCATGGGGCTCATGTTGGTGTTTTGCGTCTCGTGGCTCTGGTACTTCCGTCGCGAATTCTATTTTCCGCGGGCGTTGTTGATCATTCCGGCAGCCCTCACCTTGATGTTTCTCTTGAACTCGGTGCGCATTGCCGCGTTGGTATTGATCGGAGCGGCCGGATATCCCAATGTCGCAGTCGTCGGTTTCCATTCGCAAGCCGGCTGGATCGCCTTCAATGCCGTGGCATTCGGGGTCGCCGTGGTTGCAAAAAACAGCACGTGGCTGAACCGAACAGCGCGCAAGGACGCGGCCCGAGACGAGACCGCAAACCCGACTGCGGCCTATCTCGCACCGCTTTTGGCGATTCTCGCGGCCGGCATGCTGGCGCACGCGCTCTCGGGTGGTTTCGATTACCTCTATCCACTGCGCCTGATCGCAGCAGTCGCAGTCCTTTGGGCTTATCGGTCGACGTACCTAAAAATGGATTTGCGCTGCAGTTGGCGCGGCGTCGGGGTAGGCAGCTGCATTTTCGCGGTTTGGGTCGTGGCAGACCATTGGATCGGCAAACCCCACGGGATGCCGGAGAGTTTGGCAGAGAGTTCGCCCGCGGTTCGCAGCTTATGGATCGTCGGCCGAGCGCTTGCCGCCACGCTCACGGTCCCGATTGCGGAGGAGCTTGCGTATCGTGGTTATCTGATGCGCGCCATTACGACACGCAAACAAAGCTTCGATTCTCTGGAATTCCGACAGGTTCGGTGGCCTGCTCTGATCGCCGCCTCGGTGATCTTTGGTGCAATGCATGGAACCATGACGGTGCCCGGGATCCTTGCCGGCGCAGCCTACGGTCTGATCACGGTCCGCACGAATCGCCTCATGGAAGCAGTTGCGGCGCACGCGACCACGAACGCCTTGATCGCCGTCGCCGTATTAGGCTTCGGCCAATGGCAATTATGGTAGTAGCACGGCAGGTTCCCTAACCGGCGGCGAGGATTGCGACATCGTGGGCAAAATCAGCAACTGTTGTGGAACTAGACCCCAACAGCCGTAGATGTCCTTCGCGATCGAACACGAAAGTGGCCGTCGAATGGTTGATCGTATAGTCATTGCCGACCGGGACTCGCGCGTACTGCACATTGAACGCCTTCGCCGCCTGATCGATTTGCGCCGAGTCTCCGGTCAACCCGATGAAACCTGGATCGAACGCGTGCACGTAGTTCTTGAGTTCTAGCGGCATGTCGCGCTCCGGATCCAAAGTAACGAATAGGACTCGGACGCGATCCCGGGCGGCGCCGAGCTGTTTCATCATGAGCTCGTACTTGAGCATCTCTGCCGGGCACGCATCGGGGCAGCGCAAGAACCCGAAGAACAGCAATACGACGCGACCGCGATAGTCTTTGAGGCTCCGTAAGTGACCTTCGGGATCCCTGAGTGTGAAACCGGGCGAAGGCAGCGCCGCCGGCCAAACTGCCAGTCGAAAGGAGGCAGCCGATGCGCTATCCTGCGACGCAGCGGGTATCACGGGCCTCGCGCTGAAAAGCGATAGCGCAACGATGCCAAAGAGCATGCGAAGGCGAACGCGGGACACTTTAGCGACAAGCTCCCGGAAGCGCTTGCAGGGAGGTTACGTTGATTCGGTTGGTCTGCCGGTCCGGGATCAGAACCCCCTTCACAGCAAGCTTCTGATCGACATGGGCCCGCGGATCGAATATTTCGACGCCCAAGAGCGCGTAGCGTCCATTACCTAGGTGCGCGCTGGCGCCAGCTGTAAGTTCCGCAGCGGAAGTCGCCTCGCTCGTGGCAGCGGTGAGATTGGCTCTATCCATCAACCAACCGCCGCGATGATTCGGATTGAGACAGCCGACGACTTGGACAAGCTTGAGGACCTTTGCGGTTCCCTTGTTCGACTGCGCAGTCCCATTGGAATACTGAACCAGGGGACTGAACATCTCGTCCCAGCTTTGATTTTCGCGCTGAAAATAGGCGACATTTTCAGGTCCGCAGTGGTGCCCCGGGTCTTCGATACCGCGGCTACGTCCGGGGTAGCTGCTGGTCGAATTATCGTAGTGTGCAGTGACCACGAGCTTGCTCCCTGCAGGAAGAACGAGAGGTTTCGCCAGTTCGTAAGCAAGCTGCTCATGAAAATCGTACTTGGGTACGTTGAGCACAGACTGCTCTCGCCCGTCGGGGAACACGACCACGTACTTGAAGTCCTTGGCGCGCATGTGGGCATGGGGCTGGAATTGATAGAACACGACCGGACGCTGATAGGCACTGATGCCAACCAGCTCATAGTCGGCAGCGTAAGCGGGAATCGGCGGGATTGCGACGTCCGTGCCCTCGGCCTTCGTTCCTGGCGCATCCGTCAGGAGTTCCTTGCCGTTGGCGATGATGCTGTCGATTCCAGCCGGCGCCCGAAACAACTGTTTGGGGGTCGACTTGGACGCGAACCAGAGAGCGAGTTGTGAGTGATCGGTTTGCACGGTTCCGATCGTCGTGTAGTGGATATTGAAATCGATGTAAAGATTGCCACCGGCCTTCAGAAGTTTGGCGCCGTCACTTCCGAACAGTTCGAACGACGTTCCCGGTGTATACACGCCAAACATGTCGTAAGAATGGGGGTCGTTAGGATCTACGACGGCGGGTTGGATCATCGCCATTGCACTATCGGGAATACCCATCGTTCGTGCAACAGACGAGAACGATTTCAGATCAGCCGGCTTCATACCGTTCGGCAAAGCCACTTCCGTGATGCCCATGTGATGCAGGATCTTAGGGTTCCCGGCGCGCATCTCCATCGCAACGACCCACTTGTCGTCTGCATAAGGCACCTTCATCAATTGGACTATGTACGGAATCTCACCCTGCGCCTCGACTGTAAACGCGGGCAGCGAAATGACTGCATCGGGCGCTCGGCCGAGAGTGTTGTCCCAATGGCCGGGGGGGCTGGGCAGCGGTGGCAGAGCCGCCTTATTGCCCTCCGACATTCCCTCATCCACCCATCGAACCACCGTGTCGATATCTTGCTGGCTCAACCGAGGATCGTTGCTAAAGCTCACGCTGCCATCAGGATCCGCCGGCCAAGGCGGCATCTCCCGATTGCCGACCGTCGATCGAATCTGGCTAGCCCAGGTCTTTGCGGACTCGTACGATGTCAGGGGTTCAGCCGAGGCGTTGGCTCCGGGGCGATGACAGCTGATGCAATTCTTGAATAATATCGGCGCAACGTCCGCGGTGAATGTGACCAGGCCACGACCGTCCGCGTGCGCTACGCTGAGCAAGACAGCGCTCACTAGGCTAACTCGCAGCGAAAGACGGCCGATTGAGTACAAATTCCGCACTGTGGACAACTCGAGAGCTATATAAGGTGAGGAGACGACTTCAGTAGCTTCAACCTTGCAAGAATACGGTAACTGGCCTCCCCCCACACGCCGGCGCCCCATCTGGCACCGCGACCCAGAATGAGGACCGCGACGGTTTACATAATTCCGGCTGGAGTGCCAGATCGGGCTCAAACACGATGTATTGCAACGATTTTCCGTCGCTTCGGTCACAGAAAACCTGTAGCTTCCATGCCAGAAGCCCGCAAGGGGTTCGAGAGGAGCGCGGGCTCTTTTGGGATGGATGGTTCACGGGAGAGATTGAATGCTGCTATGTGTCGCGCGAGGGTGGAATTTTCTGTTTGCCCTCCTCGCAGCGTTACTGTTGATCGGTGTGGCGCACGCCCAAGTCAATGTAACGACCTACCATTTCGACAATGCTCGCTCCGGGCAAAACATACAAGAAACAAAGTTGACACCGGCCAATGTCAACAGCACTCAATTCGGAAAATTGTATTCGGTCGCGGTCGACGGCTACGTCTACGCGCAGCCCCTGTATCTTGCGAATGTCAGTATCGCCGGAGGCACACACAACGTCCTCTATGTGGCGACAGAACACGACAGTCTTTACGCGATCGACGCCGACACGGCAACGATCTACTGGCAGATCAGTTTCATCCCGGCGGGTGGCCGCACCGTCAACGCCCAGACGGACGTGGGCAGCGGCTGCACCGATATCGTGCCCGAAATAGGCATCACGGGTACACCAGTCATCGATCCGACGACGGGTACCCTTTACGTCGTGTCCAAAGCCTACGTGAACTCGACTGGCGTCCAATATTTGCATGCGATCGACGTTTCGACGTCGCATGAAAAATTTGGCGGGCCCGTGTTGATTCAAGGCTCGGTTGCCGGCAGCGCGAATGACGGCAAGAACGGCGTGGTGACCTTCAATTCGCTCCAGCAAAATCAGCGCCCAGCTCTGTTGCTGGAGAATGGTCATGTGATCATCGGTTGGGCTTCGCATTGCGACTATTACCCTTGGCACGGATGGGTCATGTCGTACAGCGCGAGCACCTTGACGCAGGAGGCCATCTACAACACGACTCCAAACGGCACTCGGGGCGGCATTTGGATGTCGGGTGGCGGAGTTGCTGCCGACTCTGGCGGAAACCTGTACTTCAGCACGGGCAATGGGGATTGGAATGGCCCAACCGATCTTGGCGACAGCATCGTCAAGCTCGGGCCACCGTCGCAAGGCACATTTCCGCTCGAGGACTATTTCACGCCCTATGATCAGGCCGCGCTCTACAGCGGCGATATCGACGTGTCGTCGGGCGGAGTTACGCTGCTGCCAACGCTCCCCTCAGGTCAACAGTTGCTGGCGCTCGACGGCAAAATCGGCACGATCTACCTGATCGATCGAAACAACATGGGCAAGTATTGCGTCAATTCGACCCCGGCCTGCACGAACAGCGATCCCCAGATCGTTCAGGAGATACAGAATGCGACCACCGGCGTTTATGGATCGCCGGCTTATTGGAATGGAAACCTCTACTGGACAGGCGCGAATTCCTCAATAACCGCGTTTTCTTTCAATACGACGACCGGAAAAATGTCTACGACGGCGACATCCGCTAGTCAAGAGCAGTTCGGATTTGCCGCCCCGACTCCGGTTGTTTCAGCGAACGGCACGACCAACGGCATTCTTTGGGCATTGGACGGCAGTCCGGCAGGTTCAACTTGTTACAACGGGGACTACTGCCTCGGGCTGTTTGCGTATGATGCGACCAATCTCGGCACCCTCCTTTACAACAGTAGTACGGTAGCTAACAACCGCGACGCGGTTGGTAGCCCGGTCAAATTCACCTCTCCGATTATCGCCAACGGCAAAGTATTCTTTGGAGGCCAGTACTACGTCGCTGCATTCGGAGAGCTCGGAACTACCGTGACCTCGGCAAGCAGCCCGACGTTCAGTCCGGCCGCCGGTACCTACTCGAATACACAGGCTGTCACGTTGACCGACACGACGCCCGGCGCGGTGATCTACTACACCACGAACGGTACCACCCCGAGCACCGCCTCCACGGTCTACAAGAGTGCGATCACGGTCAGTGCCAGCACCACGATCGAAG